>ENA-OPCN01000512-OPCN01000512.1-human-gut-metagenome-genome-assembly--contig:-NODE-512-length-35106-cov-4.993524_pt1 | contig 35106 bp, 65 predicted proteins | sample MGYA00241567_ERZ501485 | MGnify/ENA primary metagenome ERZ501485 (study PRJEB25962, sample SAMEA2042579) | human gut metagenome | biome: human gut; feature: human-associated habitat; material: faeces...
TAAGCGCCTTTCCGATTCGTTCACACTCGGCAATGCCATCAAAAACGGTGTACCTACTGCCATTATAGGAGAAACCAACGCCGGGAAATCGACACTGCTGGCAGCCGTTTCGGCGGCGAAGCCCGCTGTGTACTGAGGAGGAGTCCCCATGGAATTTATTCAGACGATCGGCAAGCTCATCGTCCGTTACCACAGCTTTTTTGAGGAAGGCATTGTCAATACGCTCATCATCGCCGCATTCACCGTGTTTTTCGGCACGATCTTCGGCACGCTCATGTCCAGTATGCGCATGAGCAAAATTCTGCCGCTCAAGTGGCTGGCGGTCGCTTACATCGAGTTCATCCGCGGGACGCCCCTGATGGTGCAGCTCATGTTTATTTTCTACGGACTTCCCATGGTCGGCTTCACGCTGCCGGACATTTCGTGGATCCCGAACTTTTCGCGTTTTTCCGCCGGCATTATCGCCATGAGCATCAACAGCTGCGCCTACGTCGCCGAGATCATTCGTTCCGGCGTGCAGGCCGTGGACGTCGGGCAGATGGAGGCCGCGCGCAGCGTCGGCTTCAGCCACGGCCAGGCTATGCGCCTCGTCGTGCTGCCGCAGGCGATCAAGAACATTCTCCCCGCGCTTGGCAACGAGTTCGTCACGGTCATCAAGGAGTCGTCCATCGTTTCGGTCATCGGTCTTGCCGACCTGATGTTCCGCACGAACGACGTCATCGCTCTGACCTTCAAGAGCCTTGCGTGCCTTGCCATCGCGGCGCTGTGCTACTTTGCGATGACCTTCACTGGCGGCCGCCTCATCGCTCTGGCAGAAAGGAAGATGAATCATGGCAAATGAGAAGATCCTTCAGGTCGTTGACCTGTGCAAGAGCTTCCATAAGCTCGACGTGCTCAAGCACATCAGCGTTGATTTTGAAAAGAACGAGGTCGTGTCCATCATCGGTCCCTCGGGCGGCGGCAAGAGCACCTTTCTGCGCTGCCTGAACCTGCTGGAGACGCCGACCTCGGGCCAGATCCTCTTCGACGGCGTGGACATCTGCGCCAAGGGGCAGAGCAAGCACATCGACCAGCACCGTCAGAAGATGGGCATGGTGTTCCAGCAGTTCAACCTCTTCAACAACATGAACGTGATGCACAACCTGACCGCCGCGCCCACACGCATCAAGGGCATGGACAAGGAGCAGGCTGAGGCCAAGGCGCTCCAGCTGCTCGGCCGCGTGGGCCTTGCCGACCGCGCCGACGCCTATCCCAGCCAGCTCTCCGGCGGTCAGAAGCAGCGTATCGCCATCGTGCGCTCGCTGATGATGGACCCCGAGGTCATGCTCTTCGACGAGCCGACCAGCGCCCTCGACCCCGAGATGATCGGCGAGGTGCTCGACGTGATGAAGGACCTCGCCGAGAGCGGCATGACGATGATCGTCGTGACGCACGAGATGCGCTTCGCACGCGAGGTCAGCAGCCGCACCATCTTCCTCGACGGCGGTCACATCGAGGAGGATAAGCCCTCGCACGAGCTGTTTGCTCACCCCGAGAGCCCGCGCCTCGTGAGCTTCCTCGATAAGGTCCTCTGAGCCCCAATACGGAAAACAGAGCCGCAGCCGCGGCTCTGTTTTTTCATTTTTTACGCGATCTTGCCCTTGCTTTGCAAGCGGATGCGGTCGGCGATCATGGCGATGAACTCCGAATTGGTGGGCTTGCCCTTGGTGTTCCCAAAGGTAAATTATGCCCAAAAGACACCCCCCGCCTTACGACGGGGGTGTTCTCATTTTTCGAGCTTCCGCATCACGCTGTTGTACACGCGCTCGTTGACGATTTTAAGGCTGTCCATCAGCTCGTCCATGACCTCCCACGCTCTTGCCGGAGCCATGTCGGAGACGGCCTGCAAAAAATCGCTGTCGCCGTAGCTGCCTACCGTTTCAGACGCATAGGCTTTGACCGGCGCCGGAGCTGCCGAATACAGCATCGGCCTTTCCGGTTCTTTGGGCGCGTTTTGGTTTTGGATGATGTACAGCGCCGCCAGCTTCTGGTAATTAGGCCAGCTCGATTCCTCCGTCTCAAGCCGCGATATCCACAGATTGACCTCGTTTTCGTCGATCAAGGGGACGCACCCCCTTTATTCCTCCATCAGGCTCGCGGCACGGCGCAGCGCTTCCTTTACGCGGTCGTCGTCCGTCTCGCGCATCATGTCGTTGATCTGCTCGCGCAGGTGCTCCATGCTGTCGGCGCGGCTGTAGTGCCCGCGGACGTAATGCGTGCCGCGGCGAGCATAAGAGCTGCCCCTGCCGTAAGTGCCGCGCATATCGGCCTGCCAGTCGCCGCCGCGAGAATAATCACCGTCGCGGGAATAATCGCCATCGAGGGAATAGCGACGCGAATAGTCTCCGTCGCGAGAATAACCGTCGTCCTCCATCATCTCGATCTTGTCGATGTTCTTGATGGTGTCGGTCAGCTTGTGCGCGATCTCAAGGTCGCCAGCACCCAGGTCGCCCTTGCGCGCCAGCTCGTCGAGTTCTTCGCACAGCATATTGCGAAGCTCATACATTGCTTTCTTACTCATGTCCATTCTCCTTTCACGCGATTCTCTCAACCGTCAGGTTCGAGTTGGCGAAGTTGACGGCCTGAGTGCTGGTGTTTTCCATTGCGACCGTCAGGCAGCAGCCTTTCGGGACGCAGACCTGTGCGGAAACATAAATGTTAAAGTAGTTCTCTACCGCCGCAGGCGTGACAGTCGCCGTTGCACTGGTCAGCGGCTCTCCGTTGATGGCAAGCGCCGCCGTGATGGCCTCAACCGTGCCTCCGGTGGGAATGGCGATGTTGCCGCCAAAGGAGACCCTAAACAGGGCGCGGTTTTGATTGGTGAGGCCGCGCAGCGTGACAATGCCTGCGCCCTGACGATGCACGATACAGGGCTTGCTATTGACCGCAGTTTCGGTCAAGGGAACGTTCTGGCCTGCGGCTACGATCACAATATTCGCGTTTGTGTACTCTGCCAAAATAATCAGTCCTTTCATATGCCTCGAAATCGAGGCAATTAAAATACAGCGGCGAGGCAATAGCCCCGCCGCGTTGTTGTCAGTATCGGCACGGGGCCGACCATTTTCCCCGTGTGGGGAAAAAGCTATGCTATGCAGTTGTCAGCAGCCGCAGCCCTGATTGCAGCCGCAGCCGCAACCCCCGTACTGATACGGTGCAGGAACCTCAAAAGAAGGAACGGGGCGCGGGTTGTAATACGCAAACTGACCGCTCACGTAAGATTTGAGCGTATCATTCTGCGCCGCCTGAGAAGCTGCCAGCTGTGCCGCAAAGAGTTGCTGGTTCTGTTCAGCAATCTTCGCGTCCTTCGCAGCGATCTCCTGCGCGGTCAGACGCTGGTCGATGCCGCGGAAACCGCTGTTCATCGCGTCAATGATGTCGCGCGTGGCGTTCTGCACGGTGTTGCGCGTGTCGCATGCCTGCGTCGCCATGTCATAGCGCACCTGCGCGATAGCCGCGCGATTCTCGCAGCAGCAATTTGCGGCCTGCATCTGCATGGCGTTGAGCTGCTGCATGAGAGCCGCCTGCTGGTTGCTGCGGGAAAGCTCGGCCTGTGCAAACCCGTTTGCCATCGCCATGTTGGTGCCGTTGATAAGCTGCGCCTGCTGGTAGAATCCGTCGCAAAGCCCCTGATTTACACTGTCGATCTTGCGCTCGACATTGGCAAAATCAGAGGTCAGCACATAGCCGTCGACCACGCCGCCGGAATTGCCGTTGTTTCCCCAGCCGTTGCCGCCCCAGCCGCAGAACACAAACAGGAAAAGAATGATGATCCACCACGCGCCATCGCCGCCGAAGCCGCCAAAGCCGCTGTTCATCATGCCGGTTGGCGCAACAGGCATAGTGGCCTGAACGCCGCCGTCAGAAAGAGACATAGTATCACTCCTTTGAAAAATTTTTATTCATCAAATCGTGGCCACGATGTTGATTTATGTTGATGCTTACTGCATCAGGCTTTGAAACTGCTTCGCCATCTGCTGAAGCTGGTTGAGCTGCTGCTGGTTCAGCCTACCGCTCTGCAAGAGCTTTTCGACCTCGGCTTTGGGGTCGCCCTTGAAGTTCGCTTTGAATTGCTGGAACTGCTGCAGCATCTGCATGAAGCCGTTTCCTCCGCCGAGCGCACCGAAAAAGGGATTATTCATCGTCCTCGTCCTCCTTGCGCTTCTTCTTGCCCTTCAATTCGCCCACAAGCGCCGCCAGGCGGTCAAACTCCTTGCGGGTGACAAATTCCACGCCCTTTTCCTGCGTCGCTGTGCGAGGCGTCTCTGCGCGTTCTACGAGGTCATAAATCTTGAGCGTCGGCTTGCCGCTTGCGTCGGACTGCTTGAGGTACACGGTGGGAGCGGTGGAATCCCACAACGCTACGGCAGAGTTGGGCGCGATCAGGTAGCCTCTCGCCTCCTGCTCGCTGCTCACCCATTGCACGCCGCCGGTCGCAACAGGATTCTGCGGCACGGGAGGCGGAGCGGGCTGCATCATCTGCTGCTGCCGCATCTGCATGAGGTTATCCGGTATCGGCTGTGGATAATAAGGGTTTTGATAGTACGGATTAAAAGCCATGTCATTCAGTCTCCTTTACCCAAAAATAGATCACAGTCTCATTGCTGCTGTCCCATGAATCAAAAATTGTCCCGTCCTGCACGCACACCACATGACCGGACAGGGCTAAAATGTATGTGCCTGCCGGATGCTCGTCCGCAAACTGCCCGACGGTATAGCACAGAGGACAGGTGTCCGGAACGATGTAGCGCCGATAGCCGAGGGAATGCAGATACGCGCCCCAGGTCGCGTTGGCCGACGGCATGTCTCCGTCCAAATATCCTTGTATGGCGAGAGCGAGATACGTTTCACCCCAGTCTTTTCCGGTCGCTTTGGAGATCGCCCGAACGGTGCAGTCCCCCACGTTCTTGCCATAAGGCGACGGATTATAATAGCTATACATGCAACAGCTCCGCAAAATAAACATAGGTGCGCAACTCGTCCAGCTCGGGGAACAGCACCAAAATATCCCTCGCCATCTGCTCGGTGAATCCCAATGCCAAAAGCCGTTCGTACATACAGCGCACCTCCTTTTCTGTCTCTATGGTACAAGAAAACCCCTTTCCCAAAGTGCCGGAAAAGGGGATAAAAAGTGTACGGCGAAATTCGTCGAACGATTGCGCTTGCAAATTCTGACGGGATATGCTAATTTTTTGTCACGACGTACTCCATGCGTCATTCATACGCCCCCATAAAGGAAAAGAGCCTCACCGTTTGGTGAAGCTCTTTTCCTATTCAAAGACTTCCGATGCGATTTTGCGGTACGCCTTTCGGCGATACTTTTTGACCGTGTCCGGCGACAGGTTCATTTCAAATGCCACCTGTACGCAGGAGCGGCCCCGCACGTCGCACTCGACGAGGCACGCCATTTCGTCGGGTGGAAGCTCAAAGGACCGAATGTATGCCACGGCCTGCCGCGGGGCCATAGAGGATAATTTTGCCCGGATCGCTCGGTGCTGCTTGTCCATGCTGTGCGCCGGGGCTTGCAGAGCGCTCACGCGAGGGGAGGCACGCCTCCCGCCCGTTTTCCTTTCGTTATTTTAGAATTTTTCCGAGGTATGCGTAAACATATTCTTTCCACGCCCTTTGCGTCGCGGGGCCGAATGAACCGTCCACGTCCAGCTCGTACCCGCAGACATTGAGAAATTCCTGCAGCTTTTTGACTTCCTCGCCCTTGTCGCCGCGCGTAAGCACGGTCTTGCCCGCGGGGTATTTCGGCACGCCGAAGCCGCGGATATAGCGCCCGTTGACGGGGAGGATGCGGTACGCGCACTTGTGCTCCTTGCCCTTGTTCCCCTCGAACACCGTGAAGCTCTGCCCGTCGCAGGCGGTCACGATGCCCGTGTGGTTGGGCGCGCCCGTGCAGTCCGTGAGGGCGTAGTCTTTGCGGTCGTTCCAGCAGTAAAACACCTGCTCGCCGATTTGGGGGATGTGCGCGTCGTCCTCGACCCATTGGCCGCGCGCTTGATACCACCGCATCTGTTCGCCGCAGCTGCACTCGACGGGAATGACCTCTGTCAGGCCGCAGAGGATCGCCGCCGCGGACACCATCGCCGCGCAGTAGTCGTCGGTGTGGGTGAGCTTGTAGCCGCGCGGGTGCGGGAGATAGCTGTTGTAGGCGTCCACGATGCGCTTATGCACCGCGTCACCGCGCACGGATCCTTCCCACGCGGTTAAGGTCTCAAGAAACCTCTTCATTTTTCTTCTTTTCGGTCTGGGTGCCGAAGTAGAAGGCGATGATGGTCGTGAAGATCGTCAGAAACTCCGTCCCGCTGATGCTGCCGCGCAGGGCAAGCACCGAGAAAACCGCCGTGAGCACGATGGTCACGATGCTCTTGACTGTGAGCAGATTGGCAAGTCGATTTTGCATTTTTTGCCTCCTTTACAAAAACCGCACGGCGTAATACTGCCGCTGGTTGGTGTTGATCTTGTTACACGCGCCGTTGATGGCGGCGACATGCCCGCCGTCGAGCATGACGGCGTATTCCAGCTTGAGCTTGTCCCGACAAAAGGCGTTGACCTGCTGCGCGGTCATAGCCTTGCAGTAGACGCCGTAGAGCAGCCCGCCCTTATAGCCAAGCACGGTGTGGTTGGTCTTGCGCAGCACGTCGGAGTATGCGCCCGTAAAGCCCTCCGCCGCGGGGTCATAGCGGTCAAGCAGGCCAAGCCCGCCGACCGCCCACACGACGCCGCCCAGCGCCGCCGCCGAGGACACGCGGGCAATGCGCACCGCGCCGCCCGGGATCTTGTAGAGCACGCTCTCGGGGCGGGGATAGTGGCAGCTCATGCCGCGCACGACCTTGCCGCTGCGCACCAGGATGGAGCAGGGCTGACCCTGCCAAGAAAAGCTCCCCGAGATGGCGTTGCGCGGCAGCGGCCCGCTCATGTTGACAGGCTCAATGTCGCGGGCGAGGATCGCGGGCTGTCCGTACAGCTCGACGTTAAGGGGCCAGCAGTCCGCGCCGAGCTTGGCCGCGATGTCGCTCATGGTCTGGTTGCCGATCCAGCCGTTATCCAGCGCCCCGACGGAGCGCTGGATGGCCTTTATCATGCGGATTTCCTCCGAGGTTGAGCCCTTGACGTCTTTCATGACATTACCTCCCACTCGTCGATTTCCGACTTGATGCGGTCGATAAAGCTGTTGCCGCCGAGTGCCTTGTAGCCTCGATAAAGGTAGATGAAATCCTCAAGCTCATACTGGCGGATCGTCTGGCTTTCGCGGTGCTTGTAGTAGGTGTGCAGCATGTCGTGCCGGAGCTGACACTTGAGCGCGTCGGTCAGCTTGTCCAGCCCCAGCAGCTTGCTGCGCAGCGGCTTGACGAGCATGGCCAGCGCCGCGAGGATGACCGTCACCTCCGAACACAGCGCCGCTAATTTCGATAAACTTTCCATAGGCGTTGTCTCTCTTTCCGGCGGCGCGAAAAAAGCCGCCTTGTCGTGCTTGACAAAGCGACTTTAGGTGTGCTATATTTAGGCCAGTAAGAACGGCTGCCATTGCTGGTGGCGGTCGTCCCTCAGTGAGTTTATAGCTCGAAGGAAACGCCGCTTACCGCTATGGTGGGCGGTTATTTCTTATGTCTTGTGACCGTGAAGATCAGAGACGCAAGACCGATGAGCACAAGCGAATATGTAAACATATCAGCGTATGTAACCATCGCGCACCTCCTTTGCAGGAAGTGGACAACCTCGCCGTTCTTACCGGCAGGCGAATTATAGCACAGTCTGCCGCGCTTTGTCAATTTGCCGCCCTCCGGGGCGGCTTTTTTACTTGTTCAGCTCCGCGAGCTTTTCCGCGACGTCCTCGGGGATGGCGCAGGTCGTCATCTTGACGCAGTAGCCGTCCTCGTCGTAGGTGAGCTTGTAGCACGGGGCGACATATACCTCCGTGCCGGCGCGGGAAATGTCGCGCGCCATGACGGGCTGCTTGATGCTGTTCTTGATGCCTGCGCTCTCGCTCAGACCGTAGGGGGTGTCGGTGACCTCGATGGGCTTGCCGTCGGATGCGATTCTCTTGTAAGTAGCCATTGTGTTTCTCCTTTTCTTTGTTCAAAATTTATTTATCATCGGCGTATTTCTCGCCGGTGATCTCCTTGTGCAGGATTTTCTTCTACTATTACGCAAACGGGTCTCCGGGAATGAGGCAACACCGGCAGTCGGTGATTGGGTTCATTATATCATACCTCACTGTGACCGTCATAACACCGCTGTTTACTGAAACACTCAAAGATAGGGATAATGACCCCGCAATATCTTCTATTGTCCCGTCGGCATTGTATTGGGCGCAGATACTGCCCTTGTACACGGATGGCGTAGTCTCGTATTTGTTGGTGTATTTGAAAAGGCACACAACTGTCGCTGCCCCTCCCGAAAAGGGAATATTGAAAGTTTTGCTTAATGTGGGCATTTTTATTCCTCCTCAGTTTACCGGGCTGTACCATGTTACTCCTCCGCCGCTGGTGCCGACGATGGAGTTCCCCGCCGCGTCGTGCGCGGTGACACCGGACAAAAGCGTCTCCGGTGTCACGGTGTCCCCGGTCAGATCAAGCAGGACTGTTCCGTCGCTGAGCTGGACTTTGTTGTTGGCCATGCCGCACCTCCTCAGCCGATGGTAACCGTCTTGCCTCCCTGCGCGTTGTCGGTGTAGGCAATCGGGATCGCCGCCACCGTGACAGAGCTGAGGCAGTTGTACCCCTCGTCGGGCAGGACCTCCTGCGAGGCGAACGTGGGGGTGACGCTCTTGGCCTGCGGCTTCATTCCCTCGCTGCCGGACATCGTGCCGAGCACGCCGAGGACGGTGATGCCCTCGCGGATGTTGGAGGGGATCAGCTTTGCCTCTTCGGCTGCGTCGATCTGCGCTTTGCCGCTGCCGTCGTGGTAGCCCTGGGGGATGGTGACCGGCTTACCCTTTTCCGTGATGTTGAGCGTCTTGGCCCCGTTGTTCGGCATGGTTCCGGTGACCTTGCTGCCGGTGACATAGGCCGTCTTGCCGGCCAGAATTTCCGCCGCGCCCGCGGTGGCGTCGCCGGTGTCCGCGTCAAACTCGCAGGAGCCGGTGATGGGCGCACCGTCCTTGCCGTGCGCGGTAAAGCCCTTGAGGAGCTTGTCAGCGACCACGGTGTCCTGGGTGAGGTCCATGAGGACTTCGCCGCTCGAGAGCACGATTTTGCTGTTGTACTTTTCAGCCATTGAAAATACCTCCGATAAAAATTGTTTTTCCGCCCGATGGGTTTTCCACACGGGCGACCGCAATGGGATCAACAGTCACATTGTCTTTCAGAAGCTTGTCCTTTGTGGCAAGCTCCTGCGTCTCAAAGCTGGGCATCACAGTATATGGGCCGTCATACGGCTCGCCGCCGCCGCCCCCGCGGATGGTGACGTCAAACGCTACCGAGAGCGCCGTTTTCTGCGTTAACTCGAACGTGACCATCAGATCACCTTCCTACTCAGCGCACGCTTGACGTCAAGGCGCTGCATTTCCGAGCCGATCACGTCGCCGCTCGGGAACTTCACACGCACCTGCATGGGGCAGACGGTCGGCAGCCCGAAGGTCTCCGTCTGCGTGAGGGGAAAGTGAAATTTGCCGTCGGAAAACGTGACATCGCCCGGATAGGTCTTGACGAGGTTCAGCAGCGCGATCTCGACCAAAGAGACGGCCGGGGGGATGAGCGTTTGTCCCTCGTTGGTGATCTCAACCTCGATGGAATAAGCGTCGCCCTGTACCATTACGTCGTCACCTCCGTTGCTCTGACGGCGCCGGTGTCGTCCACCGTCAGCTTGAATTTTTTCGTGCTGCCCGCCGTCGAGGAGGGTATGATGATCTCGCCCTCGTCCACGCGCTGCAATAGCTCGTCGGTCTTTTCGCCGGTGTAGAGCATGGTGTAATAATCGTTCGGCATAGATACCTCCTTAAACGATCATTCTCCGCCCGAGGGAATCGAGCAGGCCAAGGTTGTTGCTGGTCACGAGCGGGCCGGACTGCAGCTCTTTCTTTTTGCGGTAGTAGATGATGATGCAGCCGTCGCCGCCTTGTCCTCCGTCTGAACCCAGACCGCGGCCCGTTGCCGCACCTGCATAGACTTCCAGATCGCCCATTTGATAAGATGCATCGTCTCGCATGGTGCAGCTCGCCATACACGGCCACCCGGTTTGCCCGTTGCCTCCGCCGCCGTTTCCGGCCCCGCCGCCGTTTCCATAGACCGATGGCTTTTCCGGCGGCTGCGCGGTCGCGCCGGTTCCCTGTGCGCCGCCCTGCATGGTCAGTTTTTTGTTGTTGTACTGACTTGTCATTGTAGGCGTAATGCCATTTCCGCCGTTATGCCCGTTTGCTTTATAAGCCGGACCGCCGCCGAGACCGCCGGAGGAGGTTGCGTCAAAGCTTCCGGATGTGGCAGAATTGCCTGTTTCAAAATCCACCGCCGTGCCCTGCACGCCATGCCTGTACGACCGGCCATTTACGACAATGTCGGGCGGGTAGATCAGATTCCCGTCGGCATCGTAGCCCACGCCGTTTCCGCCGGGGACACCTGCAATGCCAGGCACCGCGTAGACCTCTCCGGTCATGGGGTCGGTGTAACCGCTCGGGTTACTTGAGCCGCTGTCGCTCGACGATCCGCCCATTGTGGTCGCTCCGCCAAGGCTCCCCTCTTTATCGCTGTTTTCGGCATACGGAGCACCCGCGCCGCCCGCGCCGCAAGAATAGGAGACCTTTGATCCAGGTACGGCGTTCTGCACGGTTTCCACGAGTACCTTGCCGCCCTCGCCGGGCGTGCCTGCCTCGCCGCCTGCTGCGGGAGGCAGGTCTTTTACCAGAAAACCCTTATAGTTGACCGTCCATGTATGGCTCTCGCCTTCTCTCGTTTCGGTTTGTGTAGAAACCTTTGATGTGGGGAGTGCGCCCGCTTTTCCGCATTTTCCGCCCTGCCCGCCGCCGATAAGCACGCGGGTATAGCTCGTGACGCCCTCCGGGACCGTCCACTCGCCCGAGCCTGTGAGGGTGACGCGATCGTCGTAGTATTCCGTGGTTTCCGGCTGCGGAGGGAGAAAGCCGACGAGCGCCGCCATTTCGCTCTTGAGTGTGCCGCTTATGGTCGTGTCAAGGCTCACGATGCACGCAGAGACCATCTTTTTATCGTAGGGGTGATAGACGCTGACCACGTGTCCCGGCTTTTCCTGCCCGCTTACAATGCCGTTGGTGATGGTCTCTCGGCACTTATAATAGTCTGCCAACCTTTTGGCGACAGCAGAGGAATTGACAAGGGAGACGAGTGTTGCGTCCGTAACGGACTTGACGTTTTCCGCCGCGTTCTCTGTGACGGTTTGCGTCACAAGGCGCGTGTTGTGGATGTACGTCTTGCCCTTGAGCGAGCCGGAGCCGGAGGAGATTTTGGCGTAGTTCGCTCCACTCTCCAAAATGGTGAAGCCTGTCGCGGTGAGTGAGTGCATCGGCTCGGAAAAGGTGATGATGTCGCCCTGCTGAGATGTGCCGGAAAACAGCTCCTTTTCGTCGGTTCCCGCGATGTACTGATGCTCCGTGACGGTAACGGCGGAGATGGGTTTTTCTGTCTCCACGCTCCCGTCAAAATACAATCTCGTCTCGCCTATTGAGGAGGAAGTGCCATCCCATAGTGGCTCTACGCGCAACACCCCGTTATTGTCCGTGGTTAGTGCTGCGCCAATTGCATATAATACTTGGGCCAAATTGTTCCGTGCCGAACTTTTCGGGGGCTTACAATACGGCAGCCACCCGTAGAGCTTGGTATCGGCAAAGACAGTCTTTACGAGGGTGGGGATATTCCCGCAGATCTCGTTCACCACTTCCTTTACCGTCTGGCCGGTGTAGATGCCACCGGCGTGCAAACGCTTCATCAGCAAGCCCATCGCGGAGTCCGCTGAGATGGTGTACTTGTCACCGCCGATCCGCTTGATGCTCTGCACATAATAGGTGCTGCGCAAAATGTTCTCGCGGTAATACTGTAGCGGAGCGTTTTCCGTGAATACGACGATGTTCTTGTCACTGCACTTCACCTCAAGCTCGATGGTGTCTGCCTGCAGCTCATCGGCGATTAGAGACGTGATCTGGTATTCGTTCCCACTTCGCAGCGTTTCGTCATCATCTGAAAAGATATAGGATGCATAAACGATTTTGTTTTTTGCCATGCCTCTACCTCCTCTGCGGCGATTTCGCAACAAATTGGATCGTAAGCCCCCTCCAATAGTTTTTGCCGCCTGCAATGCGGGAAATACTGTCCTGCCCCTCGGTCACATACGCCTGAAAAGACAGTGTGCTTTGTCCATACGGGAAAGCGACGGTGTGAAAGTTAACCGGAGCACTCAACACCTCATAGAGTTGGTCGTATTCCGTAAGGCTTGCGCTTCTTGCATCGATCTGGAGCTCATAGTTGTAAAACGTGCCGATGATGTCGCGCTCCATGTCGCCGGAGAGCACCATCAGGCCTCCGGAGAGCATACCGGCCAGCGTTTTTCCCATCGAGGACTTTAAAAGACCGCTTTAAGCCGCCAACCGGCACGGTGACATTGTAAGTCGTCCCGTCAATTGTGAATGGTGCATTCATCATAAAGCACTCCCTCCGATTGCAGGCCCGCGGCGCTGACGTTCCACTTCGATCTGCGGGTAGATCGTCCGGACAAACTGCGCCATTGTGGTGTTGCCCTTAAAATTCACGGTCACGTCGCCGCCGAAGTCGGATTCCGCCAAAGCCTGCTTGAACATCTGCAGCATCGTAGCCGCAGGAGTCTCAATGTTCATGCCGCTCCTCTGGTCACCGAGCACAGCCAGAAACTCGTTGTTGGGCGAGATCACTGCGCCATTTGCAAGGTGCGGATAGGCATCCATCAATCTCTGTGGCGCAGCCGCGTATGTACGCGCTCCGCCGCCGGTGAAGGTTTCCAGAACGGCAGTGCCGAAACCGGAAAAGGCTCTTCCCAAGAAATCGGAGAGCGCATTTGCCGCCTCCGAGATCAAGTCGATAATGCTTGAAAGCGTATCGCCCAACCACTCGATCGCGGAGCCAAGGGCTTGGATCGCACTAATCAGCACACTTCCCAAAAACTCGGCGATCGGCTTGACGATCTCCCATATAGCGCTGAAAAGGTCAAACACTGACTGGAGGATGGGCGTAAGCGCTTTGAAGACGGAGCCGAGCAAATTGACCGCTGCGGGAGCCGCCTCTTCGATCGTCCACTTGGCAAGAGGAAGCAGAATGTTCTCCCACGCCCAAGACAGCCCGCCGAGCAAAACGTCGACCAAAGGTTCAAACACTTCCAGCAGTGAGCGGAATGCGGTCACGATCGGCTCAAGGTCCAATCCCTGTGCCCAATTCAATGTTGCCGCGCTGATCTCGTTGAAGAAGTCTAAGATATCCTGCACGACATCAAGGATCACATTCCAGATCGCGACGCCGTTCTTGTTGGCTTCCCACGCCTCGCGCAAGCGATTTGCCAGCTCGCCCACCGTGTTGTTGACGTTTGCAATGATACTCAGCAGCGTTTCCATGATCTGCACGCCGCTGCCGTCGTTCCACGCTTCGCGGAAGGCCTCTCCGATGCTGCGGAGCAGATCCATGACCGACGTGAGCTTAAACGCAATGCTCTGGATCACCGCTTCGCCCGCGCCGGAGTTCCACGCCGTCGTAAACGCCGCTGCAATGTCCCCGATGATGCCGAGGATAGTCTGCAGGAGAAGCTGGAACGAATTGAACACGGTCAGTCCAGCGCCGCTCGTCCACACGTTTTTGAACGTCGCCCACAGAGAGGACGCGAGGTCTTTGAGTTTCTGGAACGCGCTTTTGGCCGCGTTGATGGTTGCCGTGCCGTATTGTTCCCAGCTTTTCTTGAATGGCTCCCAAAACGAAGAGAGACCGCCCGTGCCAAAGACTGTAGAGAAGTCCGTATCAAACTTTGGCGCAGTCTTGTTTTCTTCTTTGCCTACCTTTTCGATCGTGTCGAACGAGGCCAGAAACTTCTCGGCATTTTTTGCCGCCTTGCCGGTCGCCTCGGTCGCGTCGGCCTGCTCGTAAAGCGCTTTGGCATTTTCCTGTGCCTGCTTGGCGGTCGTCCCGAAAATGGAGGCCACAAACTGCGCCATCTGGGCCGTAAGGTGCTCCACCTTTTCGAGCATCGCCGTCAGAGCCGGTAAAACCGACTCGTAGATCGGCTGGAACGCCGTGAGGAGATTGCTCTTGATGCCGCTGAGCGCCTTTGCAAAGTCGTCGTTAGCTGTCAGGTATTGCCCCATCTGCTGGGTCAGCTTGCGCAGAGCCTTGCTGATGACGTTGAACACCAACGCGCCAAGCACGATGGACTTTAAGCGTCTGCCGAATTTCTGCATGGAGCGGCTCGCCGTGTTCATGTCTTTGCTGCTCTTGCCGATGCCGCGCAGCTTGGCCAGAAGTGCAGCCGCGGCGAGCTTGGACTTGGTCAGTCCTGCCGCAATGCCAGTCTTGAGCTTTCCGCCGATGTTGCCGAGCACCGCACGGAGCTGCTCAAACTTGCTCGTGTAGCCGCCAGCCAAGTCGTTAATTGCCGCCCGGGTACCGTTTGCCTCCGCCTGCAGGCGTTCGAGCTTGCTCTCGGCAAGGGTAATGTCCTCCGCCAGATGCCGAGCCTCTGTCGTTGCTTCGGGGTTTCCTTTCAAGCCTGCAAGCCTTTGCTTTAAACCGTCTGCTTTTGCGTCGGCCTCTGCCAGTTTTTGTGCCAGCGTGTCGATCTGAGTTTGCGTCTGCGTATCTACTGAGCCGTTGGCCGCTTTGCTGATGTCCGCATATTCGCGGAGCTTCTGGTATTCCTGATCGAGTTTTTCCGCTTCTGCTTCGGCTTTTTTCAGCTCATCGGCCAGTTTTTTCGCGCCTTTTGGTTCCGCGTTGTCCGCAGTCAGCTCCGCATATTTTTCTTTTAGCCGATCGACCGCCGTCGCCTGCTTGTCTACGCTTTCCGTTTGGCGGCGCAGCTTGGCATTGAGCTGGTCGAGCTTCTTTTTCGCTTTTTCGTCACTGACGATGGCTTCGATGCGAATGCTGCCGTCTGCTTGTGCCATAAGGGTTCACCCCTTTCCCGTTACTTGATCTGTGCCCAGAATTCGTCAATGGCTTCCTGCTCTTCCTTGGTAAATTTAACCGGCGGAGTGAGCTTCTTTTTCAGCCGCTCGTACTGCGCTTTCTGCTTGGGTTTCATGCCGCTCGTGTCCGCCCCGCGGATTTGGATTGCATGAGACAGCGCGGAATCTTCATCCACGCATCCCAAAAGCTCCATAAATTCAAACCAGTGCATTTTCTGCTTGTGGATGTCGATGCCAAAGCTCTTTCGAAACGAGGAGCAAATGCGGCCGGCGTCGAAGTCGAACCAAATGCATTGCTTTGTCTTGTCCGGCGCGTCCTGCGCCTCCGCTCCGCAACGCATAAACCACCCGAGGCCCTCCACCGCCGTCTCCAGCGGCGGAAGGCCACGTCCGAAGAGGAGCGAAATAGCCGTGAACACACGGTCGTTTTCGCTCAAGTCTTCATCTTGCAGGCAAAGTGCGATCTGAATGCCAATCCGATAATCCGGCCGGATCAAAAAGCCGTTGTAGTCCTCTGGAAGATGGTCTAACAAAATGTCAAACACTCGATCCCCTCCGGCCGGCGCTATACTTGCTTATTGCTTCCGCACGGTCTTTTTTGTACTCTTCTAAATAGGGAGTCAGAAGCGTAAAGAATTCGAGGAACATCTCAACGCCCGGAAGAATATTGCCAAAAACCTTGCGGCAAGTCTCCGCGCCGAAAAGGCCGTCTACCCGCTCCATCATGTACTTGTCAAACGCGACGATCACATCCATCGATCCGAGGATATCGTTGCTGTCCGTCTGGATCTCTGCCGCCTTTTTCTGTGCCTCATCGACCAAGGCATAGAAATTACGGAGGAATTGGTCATCGCCGACCGGAAGGAGGATGTATTCGCCCTCGTCGTTTACTTCAATGCGCTTTACGCCGTTCAGTCGAATCACGTTTGCCATCTTGTTTCCCTCCTATCAGGCGGTCTTGGTAAAGGTGGGAGTACCGGACGTGATGGAGACCGTCCCGGGGATCGGGTCGCCCACATAGTTCAGCGTGTACTCCAGAACGGGAGAATCACCGCCGTCGCCGCCGTAGGTGTCCACCTGAACAGAGACCTCCTGCACCTCTGCCGCGTAAGTAGCCGAAGCCTCAGAGTCGGTCTTGTCGTAAAGGTCGACGTTGAGGAGCCATGTGTGCGCGTCGCTCATGGTGGAGCGCTTGCGGCGCAGGCCGTTAACAAACTCGTACACCTCGTCACCCTTGGTGCATTTCTGCGAAATGGGCATGGTCGGCTGATAGCCGGTCAGCTCTGTCGTGGCAGATTCGGAAATAATGTCCTGCTCTGTCTCCGTCTGCGGGTTATATTCCGTGGACGCGCTGTCTACGTTTTTACCAACGCGCTTCCACGTTGCTTCAGCGTAGTCCGCGGCTTTTGAAGTATCCAGAAAGTGTGCGATCGCGCTTCTTTTAACTTTTTCGATTGCCATAAATTAGTACCTCCGTATGAATTTGGTTGAATTGATTTGACACGGGAACCCCAGTATGTTATGCTGTGCAAAGAAGGAGGGATCTTGATGTATTGCCAGAATTGTGGAAAGCAAATTAACGAAACGCCTTGCCCTTACTGCGGATTTTCGAATAAGCAGAAGATCAAACTGCCGACATTTGAAAAGAAACAGTCATCACCTCAAGAGCAACCGCAAACTCCGCAGCCGACAGTTGTCTTGCAGAACACTAACGTGATCGGCGGGTACCCTACTGTTGGCTCCAAAAAGAAATTCACAGCCCTTTTGCTCTGCATCTTCCTCGGTTTTCTTGGTGCTCACCGCTTCTATGTCGGCAAAACCGGATCGGGTGTTTTGTACCTTTGCACAGCCGGTCTTTTAGGCATCGGATGGGTCGTCGACATTTTTATCATTGCCGTTGGCGGTTTCCGCGATGTAAACGGTATGTTTTTGCAATGACCTTGCCGCTCCTTCGGGAGCGGCTTTTTATACCTCGACGTGGTATGTCATTTTCATCATGATCTGATGATCTTCGTCGCCGTTTTCAAACACATCGAACATCACCGCCCTCGCAACCGGCTCGATGCTTACCACCGTGCGATTCCCCCCAATGTCGGGAAATTGTTTCTTTGCCCATTCCCCAATCGCATCCAGCACTTCGTCGGCCTTTAGCCGCTTATCTGTGCTATTTCCCGGTTTGATACGGTAAATCAGCTTGAATTGATACTCCGTATCGTAGTTTCCGAGAATGTCATAATCGGGCGAATATGAGTTTTGAACCAGGGATAGAGCCATTCCTGGCGTATCTGCCGAAAGCTTGGATTCGTAATCAATCAAGGCAACGGGTTTGTCTGGGTAAGTATTGAGCCAAACTAAGATTTTCCGGTTTAGGTCATCCTGCTCCTGCTTAGAATAAAGCATGATCGGCTTTTCATTTAAACTCATGCCCCGCCGCCTTTCTTGCTACGCGCAACCATTTGCTTTCGTTTTCGGCCTTAGACGCTTCAAACCAGTGGTCGGTTGCCATGCCGTGATGGTCTTGCCGAAACACAAGGTTCCGGTCAGTCGTGACCTTTGTCCCGCCTTTTGGCGCATATGTACTGCCGGTGTTTGGATCGACCATGACCTTGCCTTCATACAAAAATCTTGCATAGGGTCCCGGATAAACAACAGCTCCGCCGTCTACATAGGCTCGATTGGATAGGCCTGCCGCAGCGCCAGACATCGGGACATAGGGAGCCGTGTCCTTCAAGATTTGCGTGGCAACCACAGTCTCGATCTTTTGACTTGCCCGATCAATGAAGCCCTTTGGCGTTTTGATTTTTACGCGATATGCAATCATTTCACTTGCCTCCGCATTCCCAATGCTGCATATCTTCGCTGCCAAAGTCCATTGCGTCTACCTTTGTCAGATTCCAGCAATTATCCTGTGACAGCGCCACATCTTCCTTGTCGGTGACAAACTCGCCCTTGATGAAAAACGTAACCCCGCCGTTGCCGCTGACCGAAAGCGTCCACAGTCCGGTTTTATCCGTGGCACGGTAAAACTCTTGCGGCCCGACGTACTTCTTGGGCTTCCCCGTCGCCCCGTCTATCGCTTCTACGGAAAAGGGGATATACAGGTTGACCGCATCCGCGCCCTCTAACCCGGTCTTTCGCACATTTGCGCCCTTTGATGCTTCGCACAGCACGCCGCGCAAAATCGTGACATAGAGCTTAGTAACGTCCTTAAACGTTGCCGGGTCGGTTTCCTTGACGGAGTTGTAGATCGTTACAGTGTGGGGAGCGTGCATTTGCAGTCACCTCCCCGATACAGAAGTCCGGTATGCGCCAGATACTCATTGCACAGGTTCGCGAGCATTTGTTTACTGGTGCTTACCGCATCCAACACAGACTTTGCCGCTTCGCCACCGGTCGTAAGCGTGCGGGAATAGCTGCCTACCGATTCGCTCTTGGTTTCCGGGTCGCCTGCATTGGCAAGGCTTTTTGTCGCCGCCTTCTGCGCCGCATCCAGCAAAGCGTACTGGTCGATCAACGCACAGCAGCACATCTTCACCGCGTCCAAATCGGCGTGACTTTCAGCCTTCCCCATCGTGTAGTAGTCGAGGAAGGAGCTGGCCCGAACAGCCAGACGCGGAAAATCTCCCTCGCTCACAGAACCTATATAGATTCCGGCGTAGTATGTATAATCAGCGTATATCATACGGGTCAGCTCCTTTCAGATCAAGAAACGGTAACGGTAGCAGTTCCAGTTTTGGCGCCGTCCTGCTTGGACTTGGCCGTGACGGTGATACTGGTCTTAGTCTCAGCGGAGTCGATAGTCAGCAAGCCGTCTTCGCTGATCTTGGACTTTGTGCCATTCTGGCTCCACTCGACCTCGCCGTTGATGATGCCCTCGCCGGTAACGGCAGCAGTAAACGCCTTGCTGTCGCCCTTTGCCATCGTCGCGGTAGCGGGCGAGACGGTAACAGCGGAGATGTCGCCGCCCTTTCCGTACACGGAGAACGGGAACGGGTCAGCCTTGTCCACGTTGTAAGCGTTAACGGGATTCGCGATCTCCCAGCCGAGACGCATGACCGCGCGCAGCGCCACCATGTCATTCTGCATCAGGTTGTAAGTGATGGCCTTGGTGGTGGGGTCTTGGATAACACCCTCGGTGAAAATCTTGAACGTCATGTCCTGACGGATGGCGTAGACGAGCTGGCTCCAGTCACCGACGATCATCTGCGCCTGCGCGGGATCGAACGCGCCATTCATGGGGAAATACATATCCATGCCGTCAAGGCCGTAACGGGTAGACCCCTGCATATCGGACTTGAAGATGGGCTGGCCGGTGGTGTCCTTGAGACCGCGGAGCTTGCCGCGCATCTGAATAGCGGACATTACGCCATTGGGGTTAAAGCCGTCCAGCTCGACCTTGGCGATCAGGCCATTCTCGCCCATGATGTCGCTGAAAATGTCGGAGCTGATGGGCACACCGTTGCCGGCAGCGACAGCAGCAGGAACAACGCCAGTGCGCCAAGTGCTCGGCTTGTTCGTGCCAAACAGGATAGCCGCGTCGATGACCTTGCCGAAAGCCTCGGTCAGGCGGGGCTTGACCTCGCCCCAAATGTCATAGTCCGCATCATCGAGAGCAGCCTCGGGAATGGGGACGATAACCGCGATTTCCTCGGCATACAGCTTCTTCTTGTCCCACGCCATCTTGGTGGTCTGCTTGAAGGCGTCGCCAGCGCCGTCGCCGGTCGCTTCGCCGTTGACGAAATACGCGGAGGGAAGCGCGTCGAGCACGTTGATGGTCTGCGTCTTACTGGACATATTCGCCAGTCTGCGGCCCATACGAAGAACGGCAGATTCGGCGATAGCGCCCTGCATGATTTCGCGAGTTACGGGTTCCGGGATAAGGCCGGAAAGTGCGGAACGATCAATACTTGCCATGTTGTAATCTCCTTTTTGTTACTTGAGTGCGCCGCGGATCAGATTGTTCATCGCGGCATTGGTATCTGTTTTCTTTTCGCCGCCGCCAACAGCGGCGGACCAGTCGATTTTTACGCCGTCTTGGAACGCGGACGGATCGGCGCTGACTTGCGCTTTGTGCCATTCGTCAAACCCATCAAGCGCACCATCTTTGATTTCAAGGTGCTTTGCTTTCAGGTCTGCCAAATATGCCTTTTCCGCAGCCTTAGAGCTGAATTTCACGCCCTTTTCAGCAAGCGTCTTACGGATCACATCTGCGTAGTCATAATCGGCGATCTTGGACTTGTAGCCCTCGATCTCCTTTTTGAGCGCTTCCGTTTCCGCGCTGCCGTTCGCTGCAAACTGCTTGTTTTTTTCCACTTCCGCGTCCAGCTTGCTCTGAACAGTCGAAAGCGCCTTTGTGATTCGCCTGTCAAACTCCGCCTTATAGGTGGGCTCAGCCAGTATTTCATCAAAAGTCTTAATTTCGTCTGCCATTTTTATTCTCCTTTTATTCCCACAGCGTCATTCCCCGCTGCGTATTACAAAATTCGGTTGCCTTTCTGACTTCTTCCTAGTTCAATACAACACCTTCATTCTCTCCCGCTGCTCTGGCAGCCCTGCCGCCGCGCTGAACGCCTTGTATTTCGCGTTTAACCGCCGCATCCGTATGTTTACCGCCCGTTCTTCTTCATGCAGACCTGCGGCCTTGTAGGCGGCTTTCTCGCGCTTTAGCTTGCGTATGGTGCGCTCTACCTTTCGTTGCTCCTGCGTGGCCTCGTATGCCGTATAAGTCTTGCCCTCAAACGTAGAGCCCAAACCATCGTCAATGTGGGCAAGCTGTTCGTCTGTGTAAGTGCGCTCGCTTACACCCTCAACCCAAACATTGCGGCGGTGGCGGCAGTTGGCTCCTTCCAGCCCATCCACGGCACCCAAACCGCACACCTCGTAGATGCTCGGGTAGATGTCCCCTGCGCGAATACTGTATACCTTGCCTTGCCAGTCTTTATGGCTTGACCACGGTGACGGCCCTGGCTTATCTCTCGCGCCGGCATGGGCAGACACTTCATAATACGGCGTTTCTAAGTATTCCGCCGCTTGCTCCGTGTACTTACTGCACAGCTGCGATACGCCTGTCATTACGGCACGGCGCGCAGCTACGTCTACATGGTCGCGGTGTCCGCTCTCATAGTCCACCACGCGCAGGCCATTGCTTGCAAGCTCCCTAACGGCGTCTTTGATTGCTTGCCCATACGAAATAGCCCCGCTTTCTACTTTCAACGTGGCGGCATCTAAAGCCCATTGGTACGCCTTTGCAGGGGGCAGCATTGTGCGGCCAGCGTCCACTAAAAAGCCCATTGAGCGCGTTATGTTGCGCAGTGTTTGCTTCGTCTGCTCGTATATTGCCCAAGTATCTTCTACGCTTACCAGCGTTTCAGGCTGAGTGATATGCGCAAGGTCAATCAACTCGGTGTAATACTTCTGGTTGCGCTCCACCACATCGTCAAGCAGCTCATTTAACTTCGATTCGCTAATGCCGGTTGCTTTGCGGATTGCTTTCTCAATCTCTTTTAAGTCGATTCCGTGAGAACGCAACGCCCGAATGTCTTGCACCGTTACCTCGTTCAACTCATCCGCAGCCTTGAGCCGGGAACATATCTCCATCAGCAGCGTGTCCTCAAGCCCACGGTACAGCTCTGCCAGCTCTTCCGGCAGCGCATCCAAAACAGAAGGGGAGAATGGGTATTTTGGCACTGCCCGTCACCTCACTCCACTTCGTTCTGCTGCTCCGTGGTCATTTCCTGCATCTTCGGCAGCGCCGCCTTTGCGGTCTCCTCGTCCTCGTTCATCCACTTCATGCGGAACTCCCAGTCGTTCATGATGCCAGCGGTCAGAAGTTGCATATCGCGGGAAAAATCGGTTTGCTTGTCCTCAATTATGCTGTCATCGAAGTCGATGGAGATTTCCACATCCTCATTAAGCCCAGCGTTCATGGCTGTGTTGCCCAGCCGCAGAAGAATGCGGCACAGCTCCACGAGCGCCTGCTCGAGCACAATCTCATGCTTTTTGATCGTGCGGAACATGGTAGAGTTCTCGCTGATGACCTGTGTGGCAGTTGCTACGCTGCCACCGTCAAAGCGGTAATAGGTCTCGCCGAAGCCGCACTTACTGGACAAAATGTTGAGCTGATCCTGAATGCCGGTGTTGTGCTCCGCCGTCCGCAATGTCATATCAATCGGCGTAATAACCGCACCGTCATTTACGTCCTCCGGAAGAGCGTAAAACGCGACGTCGTTTGGATCAAATACCGGCTCTCCGTCAATGTACTTCGTTGCGGCTGGTTTCACCATAATGCGCTTTTTCCCGAGCTTGAACTCATTGACGTAGCTATCATAAGCAATATCCACGCCCTGCATTACGTCGATAGCATTTGCATACACCGAAATGCCGGTTGGAAGCAAATAGTTAAAGTTATTCGCAATGTTGGGTCGGTCAATAACAAATTGACGCTTGTCGCTTCCGGTATGTACAACAGAGGGGATGCGCTCAAAGCCCTTAACATTGGTCAGCGCTTCGTCTGCAAGTTGCTCATTATCATACCGATAAATGCGGTTCTCAATGACGTATTCGCCGCCGTCCTTTTTGCGATGGATTTGCAGATAGAGGTAATCGCGCCCACCCCTTGGAACTACAGAGGAAAACGCGCACTCGCTGATATATCCGTTCTGCCATGCCAGCGGGTAGATATTTTCGATGGTCACATAGTCCAGCACAATGCCGGAGGCGTTGCCGGGTACGATTTCGCCGCTCTCGTTGACCTCCTGCCCCACCACGCGGGGAATGTATGCCACCGTGCCAAGCGCGGACTTCATTTCCTGCATCTCATTCGCCTTAACGGCGAAATTGTTCTCCGTCAAGATGCAGTCAATAAATTCCTGCTCCTTATTCCCTTCAAGCGTTATCTGCACTTTTTCGTTCATGAGCAGATTCGCCCAATCCTCGCACAGCTTCTTTCCCATTCCGAGGGAATACCGCTTGCAATTGACCATGCTTTCACCGTTACGAACGCGATAATTGTGGAAGCCCTTTACATTCCCTTGATACCAGCTTTTCCACTCCGCAACCTTGCTGTAAAACGATTCGGGGATCGTGGTATAACCAAGCTCGTTAAGTTTTAAGATAACTGCATTGCTCATATCACGCTACCCCAATATCTTAATTCTCCGTCTTTTCTCGCTTCCGCAGCCTCTGCCAATGTATCAAATATCCCAAGATGTATTTTTTTGCTGTCAACGTAAATCGTGGCTCTATATTTCCCATTCTCCATATGAACCCCGTTTACTCCCGTTTTGTTTATCTTTTCAATCCTTTTGTTTCTTGCCTGTTGTGTGTGCGTTGCCCACCTGCAATTATCAGGCGCATAATCCCCGTTCACAGAAATCCTGTCAATTATCAGATTATCGGCATATCCATTTTCGAGTGCCCACTTGATAAACGCAATTGAAGAGTTATTCCACTCGCAACACACGAAAATCCCGCGACCTCCATAAGCCGCATAATCTTTGTCGTTCGGGTTATTGCAGCGTTGCCGTATCTCTTGCCATATTTTATAAATCCTTGGGTACTTCTTTTTAATGCCAAGTTTACGCAATTACGCCCATCCTCCTATACAGCGGTTCCAGACCATACCGCGCAGCAGAAATGCAGTGGTCATTTGCGTCTGGGTAGCCGCTAATAATATCGCCATCTTTATTCCGCTCATACTCATAGCTCACAAACTCATCGCAAGCGTGAGGCGTTCGCCGCCTGTCAATTACGATTTTTGAGCGCCGCGCAAGGTATTTCATTGAATAATCCAAAGATCCCGGCCCTTTTACCGCGCCTTTTGCGGGCAGACCCATTGCCCGGTAATCTGCAACGCTTTTAGGCTCCGCACTATCGCAAATAATGTAAGCGTCTGTATACCCTTTGTTGAGTATCCATTGAGCGGTTTCTGTATTGCTTTTCTTGTGGCAATAATATTCATCAAGAAAATACAGCGTGTTCCGAGCGCTGTCATACGCCATACGCAAAAAAGCAAATGCATCTGGATAATACCCATAGTCAACGCCCTGATAAATGCGGTCGAACTGCGAAATTTCTTCGTCGGTGATCTCTCGCAGCTCCAAGTTTTCGAACACGTTCCCGCCGGTTCCGACCGGAATGCCGAGATACTCGTGCTGATATGCACGCTCGTCCGTCTCTTTCAAGTGTTCCGCTTCTGCAAGAAACTGTTCTCCCAACCACTCAGGCGGTGCTTGCAGATATGTTGACTTGTGGCACAGGCGGTCGGCGCGTTCTTCCAAGCTGTCTTTGTTTGCCCAGTTATCGCGGCTTATCGGCGGGTTGTAGCTTTCAAAGTTCCAATACTTCGACCCGCCGCGCATTGTAGACTGCAAAATGTTTCGGATTTCTGCACGTCCGGCAAACTGGTCTTTCTCCTCAAAGTGCGTCACGGCAATGTAGCCAAACGGCACCTTGATGGACTTGATCTTCATGGGATCGTCAGCGCCTCGGAACATGATCTTCTGTCCGGTCGGCTTATAGATCAGCTCCATCGGGGAAACCTTCGCTTCCCAATACGCCGCCATGCCCAGCTCGCCGATTGCCCAAATGTACTGGGCATAGACGCTATCGCGGATCGTATTTGCCACCTTGCGCAGCACAAGCGCATGTGTGCCCGGATTGTTTATCAGCAGCAGGGGGACAAGTACAGACACCGTGGAGGACTTCAGTGATCCGCGCCCACCGCTGAAATCGTAATGCGTGTGCCCATGATGGAACACATCGTGGGCCACATCGTAAAAAGCCGAGCCGATTTTTTCTGACAAGAGAATATCAGACATCAATAACCACCTTGACGGAATCCGTGCTTATTTTTGTCTCGTTCACTTCACGCCAACCAAAATTGCAGCCAAGCGAGAATTTTGCGCCGTTCGCACCGTCTTTGTCGTAGAGCCGAGATTCGGCGTATTCCTCGCAGCGTGACTTCGCGCGCGTAACCGTGTCCGCGAACTCTGGCCTTGCCTGATAATCCAGCAGCGCCTGCCGTCCGGTAAACCCCAGCGACAGCGCCAGCCCTGTTACCGTTGGCGGCTTTTCATCTAAAATAATCGGCCTTCCGTATTTATCTGTGGCAACATCGCCGTCAATCATAAGCGGCGTTCCTTTGCAGCTCTCAAAGTAAGCGTCAATGGCCTCCTGCATTGCCTTTACGCTTTTCCATTTTCTTGGCGCTCCGCCAGCCATACGCTCACTCCCTTTTGTTTTGCTACCAGCCCCCGCCCCTTGGCCTTGGATAGCAGACTTTACCCACCCATGCGGCTTTCTGGAAGCTCTCAAACATGGGGTACACAGTTATTTTGGCACCACACCGCGCTGCGCCTTTTCATCAGCCGCACACTGTTTTTGCGGATTAACTGTCCGCCGCTGTGGCCACCAGCTTGTGTGTACTTAACTTCTCGCGCTTCCTCGCCCGCTTGTGTGGTTGGTACGGCATTGCAGTCCTGCCCTGCTTTAGCGCTTCGAGGAAAGTCCCCGTCACTCGCTGTGGTCTCCCCTTACGGGGCACCTATGCCGTATATTGCCCTCAACTGCCCGCCCCGAAGGGCGGGCTATCAAGGGAGAAGGAAATGAAAAAAGCAAGGATGCAGAAGCCACGTTACACCCTCTGCACCCCTTATGCTAATATACTTTTTTCAAATGTTGCCCTTTTTAGTACAACTATTCGCCAAATCGCTCAATGTTGACATACGGCGCGTACTCTTCCTTGATTGCGCACTCCTTGAGCTGGCAACTTTCGCAGTGGCAGGAAAATGGGCATCTCCTTTTTTCTGCTCTTGCAATACATCTTGAAACGGTCGACTTATTAACGCCAAACTTCTCTGCTATCTGGCTCATGCGCCAACCGCACTCAAAGTATAAGCGGAGATATTCAACCGTCTGCTCTCTCACGCCATCTCCTCCATTCTTATCTGCTCAAATTTCGGCTTTTCAAAAAGCGGCGCAAGCATCTTTTCTTTCGCTGCCTCGTAAAACCCCTTGTCCACCTCAAACCCATACGCACTGCGCCCCATCTCATACGCTGCGCGAAGCGTAGAGCCGCTTCCCGCGCACGGGTCAATTACGACGTCTCCCTCGTCCGTGAATACGGAAATCAGCCTTTTCAGCACGCTTACCGGCTTTTGTGTCGGATGCACCTTTGGATATTGACTGCGCTTGTCCCTATCCCACGCAAACCAATCAAATACCATGTGCCGCTCGCCATCCGAACCAACGTTACGGAATTTCGGCAGCTTGTCCCGATAAAGGACAACCGCGAATTCTGTTGCACCTACTATTTTCATGTTGGCTTTCAGCACCTGTGCAGAGTAGTTTTTACAGAAAAACAGCGGATAGCTTTTCATGAACCCGTAGCGCTTGCCGTATTCAATCACCGTTTGCATCTGCTCAAACGCGCAAAACACGATCATTGCCGGAGCCTGCCCCTTTTCCTTCGGTTCCTTGCGCAGCATACGGTTACAGAAGTGCATGTACTCCGCAATTTTGAATGTTCCGTCCGTGTGAAAAAAGCTCTGCTTTGCCAGCTTACTTTCACCGTTTTTATTATCCCCTCCGTTGTACCACATCGGATTGCTTGCATAGGCGTCCACGCCGATGTTATAGGGTATATCCGCAATCACCAGCTGCGCTTTTGGGATATTGTATCGCTTAAAATTCTGAAAATTGTCATGGTATAACTCGCATTTCATGCCAGCACCTCCTCCGGTCGGAAACTTTCTTTGATCTCCTTGCCGTCCGCCATGATCGCCACGGTCACATAGCGTCTCTGCGGATGGATGTACGTCACCACGCCGGTGCGAATCGGGTACAGCTTTTCGCCGCGCGCTTTTCCCGGAAACTCCTCCGGCACCGTCATAAACTGCGCCCGCACCTTGTCGCCTACCTTCATTCCGCACCTCCGAACGCTTCCTCGAATGTCAGGCCGCTCTCTCTGAGGATGCCTTTGATCACGTCGATGGTGTGCTGATTGTTCCCCGACAGCCACCACCAGATATTGCTTTTGGAAATGCCTACCGCCTCGGCAAGCTGGCGGCGCGTGTACTGTCGCTCGCAGAAAACCTTTTTCAGCGCCGGATAGACGCAATAGGGAAATTCGATCATTTTCTCCCCACCCTCCGTTTGTATCGGTCTTTTGACCTCTGAATGTAATTGATCATCGCGCTTTCTTCGGCTACGCTGGCCGTTTCGTTGCTTTTTGCCTCTTTCTTTTCTTGCAGCCACGCAGCGTATCGTTCACAGGTCGAATGACAGCCGACGTGCCTCTCCTGACAGTTAAAGCAGCTCATGTCATCCCACCTCGTACTGCGGGCAGGCAAGCACGCGATAGCTTGTCTCGTAATGTCTGCGAGCGCCGCCGCAAGAATTCATCAAAACCTTTGTTTTGATCGCGCGCCAGCCTTCCACCGGCTGCCACTTCAGCTTCCGCGTTTCCTTGTCGCATTCCGACCAAGGACATTTTCCGCAGGCATTCTTACAGGTCCAGCAGAGTGTTTCGCTTTGATTTGCCATTTATACTTCCTCCACCCAGATACCGAATCGCTCCAGCATCAATTTTTTCTTGATGATATAGTCCTTTGTCTTAAAGCCCTTTGCGTCCTCTACAATCGTTTTCCCGTCGCGGGTATACACGAAGTCGGCGATGTATGTAACTGCCCTCACAGCGGCTCCTGTTAGCGTTCTTTGCGCCCCCACAAGCTTGTACGTCTGCTGTAGCTTCAAATCGTGTATTTCCCCTGCTTTCAGCAACAGCCGCAGCTCATCATAGCGGTCTGCCTCGTGCTTGCTGTCAAACGTGATGCCATGCCGCACGGTTTTGCGGTTGTGGTACTTGCCCGTTTTCTGAGCAAGTACCTTTTCAATCGCCTGTTTTTGTTCCGCAGGCCCGAGACGCGCAAGGTCAGATGCCGTCAGGCTCATTCGTTTCCTCCGACCGTAAACAGCCCGATGCAGTAAACGATGATTGTTACGCCAAGGACGAAGCTCTCCGCCGCATCCGTCTGCAACGGGAATATCGTTGTTACAGCATTGATCCAGAGTAAACCCAACACTACCGCTTGGTATAATTTTAGTTTCTTCATTTTCCCCTCCCGTCTGTCACCATGACCACGCGCACCTTGCCGAACTGCTCAAGTTCCATTGCCACGGCCTCCTTGGTCGCCAGCTTGTCGCCGTGGTCTTCGATGTCGATGATGATGCGGATCATGTGCCGGACTCCTTTTTAAGCCTTGCCTCCATGAGCGCCTCACGGGGGTCTAAAATTTCAAGCAATCTTATCCACATCAGATTTCACCATCCTTACGCTTGCCGTAGCTGCAAAAATCATCCGGATGTTCACGGTCGAGATGGACTTCACACCATCCCGTTTTCGGTTTGTTGTATGACCGACAATTCTTGCACCGCACCACGACTACGGCGTCGACAGTGGGGGCTTTTTCGATCAAGCCAAGTAAGCCGTTCCAACCAGCACAATACGCCGCAGGGAGAACATCTTTGCTGCACCGGCCCACGCCCAATTCATCAACATCAACCAGCCTCATGGTCAGCACCTCCGTCCATTTTCGCCCCGCAGTTGGGGCAGTAATTGCCGCCGCGAACATAGAAGGCCATCGCATACGCCTCATGATTGCATTGGGAGCACTTCACAAGCTCAAACTGTTCAGAACAGTCCTCGTATCGGCTATGTATCCACCGCACATGCACCACCGGCACGACGTCGGCGGCGGGCAGTTTCTCCAATATCTGCGCCGCTTTTTCAAAATACGGAGCAGCGTCCATTAAAACCGCCATGTTTGCTTTTGCACGAAGAATAGACACGCCCGTCCTGCGCTCAATGTATTCATCCATTGTCAGAAGTCCTCATCACATACGCCACGCAGTTCTCATGGTCATTCCCACAAAGACATGGCGCATATACGCACGAATCACAAATTGTAAACATCTCAGTTAGTGTCATCGTTAGCCCTCCTATTCCATGCTTTGATTGCGGTTTCTTCTGCCCAAGACTTTTTAAGTGCCCAAAAATTCATATCGGCTCCGCACTTACACTTGATCTCAGCACACCAACCGTCATCACCAGAGGGGATACCATTGTAGTACTTTGACCTGACAACACCAATTTTTGTATTGCCGCAAAACGGACAGGATTTTAACTCAGTCATTCTTCATCGCCTCCAATGCTTTCTCCGCTTCCTTGACGGAGAATGCACCTAATTTCCGTCCGCTTAGCGTTAGATAATCGTCCGCAAAAGCTGTCAGGAGGATGTTCCAATGGTCGCTTTTGTAGGTGATGCCATCCCTTTGCATTTCTACATCGTCGGCGTCCGAGAAAGGCAGCACCACCAGCCGACCGTCCTTGTCAGCCTCGGCCAGTTCGCGCAAGCGGTCGTCCAGCAGCCAGTTTTTCACATACTCCCAACTGCAATTGTAATCAATTCCAACATCCATCAGGATATTAGACATTCGTTTAGCCTCTTTCGGCGTCAGCCCCGTGTCCTCGTAGGCGGCGAGGCGCTCAACGCCTCCCTGTTTGAATCCACCACGTTTTTTCATCATCGGGAATCCGTCTTTATCGCGGTATGTCAGTCGTTCCATCACTCCACCTCCTAACATCCAGTCCCAACGCCATAATCGGGATTATTGGTAATCTTTGGGTGTCCGCCGGACGGTTCCTGAATGTCACAGGAATATGCCTCATGCCCCAATGCCCGAAATGCCTTGCAGACTTCTTGCGATTCCTCGCAGGCAACTAAAACCTTCATCTCAATACCTCACTCCGATATAATCCAGAAACCGACCATTGCTTCTTGTCGTGTCATGTCTCCTCCTAACGGGCATTCTTTCATTTCAGCCGGTAGTTTTTTGACCCGGTGATATTCAGCACGCAGCCTTTCGACCGCTCCGCAATGCGCGAGCCTATCGCCTCGTCCCAGTCCAGCACGCGCGAGATCGTCCACTCGGAGCTGATGATTGTCACAAGGCTTGGCTTAATATACCGAGCATTGAGCAGATCAAACGCAATGTTGCGATCGGCCTCTGTCGCCGTCCCCTTGAGAAAATCGTCGATGTACAGCACCTTGACGCTTTTCAGCGGGTCAATGGCATCTTGATATGCCGCGGCATCGTTGACCTTTGCTTTGATGGCCGGAATATCCGCACGCCATTGCACATAGCGCACCGGTAATCCGGCATCCATGAGCTTCCCGCACATCGCCGTGCAAAGATGCGTTTTCCCGCTCCCGGGGCTTCCTCCGGCGTAAAACCATCTTCCGCGCCAATCGGCAAGATAGCGTTCCGCTGCCTCTTTGGCCTGCTTCTGCCACGGCTCAGTCGCGCGGTAGTTCTCCATCGTGCATCTCTGCAAAAGCTCTTTAAGCCCGCTTCTTTCGATGCGTTGCAGATTCCTTTTGCGGATGGCGCATTCGCATTCCCGGTACTCCGCGTTTCCGTCTGCTGACCTCCGCACGGTGTATCCAACGCCGCCGCAGAGTGGACATTCGTCAGAGATTGACGGCTCCGGGGACGTTCCATTTTTTCGCATCTCTTCCAGTATCGTGACCATGTCCATTCATCGCGCCCCCTTTCTTCTCCAGCTCGCGCTTTTCCCATAGCTGGAATTTCTGCTGCCAGTTGTAGACCGGCTTTCCCTCGGTATCCCTCCAACCGGCGACGGAGTAAAACTCGTAGAATGGCTTGGGGTCAATAAGACCTCCGCGCAGCTTGGCATATTCGGCAACCTCGTCAAACGTGGGAGCCGTGCGCGGTAAGGGGGGAGAGGGGGATATATAGTCTTTTTCTTTGTCTTTGTCTTTGTCTTTAGTAGCCTTTTGTTCGCTTTCGGTCGCTTTATTTTGCTTTCGTCCGCTTTCGTACGCTTTGTTGCCACGCCCGCCAAGCGAACCATTTTTTGAATTGGTTTCTGAAATTTTATTATCTCGGTCTAATGTGGCTCGGAATACCGGAAACAGAATGCCTTCCCGCCCGTCGAGTTTTGGTTCAAGACCTGACCGCGCGTATTCCAGTACGGCGATAAATAGTCTCCCTCGCTCGGCATCTGACAAAGCGGCTGTTTGCTCAATCCAGTCATAATAGGCTTTGACATAGCATTTCCCCATGACTCATTTTCTCCTGTGTATCTGTTTGTGGCATGATTCGCAGAGGGTAATTCCATTTTTCTCAGAAAACCGTAGTTCCTTGCATGCCGACCAAGGCTTTATATGGTGTGCGTTCAGATTTCCTCCTTTTATGCCACAAATTTGGCAAGTATAATTATCCCGAGAAAAGACATCCTTTCTCCAGTTACTGTATTTTGAGCTACCGCGTTCTCTCTGGTTTTCCGGTGTTATCCCGCCTTTCCAGTTTGGGTGGTTTTCTCCTCGCGTGTATTTTGGCTTGTCCCTGTCGATCTGCGCCCTCATCATAGGGAAAAGAAACCGTTCGTTCCCGCCAAGCTGCGGGGCTTCGCCCGTCCTTGCGTATTCTAACAAGGAAGTGAAAAGCCTCCCCCTCTCAGCGTCACCGAGTGGCTCTATTGCGTCTAAGTAATCGACAAAGAGTTTGATGTAAGTCATATCCGCCATGCGCTCACTCCTTATAGGGGAGCAAGCCAATCGAAACGCCGTGCTGCGTCAAAATGTCGGCAATATCGTCTGCCTCAGACTGCGTTAATCCGATGATGCGGATTAAATTTCCGGACGGGTCGGCAGCGTTCAAAATATTGTCGCTGTCATAAATCAACACATCGTATCTCATGCTGCACCTCCATCAAAACGGGAGGTTTCCGTCATCCTCGACCTCGCTAAACTCGCCCGGGCTGCTTGATGCGGGGCTGTATGCGACGTGTCCCTCCTGAGGCTTGTTGTCGGCAAAGTACACGCTATTGGCGATGATCTCAACCGCGCGGCGCTTATTGCCGTCCTTGTCGGTCCAGTCTCGCGCCTGCAAGCGACCGTCTACCACTACCTTGCGCCCCTTGGCGCAGTATTGCGCGGCAAACTCCGCCGTGCGCTCCCACGCGACCACATCAAACCAGTCCGTTCCGGCATCCTTACCGTCGCGGTCGACGGCGATGGGAAAGCTGGTGACCGCCTTGCCGCTCTGCGTGCGGCGCAGCTCAAGGTCCTTTCCAATGCGTCCCATGACGTTGATCCTGTTCAAGCTCATTTCAATTCCTCCCTGTTTTTTCTGTAAATCATGTTCTCTCGTGTCCAACCGGGGTATTTCGCTTTGAGATAGCCGACGATGCAGGCGTATAGCGCCGTCCTCTGTGGCCCCTCGTCAAAGGCTCGGTGGCAGGAGGGGCAGAGCGTCACGATGTTCTGCTCAATGCCTCTGCCGCCCTGTGAGCGCCGTATAACGTGCGCTACAGGCTCTCCGTTGTTCCGCCCGCAGAGGATGCAGCGCCCGCCGTCGCGCTCGTATACGGCCTCCTTGACGCTTTTCGGGATGGACGTGGCCTTTGTCATTTTGTGCATCGCCAATCCTCCTTCAGCGCGTCAAGCTGCTGTGGGGTCAAGGTCTCGATGCCTACCGCCTTGCAGTCCTGCACGATGTTGTCGATCAGGCGGGACATCTGCTTTGTGTCAAAGGTAGACGAACCGTAATACAGCACCACGTTCTTGCAGCCGTCAATTTTGCTGTCCATCACTTCCGTCTGCCAGCCGATACCGTTCTTGTTCCAGCCGCCGCATAGCTTCTGTACGGCTTTCTCTCGCACGCAGACGGTTTCCGTGTTCCCGCCGACATCTTTCACGGCCTGCCGGTAAACCTCGCTTGTAGGCGTTCCTGTGGCTTCTGCGAGCTTGTCCATCAATACCCATGCGTAAGCGTTGGCATCGAGGCTTCGCTTCTCGCGGTGCTTCTTCACGGTCACGTCAACGTCTGTCTCGCGCAACTCGTCATACAATGCGCCGACGTTCTCCCGCGTGGCGATGGTGAGCAGATACCCACCATCGCGCGCAAGGGATAGATCATGCAGTCGGGCTTTCATTGGCTTTCCTCTTTTCCATGCAAGACCAGCAGAGCGGAACACCGTATTTCTTCATCGCGCCTTTGGAGATGTCGCTCACACGATAGAGCTTTCCGTTAAAGGACTGCGGTGTGATCGGCTGCTTGCAGTCTTGGCAGGTGTAGTCAAACTGTTCCTTGTACGCCTGATTGAAGGATTCCATCTCGGCCTTGCTCGGCTTCTTATCCTGCTTAGGCGGTTTTTCTAATCCCCCATTGCTCGGGGTCCTGGTATCATCAACCGGGTCGCGGAACGAATCACTCTCTGCTTCGCTGTAAATGCCGGAATAAGCGAGCTTGGAAAGTTTCAGCACAACGCGGTCAAACATCCGCTTAAAGGCCATTGCATAGGGGTAATCGTTTTTGCAGTTTTTTGGTGTGACCTCTCCGACCTCATAAAGCCCCTGCTCCTTGTCGCAGTAAGTATAGACCAGAGCGCCGCCGTAGCCGCATTTGTCCTCGGTCACGGATAAAGGATTGAACGGCTTTTCAAGTTTGTCGTTGATCTTTAAGCATCCGTTGTGCGAGATAATCAGGCCTGTATAGCCCATCTTCCCGCTCTTGGTCTCGTTCATCAGAATCCAAAAATCAGATGGGGAAAGCCCATACTTGCCGCTGCCAATGATCTCGCAAGCCTTTTTCTTGCTCTCTTTGTACTTGTCGGATTGCCAAACTGGGATTTTCTTTCCCTGCTTTTGGCTGTATTCCTCTACGTTCTCGCCAAAGTTGTACTCCATCACTTCACCCCCATGCTCATGCCCTGTACAAGCGTCGCACCGTCGATTTCGGCGCCGCTTTTCAGCAACGTGGCAAGGTCGGTCTTGCTCACCGTGGGGGCGTTGTAAGTAACCTCGTCGTCGTGACCGTTGGCAAGCATCCACGCCACCACCGCGCCCATGTCGGAGACCTCCACGCCGGTGGTCTTGCGGTAGCTGATGGAGCATCGGGGGGTGGAAAACTTCTCGCCGTTCAGAACAGAATCGAGATATTTTTTCTTGCTCTCTGCCGCACGCTCTAAAGCCTGTCTGCGCGCCGCAAGGGTCTTCTCTTCTTCGCGAATCGCCTTAGCTTTGGCAACGTCGTTTTTAATCCAAAGCGCGATGTTCTCGATCTTCTGCTCTCTTGCCATGTTCAGCTCCATGAGCTTTTCAACGTCAAGGATTTCGCCGGTCTCGGCATCTACACATTCCGCAAGCGCGGAATCAATCTGATACAAGTTCATTGCTTTCCTCCTCAAAAAATTCCTCACCGCAGTACGGGCAGACCGCTCGCTCGGCGTAATACCAGCCATTTTCCCCATCGAGGTTTTCGCGCTCCGTGTAGGTGAACGGCTCCGTGAAAATCGCGTGACAGCTCTCGCATTGATACATCATAGCCGACCCGCCTTTTTCAAAAATTTCCGTTCGCCCTTCGTTCGTACCAAGATTGCCATCGCGCGAGAGTATTCGCCGCGATAGTGACGCTCGATCTCGTCCGCGTTGCGGGCGAGGAAGTAGCCCTTGCCCTCGCAGGCGTTGACGATAAAGGGGCCGTCCTCCGTTTCATCGCGCCGCGCCTCCTCGATGAGCTTGCGCACGGTCCGGTCCGGCAAACCGAGCAGGGCGCACAGGGCGCCGCGCGTCATAGCATTGTCCTCGCCCTCGCCGAGGGCAGACAGCAAACGCAAAGCATCGTTTGTCATGGCGACACCTCGGTAAATTTTCCGCCGATAAGCTTGTACCATGTATCTGCCTTTATTCTTTCGCCATCAACAAACTCGGTTTTTACAAATTGGGGAACCATTCGATTTTTCTCATCCAAATATTTCCATTCGGCAAGCGTTATCCAGCTGCCAAGTTTTGCCTTAACGATAGATGCGGCTCCAGAACAACAAATAACCGAGTATTCTCCCGAGCTTTCGATCTGGGCGGAGTCGCCGCTGC
>ENA-OPCN01000516-OPCN01000516.1-human-gut-metagenome-genome-assembly--contig:-NODE-516-length-34964-cov-3.147154_pt1 | contig 34964 bp, 31 predicted proteins | sample MGYA00241567_ERZ501485 | MGnify/ENA primary metagenome ERZ501485 (study PRJEB25962, sample SAMEA2042579) | human gut metagenome | biome: human gut; feature: human-associated habitat; material: faeces...
CCTTTTCATTTCCCCATCTGGCAGAACCATATTCCTCCCCTTGGCGAAACTTCTTTCCATTCTTTCCTTTGAAATATACCACTGCCCACACACTGACTGCAGCAATAGTTCCCGCAGCCAGACTTTTCGGTTGTATACTCGGCAACAACTTTTTAAACGCTAACGGATAGTTCATAAGAAGAACCATCAGCCTGTCCACCACTGTACTGCCTCTGCAATATTGATACAGCCAGGTGCATTTATTTACCACATAAAATACAACCACATACGGAATATGCAACAGAACCTTTTTTATCACTTCTGCATTCGGGGGACGCACCTGAAATCCTTTCAGTTTTTTCTTTATATTTTTTATCCCACTCATAAGGTCGGCTCCTTCTGTTTTTCTTTCGATTTTTCCCGTTCTCTCTGTTTATCCTGGCTGCGGGCTGCGATTGCCTGCTGTAATTTCTTACGGACAGACGGTTTCTTTGTTTTATTCAATGTCTTTCCGGTAAATTCCCGAAATGCCGCTGTCATCACATCCACATCCCTTGCCTTGAAGAAAACAAAATATCTCGGTGGAACTACGGACTTATCACGTTTCAGGCTAAAATCAATGCCATACTTTTTTGCCACTTTTTCAAAAGCCTTAATATTGTTATCCGTAATCTCAATGTTGGAAAGCTGAACATTCTGCTGTGCCAGCTTCTTTAAACTCTGCTTCCCATGATAATCTTTATCTGGCGGTCCTTTTACCTGCTGTTTTCTTGCTTTCTCTGCTTTTTCTTTCTCCACTGCCGCCAGAAAACGCATCATTGCCTGTTTCAATAAACGGACTGTCACTTTTCCACCAGTGATACATAACGATACGGTTTTCTCATTTACTTCTTCCTGCAATAGAATCACTCCCTTCCTGAAAATCTAAAATTCATATATTCCCTTCGTACATATCATGCTGCACCAAAGATGAGTAATAATTGCTGATGGTCAGCGGTGCATTATATAATACTGCCAACAAATACTGACGCATATTTACTACTTTACTGGTATTTTCTTTCATGCAATGCAATACGAACCGAATATGCTCTGCATCCAGTTTTAAAAACTGGCTTTTTACTACGGATAAAGGTTTTCTGTCCCCTCCAATCCGTATAAACTCCTGTTCCGAACACACCACATCTACCATTAACCCCACAATCTCATCCAACATATGCCGGTTGAAATCATCTACGATATAGTCATATCCAATGTGTTCAAGGATAATCTGCTGATAAGCATTCCTTTCAGCTTCTTTCCTTTTCACTTCACTGGCATCTGAATAGAAAGAAAGATACTCTGTATCGTTATTCTCAGTATTACTATCCTCTATATCATTACCTGGCAGTTTACACCTGTCTGCATCGGTCATTTGTACCTTTCCTGAGAAGTCATTTTGACCTGTCTGGAAGTTCTCTTTGAACCGTTCTGGTGATACGCATTTTTTTACATAGATTCTATCGGGATTTCCCAATCCCTGTCTGACTCTCGTAATCAATCCGATTCCTTTCCGGTCATCCAGTTCCTTTAACAAGCACCGGACTTTTTTTACTCCACATCCCATAAGCCCTGCTATCTGCTCCTGCGAAAAATATATATACACTTTTCCCTCCGAATCCATCCACCGATTCTTCACAGATAACTGCATCCGGTCTAGCAATAGACCATACAACAACTTAGCTTCACAGGTCAGTTTTCCAAATACCGGACTGGTAAAGAGAATCTTGGGAATCCGATAGAACGTATACTGTTCTGCTTCCTCCCCGTAGTGATACGGGAATATGTATGTATCCTTATCCAGATTGTTTTTTCCTCTGCTCTTTTAGAATTTTAGCCATGCAATAGCCAATACAGGGATTTCTTCCATACGGACAGCCTTTGCATGGAACCCAAAACCTGTGTGCCGGATCTGGATCTGGTGGCTTTTCAGGGAGCTGATAAAAGCATCTCATCTGCCTGCATTCCTTTTTCTTTTCATTCCAGAAATAACAATATTCACAGGATTTCGGCTTGTCCTCTGCATATCTAATCGCCATCGCTTTCTGACTCCTTTCTCCTGCTCAGTTTTTCCAACATCTGATCTTCCTGTGATGCTACTCTCAGACAGCAATACATCACAAAATTAACTGCTGCAATAATTGCTACAACCGCTATAATTAATACCTGTTTCATAATACATTCTCCCTTCATTTTTCCTAGTATTAACCAGAAAGAGAGCATTTATGAATCTTTTTCGTCCATAAATGCCCTCTTAACTAACTGATTTTTATTTCTTCTTTCTTGCCACCCATACCGCTGACACTACACCTGCCATACCTGCTACTGCAAGCAGAATCCAAAGCAGCATATGTGTATCATCTCCGGTTTTCGGTGTATCTGTTACCTGTGTAGATGGTGTTTCCGGTGTTGATGTTTCTTCCGGTTTTACCTCATCTTTCATCACAACTTTCTGAATCTCTCCGGTATCTTCCACTGTGAACTTCACGTCCTCAGCTACCAGATAGCCCTCAGGGGCAGACTCTTCCCGAAGTGTATACTCCCCGATCGGAAGCATTTCAATGTAATGCGGTTTTTCCTCAGAAGTCCAGCTCTCTACCGTTTTACCGTCTTTGTCGAGAATTGTCAGTTTTGCGCCCGGCAGTTCTTTACCAGAAATATCCGTCTTGGAGATTTCCACCTTGGTCACATCGTCTTTCATCTCGATTTTCTGTGCTTCTGCGTTATCTTTAACGGTAAATGTAATGCTTTCCGCTGTCACAAAACCGTCTGCCGGTTTTGTTTCTGTCAGGGTATACTTCTGTCCGACTACCAGTTCTTTGATGATATGAGCTTCTTTGCCGGAAGTCCAGGAATCTACAACCTTACCGCTTTCATCCGTTACCTGTAACTTGGCACCTTCCAGCTCTTTTCCGTCTGTCAGGGAAGTCTTGGTAATCTCGATTACTGTCGGTTCATCCTCAAAAGTAAAGGAGTATGATACTTTTTCCTTTTCTGCACCTTCGTACTCAAATGTAAACTCCTGTGTTTCATCCGTCGTTGCAAATCCAGGTGCCGGGGAAGTTTCCTTGATATAATACTCAAAACCAATCGGTAAATCTGCTGTAAAAGTCAGTTTGCCGTCTTTATCCGTTGCCAGTTCTTCAATCACAGTATCCGCTTCCAGAATAACTTTTCCGTCTGCTCCTGTAATATCATTCTTAGCACAAAGGGCAAATACTGCACCTTCCAGTACACGATCAGAATCTTTCTCTTTTTTCACAACTTCCACTTCCGCTTTCTGACGGTTGTTCTGCCAGTCAGCAGAGTAAGTGACTTCTGCAGTATCCTGGTCACGATATGTCAGATCAATCTCTCTTGCCTCATTATCCAGTACAAAACCATCCACTGTAGCTTTTTCTTTGACATAATATTTGCCAAGAGGAAGTCCTGATAACTTTGCAATGCCGGTATCATCCGTTGTAATGGTTGCTACCAGTTCGTCTTTTTTATAATAATCTTCACTTTCTCCGTCAGCAGATTTCACGTCCTCTAAAGCAAATACTTCAAAGGTAACATCTTTCAGACTGCCTGTTACATACTGGAATAAATGGCTGATCCATCCTCCAACAGAATCCAATGCCGTTACTTTATCCAGAAACTCTCCATTTTTATTGATGATGATCGTTCCTGCCGGCACATCATCTTTCATTTCCACTTTCTGGATTTCCCCGGTATCTTCAATCGTAAATGTGATTTCTTCTGCCTTGAGGTATCCATAAGGAGCCATTTCTTCCCTGAGAGTATAGGTTTCCCCTACAGTAAGCCGTTCAATCATATGCTGCTCACCTTTTACAGACTTCCATGTATCAACTACATTGCCATCTTTGTCCAGTACCGTAAGAGTAGCACCAGATAATTCCACGCCAGTAGTCAGATCAGACTTGGAAACCACAACTTTTGTAGGCTGATTCTTAAATACAGACGATAACTGCACGACCTTAACATCCTGTCCCTGGTACTCTGCTTTTACTTCCAGAACTTCATCTGAAGATACATAGCCATTCGGCGCTGCCAGTTCTTTGATATAATACTCTCCAAATGGCAGATCCTGTGTAAATACAGCTTTTCCATCTTCTCCGGAAACAGCTTTTCCAAGAAGTGTGTCTGCTTTCACAATCACAGTTCCATGAGCTTCCATATCATTCTTCGCATAAAGTCCAAATTCTGCCCCTACAACTGCTTTTTCTGTATCAGCATCCTGTTTTTCCACCGAAATTTCTACCTTCTGGCGTTCATTCTCAAAAGTAGCTGTCTGCTCAATGACAGGTGTTTCCTGATCTTTGTAAGTAAAAGTGACTGTCTGTGCTTCGCTGTTTAAAACAAATCCTGTTGGCGCAGACGTTTCCACAATCTTATAACTTCCAAGTGGAAGATTCTTCAGGACCGCTTTTCCCTCTTTATCGGTTGTAACAGTTTTTACAAGTGTTCCGGCTGCATATTCCAGAATACGGTTTCCATTGTCATCTTTCTGGAAATCAGCGGTATAAATATCCTCCGCAGCATAAATGACAAACTCTGCTCCTTCCAGATTTTCTGTCTGATATGTAAAATCATCCTTGAATCCGTCCAGAACTTCGCCCTTTTTCACGATAGTCAGTTCTCCCTTAACTGGATGGTTCTCATAAATTGCTTCAATGATCACATCCCCGGAAGTTCCATCCATCTGGTATGCAGTATTGGAATCTACTGTTACCTCATAGTAATTTTCATTCAAAGTATATCCATAAGGTGCATTCACTTCCTCAATACGGTAATTTCCGATTTTCAGATTCTGCGGAAGAATCAAATATCCCTGCTCATCTGTAAAATAAGATTTGTGCTTAACCGTTGTCGGATAGGTTGTAACCTGCTCCACATACTTCTTATGATCCAGGTCATAAATCTTAAACTCTGTATTTTTCTGTAATACTGGTTTCTTAGTTTCATCATCCTGTTTGATGATTTTCAGCTTCGCTTCAAACTCATCATCCAGAAGTACTCTCCACGTCTGTGGCTGGTTCGGATTATTCTCTGTGATACGCACTGTAAAATCATCTACCGGAGTATAATTGTGAGGAGTTGTAGTTTCACGCACAATATAAGTTCCATATGGAAGTGCGATACTGCAAGCATAACCCTTTTCGTCTGTGAACATTTCTGTTGCACCATTTTCCCCGATCACAACTGGTGTTGCAGAAGCAAACTCATAGTTTCCGTCTGCTTTCTTTGTCAGGGAAGATTCCAGATATGCCGTAAATCCGGCACCTTTCAGCAGATCAGCGTCTGTTTTTCCATTATTGGCTGCTTTGATGATCTGGAACGGCTGTTTCGTTACCTGCTCCAGTGAAGTGCAGTCACGTTTAACCTCTGCTACCAGATCGCCTTCATAATTGCAGACCAGATCATGTTCTGTTTCGTCTGCCAGATAACCCACTGACGGACTAATCTCTTTCACATAGTAATCTCCAAGATATAAGCCATCTACAGAAGCCTGTCCATTCTTATCTGTTGTAAGAGTAGCAACCTGCTCCCCGGCTTTATAGATCACACCGGTAATACCATCCGAATGAACAATATCATTACGAGCGTACAGTCCATAAACTGCTTTTTCCAGTGTCGCATCTCCCTGTGCAACCGCCTGTTTTGTTTCCGCATCTCTCTTTTCCAGAGAAATCTTTGCTTTGACTCTCTCATTTACAAATGTATGAGTGAATGAAACTTTCGGCTCACTGTCACTGATATATGAGAACTTAAATGTATAAACATCTTTAGAATTTCTCAAATATCCCTGTGGTGCCTGTTCCTCTTTGACTACATAAGAAAATCCAATCGGAAGATCTGCGTTAAATGCCGCTTTTCCATCTGCTCCTGTCGTTAATTTTTCAATCAATGTGCCTTTCTTCACTACTACATTTCCGTCTGCGTTGGCAATATCACTGCCAGCATACAGGGCAAACACACCTCCAGATAACGGATTTTCGGTATCCTTGTCTTTCTTTACAACACTCACATCAGCTTTCTGTCTGTCATTTGTGAATGTCACATCAGAAAAGACTACTTCCACATTCTGTCCAGCATAGGAAAGTGTGACTGTCTTTTCCTCTCCAGCATTATAAAAATTCTCTGGTGCCTGCATTTCTTTGACAACATAAGTTCCAAGATGCAGATTTTTCAGGATACAAGCACCGTTTTCATCTGTAGAAAGGTTTTCTTTTACAAGATCGCCTTTGCTGTAAATCTTCGCACCATAGGCAGAGATAATATCTTCTCCTGCATATACGTTATAAACAGCACCTTTCTGACGTCTGTTTTCATACTTGAATACAGTGCCATTCTCACTGACATCAGCCCCCGCAAGAACCTGTCCTTCCTTATATACGGTCAGTTCTCCAAGCTGTTCTTTGTCCGGTACAGTTATTGTCGTTGTCTTGCTTGCTACCAGCTTCACATTGTAAGCGGTTGTATTTACCACATAACCTTTCGGTGCTGTGATCTCTTTCAGATATACCGTATCCTGTGTTTTTACAATCGTTGCAGAAGATTTTCCATTGCTGTCCGTTTTTGGCATCGTTGTAATCAGATTCTTGCAATCCGGATCACTGTAAATACCAAACACTGCTCCCGCAAGGTTTACATCTGCTGCTGAATCTTTCTTCACAACTTCTACAGTTGCAAGTTCAATCCAGGATACTTTAAAGTTCACATATTTCTCATCATCCACGCCTTCTCCGAATACCAGAGCCAGATCCTGATTTCCAGAACCTGTTGAAATCTTATAGGCTGAATAATCTTTGGTAATGCTTCCTTTCATGGTTGCTGACCAGCTCTCTGCCACATCACTTACCTGTGTTAATGGTGCAGACAGATAAAACTTTGTACCACCACAAATTTCTACATTTGCTCCAGCTTTACTTGTTTTTCCTGTTGTCAGGTTATGAAGCTGTACACCTGCCGGAAGTTTCATGGTAATGGTCTGTAACGTATCAGCATTAAATGTAATATCCTTTGTTCTCTGTCTGTTGCCCTCTACATAGGCTTTTACGTTTGCATCTGAAAAAGACATTGCCACTGATGGAATATCCGGTTGAGAAACGCAATAATTATAAAGTTTCTTTGCAAGATTCTGTGCGGTACTGTTCGCTCCAGAAAAAGCATCTCCACTGCCATTTGCATAAGAAGCAGCAAGATGTACCAGAATAAATCTGGCTCCAGCACTTAAATTACCATAACCGTTTTCCTCTGTGAAAAATCCATCATCGCCAGAAGCCTTTGTGCCGTAATAACACACTTTTGCAAGTGCTTTCCCATCGCCAACCTTGTTGATCGTGTAAGTTCCACTGCCCGGTCCCGGCTTGGATGGCTGTACACAGTATGCTGTGGCAGATACATTACCAAATTTCACAGTATACTGATAAGTAAGGTAACTACCATATCCATAATCTGCGTAACGGTACATAGTTCCCCTTGTAACAGAAACCTGCTGTGAACTTCTTGCATTTCCTGCAGAAGCCATAAAGGTTACGGTTTCTCCTGCATCCATTGCATACAGATCAATTCCATTACTTTCTGCCTGTTCCAGAACTTCAGGCACCGTAAGTTCAGTTTTCGTATCAACTGTGTTTTCCCGGTGCGACTCTGAATCTTCCTCACTCTGCTCCGTATCTCCAGTACCGCTGTCACCGTCAACTATAATTTCAGAAGAACTCTCTGACTGTGTTTCTGTTTCAGGCTCTTTTACAGTGATATTTCTGCTGATTCTGTAAGACGGATGACCGCTTACCGGCTCTACTGCATATACTGCCTTGTAGGTATCCGGTGTATGTGTATCAAAATCGGCTCCAGCCTCATTTTTCGCTTCATGGAATAAAATTTTCATTTTACTTTCATCTACTCCATCAATACCGGACAGATCAACTTCCACTTCAAATTCATCTCCATAGGCAATCTCAATGTCATTTGCTGCCACAATCTCATCCGGATCAAGAGAATCCTGTACCTCTTTTAATTCCGGATACTGCTGTTCAAACGGTATTTCTTCCGGTTCCAATTCCGATGCAGAAACAGCTACCGGCTGAATGATTACAGACGCTAACGTAGCAACTGCCATGACTCCTGATAAGAATCTTTTGAACTTCATTTTCATTTTGACTTAATCCTCTCTTTCTTCATTTATCAAAGTTTTTCTTTTCAGCAGGTCTATACCTGCACTATTCAATCATTGGAACCACCTCCCGATATTTTTGTTACTGATACCTGTACATTTCTGAAAAGATAACAGCACATGCATATGGCGGCACCTGCACTAAGCGAAGCACCGCCACATGGTATCTGCTGTCATCTCCATAAAAATGGAAATAACAGTTTTAATAAGGATCAAGCATTTAAGCCGCAAGAGGTAATTCGTAATCTTTCCTGCAAAGGGTGCCTCCCATCTGTATCCCCTCACGTTTTCACCGGATTCCGCCGCAAGAATGCGTAGCTGGATAATTCCGGGTATCCTCTCACTGCTGGTATGAAATTGTCAAGGTACAAGTCAGGGCTTTTCCTTTCTGTAGAATTAACCCTTCACCTATAAAGCTCGGCAAAGGGTGTTTACCAACCCCCTTTTGCAAATTTTTTTATTTTTTTCTCAATTTCTTTTTCGCAGTGCTTTCTGAAAGTTCTTCCAAACTGGCTCTCAGCTTGGCAACCGCCTTATTTCTCATGTTGTTGACTGCTGCTGAACTGATTCCATGAATATCGGCATATTCCTGATAAGTCTGTTTCTCAAAATAAAGGGCATAAATAAGCTCCTTCTGCTTATCCGTCAGAATGTCCATCATGCTTTCCGTCATCATCTGCTGAACAATCATTTCCTCCATGTCCGGTGCTACACTCTCTCCAAGCTGCATTTCTTCCATAGCAGAAGATAAAGAGATACAACGTTTCTGATTGCAGCTATCCAAGTTGATGCTCAGGCGATCTTCTCCACGAAGAACAAAACGCAGATACCACTCAGCCTCTTCAAAGTAAGATTCCGTCAGATCACATCCATATCCATTTCCAGCCACAGAAGAATAGCGATAACCAGAAATATCTTCGATAGGAAATACTGTTACCCGGTTCTGTGCCTGATAGACCACATATCCGTTCTTGTAAACAGTGATCGTGATTACGCCTACTTCGTTCTGAATAATCTTCTGAGCAACAACCGGGCATTTTCCCTCCCGTAAACTTTTACAACTCGGTTTCTTTTCGCCTTTCTTTGGAGATTCCACCATTTCTTTCAGTTTTCTAAGTGTCAGCATGACAACCGCCTTTCTGCCTTTCGGCTCCGGGCTGTCAGCAGACAAAAAAAGCAGCAAAAAAAGACTCCGATCTGCCCGGTTTTTTTTATACCGAGCGGCTTGCGAAGCCTCTCTTTGCTGCTTTATGTATCAATCAGCTATACAGGAATACTCTCTGTACGCAGATTAATCAGCGTTCATGTTTTCGTTTTCTACTGTAGTGTTTTCAGCCTTATCAGTCTTTTCATCCAAAAGGAAACTAAAATCCCCCATTGCGTCATAAGGCTGATGTGTGATAAATTCCAGATATTCTTCTCGGCTCATGTTTTATCGCCTCCTCTCTTTTGATGATTATATTTTACAGAATTAACTCACCTATCTCAGTACCACATACTGACCAGTTCTTTCTAAAACAGTCCATATATGAGCCTCAAAATACAAAAGCCTGGATAATTTGATGAACACACATCAAATTATCCAGGCTCCTCTTAGCCCTATCGTCTGCCACTTCAGACAACAGCCTTTGTTTTTTTTACTTCATATACAATCCAGTTTCCATCTCGATCTTGCTTTACCTCCGCATTATTACCTCTTGCAGATATTCGCTTCAGTTTATTCAAAAGTTTTTGCTCTCTTTCAGCTTCTGACTCATTTCTATCGTAAATTTCCGCATTGCCATATGCCATATATTCCAAAACTCCTTTCCTTATTGGCTATGGCGTTATTATATAACCGAACTGCTCAATTCACAATCCATTCTGCCAGACACTAATAAAATATAATCTGTCCAGCCCTAAAGCATCCCATATTTTCGTTTCTTTTCTACAGCATCTTTAATCTTCATTATTTCCTTTAAAGTCTGCTCATCCAATGTAAGATCCCCTGAATGTTCAAGTTTACACAAAATTTCTTGTTTTTCCTCCATACTGGCATCTTCTGTAAATCTGACTAATCTTTCATACTGTTCCGGTGTCATATTGCTTTCATTTGACACCAACTGTGTCCTTGTAATTTTGTCAATCGAATCTAATATCTTTTTCTCCAAATAATCATTTTCATCAAACAAATCTCTCGCTTTTTTTAGAATATATTGGTATCTTTTTAGATTTGATATGTTTTTTTCAACTTCCTGTAGCCATACTGTCAATTCATTCCCCGGCATTGCCGTAATATCATACATTTTACTAGCAGCATATAAAGTAGGATAAAATATTTCTTCTTCCTCAGATATATACTCGTACTCTTTGCCTTCCAATAAGTTGGAAATTACATCAATGAATATATCCTGAAGCTGTTTATGCTTAAACAATCCTATTTTGTTCTTAGCGTCCTGTTTTTCCTGTTCTGTTTTAGCAAATTCCTGTTTAATCAGGTTTATTCTGGCATTCCACTCATTCATCCATCTTCTGATAGCAACCAATCGGTCTAAAGTTTCCAACATCAACTGATATTGAATAGTATCATCTGAATCCTGCATTGTAGCAACCATACCACGAACTTCATTATTTATTTTCTCAGTTAAAATATCCTCCAACCTTGCATTTAGAAACTGTGGTGCTGATTTTACCTGTTTCTTTATATCTTCATCCAAATATATTTCAACATTCTCTGCAAGCTGGGCTCGTAAACGCTGTTTTACGTCAATTCCCGCTTTAGCTTTCCCCTTTACACCAAAAAAATCTGTATCGAACATTGCAACTAATAATTCCTGTATTTCCGGTTGAATAATGTAAACATCTGTTCCATCTACTGTTTTCATAAATTTCGAAGGTGTTATTTTACCCTCACTCATTTTGCATAATTTTTTGATATACCTTTTGATTGTCTTATCACTTATAAAATCTCCCGCTGCTTTACATCCACCTAAATATATTCCAAATTGTTCCGCAGTCATTGGTTCTTTTGCAAACATCCTCTTTATATCTGCGAAACTTTTAGCACTTTTCTTTGTTGTTTCAACAATGTTCTCGTATTCTTCGTTACGCACCTGCTTAGTATAATCACTTGTTCTTCCCATATTTTAACACATCCTCCGTTAGTATCTGTTTTATTATTCATATATTGCTCATGAATCAAACATACAACAATTTTATATAATTTTCTTATCTAATAAAAGCTCCTTTATTGTCTTTTTCAAAAAAATAAAGGTCATTGACTTATTACTCTAAGTTCAATAACCTTTAATCATCAGACATTGCATCCAACATTGCTAGAATTGCTTTTATCGCCTTATCCATTTTCTTTTTATCCATGCTTAACAACTTTCGTACTATTTGCCAAATCCCAGAATCTTTACATAAGTGTTCCTGCGGCACCACAGAGTTTAAGTCGGTTTTCAAACATTTTACAATTCTAACCAGTGTATCTAAACGAGGATTTCCATCGCCAGCCTCTAAGCGTTTGTAAGTTGACTCTCCTACCTACGCATCTAAAGCAACTTTCTGTGTTGTAAGATTTAATTCATTCCTTCGTTCCTTTAATTGCTTCCCAAAGATATTCTTTTCTTCATCTGTCAAACCGACTCACCTCCCCTTTACAGGCGCAAAAAATGCCTGATGATATGGTTGTCCCTTAATAAACATCCCATATTCATCAGGCGTAGGTGACTATAGACTAATTCTATATCCCGATTTGCTCAGTATGAATTTCTTGTCTATGCATTTTTACTCTAACAATTGATCTGCACTTAGGGCATTTTATCTGTATGTTTCCCTCTGTATGTAAATCAATGTCAAATAATCTTTTGTTCTTGCATGTTGGGCACGCAACTGGTATAATGTCAACTTTTTGCATGTTAGCCTCCTTCAGCAGAAAGCCAGCTAAAGGGAAAGTCAAAGCTGACCAAGTTTTCCAACAACAATAGATTGCTTAGCATTTCCAAGGTAGCGATGCTTATATTATACGAACATATGTTCTTTTTGTCAAATATTATGTTTATATTTTTCGTCTGTTTCATCTGTTTTTTCATTTGTCATCCACTTCTTTTGTGGCAAAAAATAAGCCGAAGCAAAATGGCATACCCATACCATTCTGCTCCGGCTTATCTCGCATTGCGGATAGCTCTTGTCCGAGCGATTATCCTTCTTTATTCAATTACTACTTTTCTACCACTCTGTTTAATAATGATGCATTTACAGTTTTCTCCGTAAAATGCTGCAATCATTTCTTTCATGGTGTAGACATCAAATCTGTTGCCTCCACCTTTTACAGAAAAGGCGGGCTGTCCGTCTACCCAAACTTTGTCCCCTACTCGTACATTATACATTCTCGTCCTTAATTCATTATTACCTCTCAAAGCTGTATACCTCTACTTACACTGACAGTGTACTTTCTCCATGTTTCTGTTATAGTATTGCTGATTTTTTAACGCTTTCATTGGATTTTTGTCCTACACCTCCTTATGTTTTTCAATAAAGTGCTTGACATCCAATGTTTTCTGAAGTAAAATGAATAATGTCATGTTCACATTACCTATATATTATCACTTTAATGTGATATAGTCATAGATAATGGCTCATGTCAGGATGAGATTCTGGTACAATCTCATAAATCAGAATAGTTGGTTAATAAAACAACTTTATTGATTTTCCAGTTATTGCAGAGACTTTCCCTAAAGGGGAAGTCTCTTTTTTGATTATACTCCCATATGTAACAAATGTCAATATTGCTTAAAGTTTTTGTAAAATCTTTCTTTATTTCCGTCACATTTACTTATTTTTTGATATTTGGTTACACCATTTTATTAATATTTTAATACTCCTATTATTTTAATGATTGACAGTGTAACGCATTAATTCTATAATAGAATTGAAACAGAATTACATAATAAAGTGAGGGATTGTCGATGAATAATCAAGAATATGTAAAAAAAATTGTTTCTTATATCCGTTCATACATGGAACAGAATAATATCACTCAGAAAAAACTAGAATCTTTGTGTAAAGAAAAAGACGCTGCGGTATCTCAGGGTACTATTTCAAATATTTTTGCCAAACCCTCCTCAGCACGTCTTTCCACTTTAATCAATATATGTGACGGACTGGATATTAGCCTTTCCTCTCTCATGAAGAATATTGAGCTTTCGCAAAAGCTACCAGATCCTTCCGCTAACCTGATGATTTATGATACTTCTGATCCTTCATATAGAGGCTATTTCAAAAAATACTTTATCTACTTTTTAAGTACAGACGAAAAAAATAATGGCGAACTTGTTCATGGTGAACTTGATTTCAAAAACCGTAACGCTCCATCTCCATGTGAAGCATCACTGGAACTCTATACTGGCGAGCCTGAGCCAGACACAAACAAGCCACGCACTAAATCATACACCGGAGATATGGTAATCTCACGAGTCGGATGCCTATATTGTAATTTAATTTCTTACGAATACGGAGATATATGGACACTTGCCTTTATTCATCTTCAGCTTAACATCCATTCATTTATCGGAGCCATAGGTTGCGGCATCACTTCGGCTTCTGGAAGTAAGCGTTTTCCTACTATACATAAAGTTTTTCTTAGCTCTACGGAACTCAATGAAGAACAGCAACGCTATGTCAGTGGATTGCTTCGATTATATCGTGATGAAATTACAATTTCTAAGAAACAGTTAAATGCCTTTATGAATCATTCCGGTTTAGACCTAAAATTTAAAAGTAATATTGAACGAGCCTTAACGACGCCAGAAACGTTCTATAATATTCCCATCAATATGATTCAACCACCTGTTCCAAATGAAAAATACGCACAAGAACTATCCTTACTGTTGCAATACTCTTCTATGCCATGCAACGATAAAATTACCAAAGATGAAACAGATCTCGCACCATGCATTATAAGTCCCGGTAAATAATAACCGGGACTTATTTATTGTTTTAACTTATTTTATTATTTGTAACATCTATTGTTGTCAATAATATCATTTACTATTTATTTTCGATTATCATTGACGTAGCGCATTGATTCTGCTATTATAAAAATGTTAATAGCTACATTGAAACAATTATAGTGTGATAAATAATAACATTGGAGAATTACTATGAAGAAAATATCTTATTCCAAAATGACCGATACCATTATTACCAAAAGAAAAGAACTGCAACTAACTCAAACTCAACTTGCTGAGAAAACTGGTATCAATAGAGCTATGATCAGTCGTTTAGAGAGTCAGGATTATATACCATCTATCGACCAACTTCAAACAATTGCTGAAACACTTGGATTTGAAGTCATCGACCTATTTGAAAATGACAAGGCAACCTCAAGTAAAAGGTACAATATTGCAGTTGCCGGTACCGGTTACGTCGGACTTTCTATTGCTACACTTCTTTCACAGCACAACCACGTAACAGCAGTTGATATTATTCCTGAAAAGGTAGAACTTATCAATAACAAAAAATCACCAATCCAAGACGATTACATTGAAAAATATCTTGCAGAAAAAAATCTTGACCTTACAGCTACACTTGACGGAGAAGAAGCATATAAAAATGCAGATTTCGTAGTCATTGCAGCCCCGACTAATTATGACAGTAAGAAAAACTTTTTTGATTGTTCTGCAGTAGAAGCTGTAATTGAACTGGTATTAAAAGTAAATCCAAGTGCAACAATGATTATCAAGTCTACGATTCCGGTTGGCTATACCGTATCTATCAGAAAGAAATATAATACAAAAAATATTATTTTCAGTCCGGAGTTTCTACGTGAATCAAAGGCACTTTACGATAACCTCTATCCATCAAGAATCATCGTATCTTGCGATGAAGAATCAAAAGAAAAAGCAGAAATTTTCGCAAAGCTTCTTCAGCAAGGAGCAATCAAAGAAAATATCGATACTCTATTCATGGGATTTACAGAAGCTGAGGCTGTTAAGCTTTTCGCTAACACTTACCTGGCACTTCGTGTGTCTTACTTCAACGAACTTGATACTTATGCAGAAACAAAAGGATTAAACACACAGGAAATCATCAACGGTGTATGTTTGGATCCACGTATCGGTTCTCATTACAATAACCCAAGTTTTGGATATGGCGGATACTGTCTGCCAAAGGACACCAAACAACTTCTGGCAAACTTCAATGATGTGCCACAGAATATGATTTCTGCTATTGTAGAAAGCAACAGAACAAGAAAAGACTACATCGCAGATAAGGTTCTTGAAATGGCTGGAGCATACGAGGCAAACAGTTCATGGGATCCAAGCAAAGAAGTAGAAAAAACCATTGGTGTATACCGTCTGACCATGAAAAGTAATTCCGACAATTTCCGCCAATCTTCTATCCAGGGTGTTATGAAGAGAATTAAAGCAAAAGGAGCCAAAGTAATTATTTATGAACCAACTTTAAAAGATGGCGAAACATTCTATGGTTCAGAAGTAATAAATAATTTGAAGAATTTCAAAATGAAAAGCCAGGCTATCATTGCAAACAGGTATGATTCCTGCCTTGATGATGTAAAAGACAAAGTCTATACAAGAGATATTTTCAAAAGAGATTAAAACAGAACGGAGAAAAAAGTATCATGAATCATATTGATTTAAACAATAATACAGTATTTATTACGGGTTCTGCCGGCTTCATCGGTAGCAACCTTGTTCTTGAACTTTTAAGAACTCAATCACCAATCAATATTATTGGTCTTGATAATATGAATGATTATTATGATGTAAAAATTAAAGAATGGCGATTACATGAAATTGAAAAATGTGCATCTGAGCATTCTAACTCTAACTATATCTTCTATAAAGATGATCTTGCTAATAAAACCATCATTGACAAAATCTTCGCAGAACATAAACCAGATATTGTTGTAAATTTAGCTGCCCAAGCTGGTGTACGTTATTCTATTACAAATCCAGATGCATACATCCAGTCAAATATAATTGGCTTTTATAACATTCTCGAAGCCTGTCGCCATTCCTATGACAATGGTGCGAAAGGAGTCGATCATCTTGTATATGCATCATCCTCTTCTGTCTATGGTACAAATAAAAAAATTCCTTACAGTACTGATGATAAAGTAGATAATCCTGTTTCACTCTACGCAGCTACTAAAAAGTCAAACGAACTTATGGCTCATGCATATAGCAAACTCTATAATATCCCATCTACCGGACTCCGTTTCTTCACCGTATACGGCCCAGCAGGAAGACCGGATATGGCATACTTTGGATTTACAAACAAACTTCTCAAAGGTGAAACAATCCAGATTTTCAACTACGGAAATTGTAAACGAGATTTCACATATGTTGACGATATCGTAGAAGGTGTAAAACGTGTTATGCAAGGTGCACCGGAAAAGAAAAATGGCGAAGATGGTCTTCCGATTCCACCTTACGCTGTCTACAATATCGGAAACAGCAATCCGGAAAATTTGTTAGATTTTGTAACAATTCTTCAGGAGGAACTCATTCGTGCAGAAGTACTTCCGGCAGAATATGACTTCGAAGCACACAAAGAGCTTGTTCCAATGCAGCCTGGTGATGTACCGGTAACATACGCCGACACAAGTGCACTGGAAAAAGACTACGGTTTCAAGCCAAACACAAGCCTTAGAACCGGTCTTAGACAGTTTGCTAAGTGGTATAAAAACTTCTACAACGTTTAATATAAGAACAATGCAAGCTAGAGTCACAACATGGACTCCAGCTTGTAATTTTTATACTGATGGAGATTCTTATTCGATTATTCTGGGGCTATCTTAATCACCGATCCGGACACTATACTAAGGCTTTCCTCAATTGTCCGTTTCTGGATTCTTGAATTTGAAATTACTCTACTTTATTATTGATGTATCCTTCTGTAGCACATTGTCTTGGTTTTATGATACATGGATTACCAAACACTATAGAATGATCTGGTATATCACAATTTACATATGTGTTCGGTGCTATCAATACATCGTTTCCAATATGTATAGCCCCTACTATTGTTGCATTAACTCCGATCCATACTTCATTCCCTATTATTGGGGTTCCCTTTCTTCCCCCTCTATTTTCCTGTCCTATCGTCACACCTTTGTGAATATTGCAATTTTTTCCTATTATAACTTTTGGGTTTATTGTAATACAATATGGATGGCCTAAATATAACCCCCCCCCGATATTTATGTCAAGCGGCATTTCAACAAGGTTTTTATTTCTATAATATACAAACACCGCTTTATATAGAAGTCTACAGAATGGATTTTGAGCTTCCTGTCCTTTTCTCATATATTTTTGAAATCTAGGCATTTCTTTTAAAACATTATATCTATTTTTGTCTTCTTCTAATTTTTTCATTATATTCTGGTCTCCTGATCATATCAAGTCAAAAAAGTTAAGTACTAAACTAAACTTTTTCGACTTTTAATTTTATGGTACAATTCATGGTAAGATTTTCCTAGTGAATATTACAGTGCTACAATCCGGACTGGTGACTCAAGTACATAATTGCACTTGCATTCTACCAATTACTGAAATTGGTTAGATTTCGTAACTATTTTTCAACAGGAACTAATTCATTCAAAAAGTACATTTGAAAAAAGTTATAGTTTCAAACTAAATAAAAAATTCAAAAGCTGTACTCCATCGTCAGTTCGCTGAATGGTATAAAAATTTTCATTTTGTCGTAAAGAAAAATTTCTATTTGATTTTTACAATAATATATTTATGTAACGCTTTTCAACTCTTTTAGAGGACATATATTCAAACATCTAAAACAACTAATACATTTTGTTTTATCTATTTCGGGATAAAGAAATCCTTCTTCATCTGGAATCATTTCAATTGCAGATCTAGGACAAATCGCATAGCATGCAGTACAACCACAACACTGCTCTTTTTTATTAAATAAATCTGGCATTAAATTTTTATTCATGTTTATTTCCTCGCATGAAAAACTTATTTAAAATTCTGTACGGAATCATTCTATATTTTAATGTTTTTAAGAAATTTTTTCCACTTTGTATTCCCTTTTTATTATATACTTTCCAAAATGCATCAGCAACCATACTTCTTTCTGTCGGCTTTCTCATATTTGGTTGAATATAATTATCGGACTTTATTTCAAAATACTCAAGTTCTTGTTTTATTTCATCAAAAATTCTTTCACCTTTTTGCGTATTTAACATAATCTGAGAAATTCCAAGATTATCATTTGTCCTCTTATTTTCTTGTAAAATTCCCCAATAATCACCTATTGTAATATCACCTTCGCGATGAACAGAAGCAAAAGGACATTTATAACAAGATGGTCGAATTATAAGCGAATTAAAATATAAAGATGAATACAGCTTTGCATCTTTATCCGGAACTATACCACTTTCTGTAATAATAGTTACATTTTGTCCTCGCCAACCTTTTTGTTTATCTCTAAATGTATATGATTTTATTGCTCCATACTTTTTTTCAATCATATCAATATGCTCTTTAAACAATTGCGGACTAGGAACACCGTGGCATATTATATCTATTGTAACCAAATTTTTTTCTAAGTGTTTTGCCGATACCACATTTTTAACAGCTGCTACTTGACAGGGTGTTCCGGAAAAAAGTACAATTTGGTCTTTTTCAAGATGTTTTAATATTTTTGAAATAATATCCCCCATATTACTCTGAACATATTTCGCCATTCTCATTTCATTTCTAACTTCAGGCGAAGCAGATATGACATGCTTCACTTTATAGTCAGAACTATAAACTGCTCCACATACTAATCCCCCATTTTTTATAATCAAATCTGATATAGGCGAAAACACTCCACCTGATGTGCTATTTTTAAGAATTGTTTTATCTATAATTCTTGCTCCATATACTATTGACTTATTTACATTCCACATGAAATACCTTCTTTACAATTTGTCGTATGCGTTCCATCAAATCAACAAATGACGGATTTCTAAAAAATAAAATAATATATATACAATTCACTAATACAAATAGAGTTATTGCCTTAATGATCCATAATACCACTGAATCCGTCATCCATTTGTCAAATAAAAAGAACAACAAAGCGCCAACACCAATTGTAACTGTATGATAAACACCATGTGCACTATAATACTTCCTAAGAGGCATTTTTAAACCATGTTTAAAAACAATAAACGGATCAAATGTGCCTACTGTAAGCAACCTGCTTAAAAGTGTTCCAATGAAAATACCTGTAACACCTATATATTTAGCCAATATTATAGAAGATCCCAGATTTATAACAATCATGCATATTGGTCTATATCTTCCCTCATAGAAAAGCCCATACGCATTTCTAAAATTAGAATTAACATTTTGCGTTCCACTTATGTAAAAGTTAACACATAAAACTATTACTGTGCTAATTCCAATTAAATAATCTGCCCCTAACCACATTTGTATAAATGGATTTATTAAAACTACCATACAAATTCCACAAACCGAATATACCCAAAAGCCAATAAAATCTAGCAAAGAATATATTTTAAATGTATTTTCTTTACTTTCAGTTACAACAACATTACCAATTGACGCAGTTGCGGCTGACATTACCATCATTAAGATACTTGTTAGTGATGATATAATTAACGTATAATTAGAACACAATCCAGTAAGTAAAAGTCCGCATAAAGCCGTCATTACCAAATTATCTGTCCCAGATTCTACCGCTATTGCGGCCTTATAAATAAATAATGCATATATCTTTTTTGACAATATTTTTGTTTCAGACGAATCTAATTTTTTTGCTGTTTTAATATTCTTTAAAAATGGATAGTATTTATCGCATTTTCTAGATATAAATATATTTTGAATAATAATAGCCACTATGGAAATTACAAGATAAAGCAAATAATTGCGTGTTAATAACAATATGGCTATTTGACATAATGTAGAAACAATACTTGTTGCAGATTCAATTACAGTAACATAGTAGTTTTTCTGGTCCGCCGTAAATAATGTTTTCTTATATATGAATAAATATGAAACTGCAGCTTGCACAATAAAAAGTACATAAATAATATTTAAATGTTCAATTCCAGAAGTATCTTTAGTTGCAATTATCCATTTTAAAAAAGGAAGTAATGCTATGCCTATAGTAATTACTACAAATGAAATTATAGCATATACTTTAGAATAAAACTTTAGTATCGTACAAATACGTTCTTCATCTTTTTCAGCCAAAGGCTTATATAATGCCTGTGGTAGAGCAATTCCAAATCCCAAATCCGCTAATGAAAGCATGGTAATAATACTTGAAAATAATGCACTAACACCCAAATATTGTTGTCCAAGTGTATAAATAAAAACATATCTAGAGGCAAATTTAATAATAAGCCTTATTAAATTATCTGCCAAACTGGCAAATGCATTTAATGCCGTTCGTTTAGTTCTTGAATCTTTTGAAGTCATTTACCTTCTTTTCTTAACTCATCGAAGATTATTCAATAAATAGTCTTTCGATGAGTTAATATACCTTTCTAAAATATTTTTGTACTTATTTCCTTCTATAATCTTATCATCATAAACACTCAAATTTGAAGATATCATTTTTTCCTCTTCGTTGATTAACTGTAAAATGTTGATAAGTCTAGTGTTTCTTTTTGAATGTGCTATGCACAGAAATTTCTTTTCAAATATTAATGAAAAGGCTGACCCATGAAATGAATTTGTAACTACATATTCTGCATTCTTAATATATCTCAAAAATTCTGCCGGACCGCAAGTTGCATCTTCTTTTCCTGCTATTCTGCCAGCTTTACCTCCACCTCTTACAACAATTACTGGAATATTTTTTTCCTCTTTTATTAGATGAACCACTCGCTCTAAATTCTCTGAATTTTCCATAGAATATACAAATATAAAACGTTCTGGCAATATTATATCCATATTACACCTACTCTCCCATTCTTCTTTTTTTAGCAAGAAAACAGGATCCATCACTAATTCAGAATCAATTCCAGATATCCTCTTGATAATTTCACCAGCTGATTTTTCACGAACTGATACCGCACTATAATGTGGCAACTCACTTTTTATCAAATCAATCTCATTCTGTGTAATATTAGTTCTTCCAAAACTTGAAGCATATGAAATTTTCTTCCCTTCAAAGAAATCAAGATAATACGCTCTACTATTTCCGGTTAATGTTGTATTTAAAATCTGATCACTTCCAGAAATAAGAATATCAAAATCTTTTAATTCATCTTTTATACAATTATCTCCATAAAAATGCTGCTCTGTCATCTTAAAATATTTTTTTCTATATTCATCAAAACGATATTCTCGTTTTCTTTTCTTCTTTGTCAACGGATATATTGCTATTCTTTTGCATTTTCTTAAGATTTTCTTAACCCCTTTATATGTTACCGGTATATTATTATTCGGATAATAATCCACTATTTCGCAGTCACCAAAATTATTCTGAACATACTTTTGCAACGCTGATGCCTGAAGAACAGCGCCTAAATTATTTGCACGATGAAATGTAAACATTCCTATTTTCATTAAACTTCACCCTCATATATTTTTCGATATACATCCATTATATTGGAAGATGCAAATGCAGAAACATCATAATCTTTATTCTCACTGTTTTCACTCTCATACTCCTCAATGATTCTTTTTGCCCATACTTTTGGTCCATCACTTAGAGTCAAAAATATAACTCCTCCACAATCAGTAGTAGCCGGAACAGAATCCGCAGCAAAACATTTTTTTCCCATTGCTTGCGCTTCAATAAGTACAATACCAAACCCTTCATGTTTTGATGGAAAAACAAAAAAAGAGGAATTCATTAATAATTGAGGTATATCTGCATTACTCGGATAGAATGAAACACTAGACTCTAAATTCAATTGTTCGATTTTTTCAACCATTTTATCTTTATATCCGTTCATATCAAATCCCACAAAAGAAAGATGAACATTTTGTATCTTATTCTTAATCTGAGCAAGCACTTCGATTGTAAAAAGCTGATTTTTGGTATCATTAAAACTTCCAACCTGTAAAAGATATAAACCAGGCACAGTATTATTTACATATCTTTGCTTATTAAATCGCCTGTCATCGTATGCATTATTAACAACAAATGCATTTGTAGAATCAGCATAAAAAGATTTACATGCTTCTACTGAACATCCAATTTTCACTGTTGCACAATTCTCAATGGTTTTTTTTCTGTTTTTTTCAATCATATCAGCTAAAACATTACTCTTTCGCGATACAATATGTGTATGGGAAATTCTAATTGGCACACCACATTCGGCTGCTGCTTTGAGAATTAGAGCATTTTCAAATTCATCGTTACAATGAATCACATCAAATGGCCCTTTTTCTTTTAAGATTTTTCTTACATTATTGTACAAATTGCGTCCTCTAACATAATAATCTATTTTTTTTCTAAATTGGTTTTTCCCCTCATATCTTGGAATTCTAAAGATCTGTCCTCCGTATGTTAAAAACTCCTCATCATAATATCTTTTTTCCGAAGTGAATAAAAGAATATCAAAAAGATATTCTTTATGTAAATTTCTAACAATACTCATTATAACAGCTTGAACTCCACCATTTCCAAGTCCTTCACAGGAGACTAATAGAATTCTTTTCATACATTACCTCTCTACTGCTAATCCACCTATATTACCAAGCACTACTTCCATAATCACATATTTTTTTTGCTGGTACACCTGCTATTGTAACTTCTTGGCAATTCACATCTCTTGTGACAACAGCATTCGCTCCAACAACAACATTATTTGCAATTTTAATTCCGCCAACGACTACCGCACCTACTGACATAATAACATTGTCTCCTATAATTGCCGCATCATCGGTTTTTCCACCTGCGACAATGGAAGTATTAATATGAATAGACAGATCTTTTCCTATATCAGCTGAACCATTTATTAAAATAGGACCTACATGCATTATTTTCAAACCCTTTCCAGTTGTATTTACCGGAATATGTAGTGCATATCTATTTTGAATTCGATTCAATCGCAATCTATAATACAAATATAACATCCTTTTATGTGTATTTAAGTAGTACTCTGTATATCTTAATAATCGTTGATGTTTCCTTAAAATAGATTTTTCAGATAATTCAAAAAAATCTATTGTTCTGTACCCCCCCCCATATTTTTTTTGCTCATACGAAATCCATTCTTTTAACTGATTTTTGCTACATATCAATTCGTGCATAACATTCTCCATATTTCTAACTATTTATTTATATCTTTTAATCCTTGTACGAATAATTCGGAAATTGATTCACAGCATGTCATATTTTCTATTTTTAGCATTTGATTCTTCGAATATTTTTTCTTTATATAAAATTCGCTGAATTTATATCTAAAAATTCGATTAATAACCCTGAATACAATATTGTTCTCTACTCCTGTTAACCATAGCAAGTAATTATATATATTTTTTGAAGCAAATGTTGAAAAATTATCATATACAAATTTTTCAGATTTAATCATTTCACTTCTTGCATCAAACTGATTGAGTATTTGTGTCCTTTCATATTCGTCTGCCAAACGTATACGATTGGCACTTTTAACAACTGGAATATAATTAATTTCAAAATTATCCTTAATTTGAATTAGTAATCCAGTTTTCCAACATTCATCATCAGAATCATCAAATAAGAAATTACCTTGTCCATAAATAATCTTTCCATTTTTATAATTTTCCTCACATCCAATGCAATGACTATGTTGACAAATCACTATGTTTGCGCCTTTTTCAATGAAATTGCGACAATATTTTTGCAAATTCGGAGAAGGAAAACGATAATGTTCTTTCCCTCCATGATACAACACTATCGTATAATCACATGCATTACTCAAATTATAAACATGATTGTAGGATTTTATAACATCAAATGGATTCGCACCTGCACTATTAGCTGACGCAATTGAAAACTCATGTTCAGCACAACTGTATATTCCTATTTTTTTTCCTTTTACTTCTACTATTTTAGGTTTACACGCATCCGACAATGTATTTCCACATCCTAAATAGTCTATTCCAGCATTATCTAATACATTTATAGTTGAAAAATATCCTGCCTCTCCTTGATCCATAATATGATTGTTTGCAAGAGTAAATAAATCGACTTCTATTTTTTCATAAAGCTTCACATTGTTTGTATCAGCTATAAGATTTGGTCCACATTTATTTATAGGTGTCTCCTTATCCGTCAGTGGAATTTCTAAATTAAAAATTCTATAGTCAGCTTTTTGTAACATCTTACATAATTCTTCTCCCAAAAGATACTCTGCATTTCCCTCTGCAAAGAATTTCTTATTTGATTTTGTTGGTACAAAATCAGCTCCAATCAGAATCATTAATTTATATCCTCCATTCCTATTGGTAATTTCACCCAACTTCCAATTTTATAATCCCACTCAATTGGTTCTATTTTATCAAAACCAGATCCATCAAAAAAAGTCATCTCCCCAAAGTATATTTGTCCATTTACTTCGTAAAAATCCACCCTAAGTTCGTATGTATCTTTTGCCAATTTTTCGGCTAATTCTATCATTTCATCAAAGCATTTTGGCTTTTGTGGTTTTACTTCTGCATGTGGATACCCCCAAGAAAAGTCTAAGCACTGATAATCAGTATCAAAATAATCAGCTTTAGTATCTACTCCTCTGTCTTTATTAATCATTATCATTTTGGCTCTACCGTTGAACGTATATACTTTATAATCTGTTAATTGAGATGAATTGCTATTATCTGTCATATACTTTTCCGCAATAATTTTTCGTTCGACATTTTTATATGGCCATTCGCGGTGTCTTTTATAATAATCTGATTTCATACATTTTTCTAATTTTGCTATTGCCTTTTCTTTATTAAGTTGGCTTTTATCTTTACATATAATCAAACCGCCAGAATCGTGTGTACACTTAATAACAAATTGATCTGGCAACGAGTTCCAATCAATTTCTTCAACAGAATTCCACACATCCAAGGTTGGAATAATATACTCACTTCCAATAATATCACTAACATACTCTTTTGCCTTATATTTATCTACCATAACAGTATAACGATCATTATGATCATACAATTTTAACCATTGTAATTTTTCATTAAATGTTTGGGGATTACTCAAATTTAAGTTTCTACCTGTTCTAGCTTTAAACATTTTAATTAAAAACTTTTCATCACTCATATGATCAAAGACTCCCAAATGCGCCAATACCAAAAACCTATAATTCGAATCGCACAGCATGTGCTTAATAACTTTCATACATCTTTTACATTCCATTATATTTCTCCATCTTTCTTCTTAAGTATCTTATATTTAAAAAGTGAACCATCATATAAAACCATTGTGTCTTTTCATAATATGTAACCATACCATAATCCATGGCTAAAGCTAAAATAATCCAGACAAATGATATAATAAATATTCGAAAATCAGCTTTACGGTATTTTATTAGATTATAAATTAGATATATATATCCCACATAATATAATACTGTTCCGAATATTCCTCCACCACACAATAATTCTACATAATTATTATGCAAATATGCTCTTTCACCCAAGAATTGGCTATTAAGCAGATATGGACAACCTATTCCAATTCCTGTCAACGGGTATTTCAACCACCAAGCAATCCCTAATGCCGACATTTGCTCTCGTAACCTTGTAGAATGATCTACTACATTGGAACCGCTACCAAACATTCCAAATAATCCTGCCATTCGATCATTAACACCCGCAAATATTTCTAACGTACTCAATAATTTTATTCCTAAAACAATAACCACTATTAAACTTATTAAAGTCAAAATTGTCTTTTTAACATTCTTTTCTTCTCTGCTCTTCATTATTATCAATGCAATTGTGCCAACGACCACAAAAATCAATGCTTTTCTACTCTGAGTAGCTGTTAAAGCCAACAGGCATGGCACAATAAAAATTGAGTTCCAACTAACCTTCTCATATATAATACAAAAAATTTCAATAAAAATTGATATCGCACAAATCATTCCAATGTTATTTGCATTTGAAAATGTATTATCTATACGATAATATGATGTAGATGCGGTAATAATACCGTCTATCCCAAAATAGAAAATAGTATATATAGCAACAACTATTCCTGCCCACTTTATTGCAGAGATTAACATTCTCGTATCTTTCTTTTGAGCATAGTACATATATACAAAAGAAAACAGAATCACTATTTGAAAAATTGTAATTCCTTTTCCAAATGTTGCTGTTTTATCCCATGCCCATAAGCAAGACAAAAATACGTATCCATCAAAAAGCAGTCCATATTTCTGAAAATGTTCAACCGGAAAAAGAATTTTTCTTTTTTCATAAACATAAAAAAAATATATAAGAACTGTTAATACTAAAAATAAATACCGTCCCCATGTATAAGTTTCCAAAACTGTAAAACATACAATTAAGCAAACTGTTAATATCCAAACAATTTTTTCATCAAATGATAATCTTTCTTTATTCATAATATAGCTATATAGTACACTCCCATTTTTTATAGTGTATTTTCAAAATACTTTTACTTCATCTTCATATAATTCAAAAAATCTTCTACTGAAGAATTAATTTCATATCCTTTATTTATAAATGTTTCTTTTGATTCATATCTAATCTTACTGATATTCATTATTTCATTTACCCATAAATCTGTTGAATTACTCAAAGGAAGAAATTTTACTGTTCCAAGCACATTCGCTTCCTTTGTAATTGTATTAGCAATTATACATGGCAATCCTGTAGCTTGAGCTTCAATTACCGTATTCGGCATCCCCTCATATAATGATGGGAAAATAAAAACATCCATAGCTGAAAGCAGTGCCGGAATATCCGAACGAACTCCTAAAAAGAGAACTTTATTACGTATTCTAAATTTCTCACATTGTTCAATTATTTCTTCTTCAAGTTCGCCTTTCCCAATTAAAATCAATTTTGCATCCGATCTTTTCTCTAAAACTTTTGAAAAAACTTCAATTAAATACTTATGATTCTTTTGTTTTGAAAAGCGACCTATGTGCCCACAAACAAGTTCACCATCTGATATTCCTAATTCTTTACGAATCCTTTTTCGCTCAGTTTCAGAATATTTATAAACATCTAAGTCAACCGCATTCTTCAAAATACAAACTTTTTTCTTTTCATATTCCTTTTTTCCAAAAGTATAAATTGCAGATAAATCTGATGGGGCAATTTTTACATCTACATACCTACTATACAACTTTCTGCCAATAAAATGCACAATTTTAGCTTTCACGCCTTCTGCATCACTTGAATTGCTTGATCTTGCAGCACATACTTTCGCACCTGCCTTTTTTGCAATTTTCAAATCCATGAATCCCATTGTATTAGATGTAACTCGCAAAACAAATTCATATTTTTCATTTTTTATCAGTTCAGTTAATTGTTTCTTAAATTCTCGTAAATTTTCAGACTTGGAGGGGATATGGTATATCCTTCCCCCCATTTCTAATATTTCTTTATCATAAAAACCTTCTTCTTTTATATTTACGCAAAAATCCATCTGGTAAAAATTTCTATCGATTTTTCTATATAACTTCATCAGAAATGTTTCAGCTCCACCAGAGTTCATCCCACTAATCAAACATAATACTCTTTTCATACCAGATTTCCTCTTTTAATTTAAATTTTCAATTAAAGGCTGTAATGCAACAGATGGAAGATATTTTTTTGCTTCTAAAACACATAATTTTTTCATTCTCATCCATTGTTCTTTTTCTTGCAGAATATTTAACAACTCTTTTTCTAGCGAATTATGCATTATAATTCCCGTTTTACCATCTTCGACAATCTCCTTATTGTACTTCCAATCACTTGCTATAACTGGAACACCAGCTGCCATAGCATCAATTAGTGTTCCTGCAAATCCCTCTCCTTCATAATATGTAGGAAACAGCAATGCAAAGTAATTTTTTAACACATCTGTACTTTTATCATATGGTATAAGACCACCATAGCGAATAAAATCCGGAAATCTACTCTGCAATTTTTCAAACCATTCCTCTTGGTTTTTATCTATTTGACCATATATATCCAAAATAAATACTCTTCTATTTTCTAATTTATTTATTTTGTTTACAGCATTTACAGCATCTTCTATCCCCTTTTCTTTCATTACCCTTGAAAAAGTACATAACTTATATGGCTCAGTTTCATCATATACTAGGTCTTCATTTTTTAATATTACTAATTCCTTACAATTAGGAACCACAAAAACATTATTAAATCCCTTCTTTTCAAGTTGGACTTTCATATCGTTAGCTTCAACATATATGTAATCGAATTTTCTCAAAAAAAAGCTCAAACATTTTCTCTTCTTCAAAAATTGTGGCAGCCATCCACCAATCACAACATAATGCAGTTTTCTATGAAATATAACATTCAATATTAACAAGATCGGTGCGAATATTCTTAATCCATTTTCAGCCGGCATTATAATCACATTTTTATGATATTTTAAAGCATTAATACTCTGTTTCATAACATTTTTTAATGCGCTAAAACCACCATGAGTATCTATACAGCTAACTGCAGTTTTTCCAAAATTCTTAATTATTTCCTTCGTAACAATTTTTGTTTTCACCGTTTGTCCATTAAGCAAATTTTCACCTTTTGCAAAATGTCCAATAATACAAACTTTTTTCATTATTTCTTTACATACCTTTTCTTTTTGTAGAAGCCAAATATTAAATTTCTTCCAGTATTATATAAACTCTCAATTTTCCCCATGCACTCAGCCTCATGATAAAGCTTATAATGCCATCCAATCATTGTCTTAATGCTATGTGTACTTACACTTCCTATACGTCCTTTCCTATACTGACCTAACGTTTCATCAAGCAAAAAACAATCAGCTTTACGACATACTTTTAACCACATTGCATAATCATTATTCTTTTTAATGTCTTCTATTTGAATAAGCCCGATTTTATTTGCATCAAACATAACAGTAAGACATCCCGGCCAACAATAATTAAACATTCCTGTTTTTGTAATTTTTTTAGGACCAGTAATACTTACACCTGTTTTATTTCCATTAACATCAATCTCTTCATAATTTGTGTAAGAAAAAGCATATCCGTTTGTCTCCATAAAATGAATCTGTTTTTCCAATTTTTCTGGCATCCAAAGGTCATCAGAATCAAGATAAGCAATCCATTGACCTTTTGCTTCACGTAATGCTTTATTACGGCTTACCGCAGCACCAGAATTTTTATCATTCTTAAAATACCTAATTCGAGAATCCTTGATATTTTCTAATACTTCATCCGTATTATCTGTCGAACAATCATCCACAATAATCAATTCCCAATTTGTATATGTCTGATTCAAGACAGATTGAATAGTTTCTTCTATAAATGAAGCTGTATTATAAGATGGCATAATAATAGAAACTAAACCCGCTTCTCTTTCAATTCCATCTGATCCACTCAAAATCATCGTTGCCTGAAGTTGTTTCTTATTATAATTTTCCTTATCTATATCCTCTGTAGAAGATGAATATTCAAAATTTGTCCCTAATCCTCCGCTGTAGCCATATCATCCTGCGTAATTCCTTCTTGCTTGATAAAAGCTTTCTTCACTGTTGATAAAATAATTTTCAAATCTTCAAGAAAACTTACCTTTTCAATATACTTTAAATCCCAATTAATCTTATCTTCCCATGATATTGCATTACGCCCATTTACTTGAGCCAATCCACTAAGCCCTGGCTTCGCAGTATGTCTCATTCTTTGTTCATCTGTCATAAATACCATATCTCTTACAAGCTGCGGACGCGGACCGCAGACTGAAAGTGTCCCATTCAAAATATTAAAAGCCTCCGGAAGTTCATCAAGACTTGTACTTCTAAGCCATTTCCCAAAAGAGGTTAACCGCACTTCATCTGGCAAAAGTTCTCCATTTTCGTCTCTTTCGTCTGTCATAGTACGAAACTTATACATTTTAAAAATAGTTTCTTTGCCATCTTCTCCAACCAGACCTGGACGATCCTGCGTAAACAATACCGGACTTCCAAGTTTGAATCTGACAAGAATTGCAACGCCTATATATAATGGGCTAAAACATATAATCGCTGCTGATGCACAAACAATATCTATTGCTCTTTTAACGTATTTCTCATAAAATCCCATTTTACGTGTCGGAATTGCTCCTATATTTTCAGCTTTATAAGTGGTTTTTTTCGCTCTTTTCTTCATAATACAAGTTGCTACCGCTGTTCCACCAACAATAGATGATGCTATAATTCCAACTACTTTTTTCTTTGACACTATAATCTCTCCCACAATATATTTCTATTCAAAACAAGATCTGATCACTTCAATAATTCTATTCTGCTGCTCCGCAGTCATTTTATTATCACTTGGCAGGCATAATCCTCTTGCAAAAATATCCATTCCTACATCAGCTACACCACCAGCAATATACGCATTTGATTTTGCACGTCCATTGCCATCTCTAACAATAAATGGATTTAAACGATAAATTGGCTGCATATGCATTGGTTTCCAAATCGGACGTCCTTCGGCATTAATAGACGAGATAGCTTCCAGAATTTCTGTTGGGCAAGACTTTCCTGTTTCTTTTACATAGCACACATCCTGCTCGCCACGAACCTGTTTGCACATTGCTTCCTTATCAATAATCAAACAAGACAACCAGTAATTTGGTTCTGAATTTTCCAGATCCATTGGATTCATAGATACTGGCAGTCCTTTTAAGCCCTCTTTATATCTCTCATAAATTGCTTTCTTCTGTGCAATATGCTCTTTCAGATAAGGAAACTGTCCACGAACAACACCAGCAACCACATTACTCATCCGATAGTTGTATCCCAGTTCTTCATGCTGATACCATGCAGCATTTTCTCTCGCCTGAGTTGACCACTTACGAACCTTATTTGCTGCTTCTTCATCATCTGTCAGGAAGCATCCACCAGCACTACCAGTAATAATCTTATTTCCATTAAAAGAAATTGTGTTATATTTTCCAAATGTACCAGTCTGCACGCCTTTATATGTAGCTCCCATAGATTCTGCTGCATCTTCTACTAAAATGGCACCATGCTTTTTAATAATTGTATTTAACTCATCAACTTTACCCGGAGTTCCATAAAGATGTGCAACAACCACAACCTTTGTATCCGGATAAATTTCAAATGCCTTTTCTAATGCAACCGGGTCCATATTCCAAGTGTCATACTCTGTATCAATAAACACCGGCTCTCCGCCTTCATAAACTACCGGATTTACAGTTGCGTCAAATGTCATATCAGAGCAAAATACTTTCTTTCCCTCTAATGCACCATGCCCAACCTTTGGCATACCATATGCTTCAATACCTGCCAGTTTCATTGCCAAATGTAAGGACGCTGTTCCTGCTGATAATGCAACTGCGTATTTGCAACCGATATATTCACATGCCATTCTTTCTACTTCATTGATATTCTTACCAACTGTGGACATCCAGTTTGTTTCATACGCTTCTTTCACATATTCAATTTCCGGACCATGCATAGTCGGACTGCTTAACCAAACCTTTGATTCAAATTTTTCAAAATTATTGTTCTCTTTAAACATATGTAATTACCTCTTTTATATCGTTCCATGTTGTGGTTATTCTTTATGCAATCTCTTTGTTTACCTCTTCTGGTGTCTTAAATGTTGGTACAACACTTCGGAGAGCTTCTTTTGCAATCAAATCATCACCTGTATCACAGGCATCTCTAAGAACTTTGATTTTTTTATAAATCTCTTCTTTATTTAAAGCTGTATCTCTTTCAATAAAAATCATGCTATTATCGGTTTTATCCAGTTCCTCTGTTTTAACCAATAACTCCTCATACAGTTTTTCTCCCGGTCTTAATCCCGTTTCAATAATTTCAATTCCCTGAACACCAGATAAGCGGATCATATTTTCTGCCAGATCCATAATCTTAACCGGCTGTCCCATATCAAGAACAAACAGTTCTCCATTATTAGCAATCGCACCACTCTGAAGAACAAGCTGTGATGCTTCCGGAATTGTCATAAAATATCTGATGATTCGTTTATCTGTAACTGTAACCGGTCCGCCATTAGCAATCTGGCGTTTGAATAATGGAATAACTGATCCGGCACTGCCAAGTACATTTCCAAAACGAGTCGCACTGTATTTTACTTTTCCATGAGTACTTGCGCTCTGAACGATCATCTCGCACATTCTCTTAGTTGCACCCATAACGTTTGTCGGATTAACCGCTTTATCCGTGGATACCATCATAAAGCGTTCCGCACCATACTCCTCACAAAGCTCCACCAGATTCTGTGTACCAAATACATTGTTGTAAATGGCTTCTACACAGTTATGCTCCATCAATGGGACATGCTTGTGAGCGGCTGCATTGATAATGATCTGTGGATGATATTTTTCAAATACTCTTTCGAGTGCTTTTCTATGAGTAATAGAGCAAATTTCAATCTGCAAATCTAAGCTATTCCCATACGCTATTTTCAATTCCTGCTGAACGTCATAAGCACCATTCTCGTAAATATCAAGGATAATAATTTTCTTCGGCTGCATCTTCGCCAACTGTCTGCACAACTCTGAACCAATAGAACCACCGCCACCAGTGATCAGCACAATTTTGTCCTTGTAGTATGCATTTGTTCTTTCATCAGAGACTACCAATGGTTTTCTGAATAAAAGTTCTTCAATATCAAACTCTCGCAGATGACGCTTTCCTCCTGCCGCATACATAGTCGGATAATCGTATACTTTTAATTTGTATCCTGCATTCTTGTAATACTCATAAAGACTTTTCTTTTTAGTTGCATCCATTGATGGAATTGCAAAAATTATTTCCTGTACTTCAAATTCGCCTAACTTCTTAAAAGTTGCTTCCGTTTCAGACCAAACCGGAATGCCATGTATATCTCGTCCAACTTTTTCCTTATTAATATCAATAAAACATCTTGGCACATACGCTGCTTCTGAATTGTTCAAAAGTTCTTCTGCCAAACTCACACCAACTCGTCCAGCACCAATAATTGCAACTTTGATCTTCTGCACTTCTTTTTCATTTCCAGCTTCAATGCCTGAAAAAATATGTAATAATATAGAAAGAATTTTTCCTCTTGTTGTCTCCTGGTTTCCACATTTGTATGCATAGCGATACATCATGCGAAGTGCTAATGCTCCTAATAAATTCAAGCTAACCAATGAAAGTAATCTTGCAAATGTAATTTTTTGAACTGGAAGCAGGATTTCCAGACATAGATACGCCACAAAAGCGATAGAGTCAGTAAACAGCAAGCGGATATAACACTGAATCCCACCATATCTCCATACTTGCCCGTAAATTTTACCTATTAGACGTGCTGTGAAAATACACAGAACAGAAAGACCTACTTGTTGGAAGATCCCAACAGTTGATAATTTATCCATTCCCCCATATAACACCAGAAGTATAACTGCTACTAATGCATATACAATCAAATCATACCCGACAAGCGTCCAGCGTATGTTTGGCGTGTTATTTTGTTTTGCCTGTTTCATATCCATCTTTGTTTCATTTGCACTATTCATCGTGTACCCCCCCCCACGAAAATCCAGGGCGGTTTCATCCTTCCTATAATTATTGAACCTTATCATTCCTTTGTTAATGATGTAAACAGAACACTTCCTTGTTCTGTGCTTGTGTTCATTGCAACCATACTTGTTGATTTCACAATTGTTCCTGATTTTAATGTGCAACTATCTCCAACAAGACAATATGGCTCTACTACACTATTGGCACCAATGACCGTTGCCTGCCCAATAGTACTTTCACAGCCAACAACAGCTCTTGGTTCAACAATACAGCCAGGCATTAAATTAGCTGATGGAGAAATCGTAGAATCCATATGAAATAAAACTGGAATATTGTAAAGTGCCTCCAACTTTTTATTCCACTCAAGTCTTTCTGTTCCATCGTCACATGCAGCTATTGCACAGTTATACTCCGGATAAAAACTTTCCACATCCTCCAGTTTTCCAATAGCTCCTTCTCTTTCATTATCTACAAAAGCGATTTTCTCAAAGCATCCCATTGACTCTGCTATCTCTTTTACATAATCTCCATATCTTTTAGAGGCTACAATTAATAATTTTCTTCCCATTTTCAACACACTCCTCATAATTATTTGTTTTTATTAGGTAAGTTCTTTAACACGACGACTAGCCTGTGAATGTTCTTATTAAAAAGATCATTCGCAGGCTAGGTCAAACCTCCTTATCATAATTTTTCAGCTTATAGTGTGGGTCAAAATAAGCATCCAAGAAACCATTCTTTTATATTTGTTCCCCCGCTCAATCGACACAACACAAAGAAAAATTATCATAACAAAATTCGACTAAGCCAGCGAAACCCCTGTAAAATCAAGGTTTTTCTTGGTTGTTCCTATTATACCGCTATCTCCTTTCAGCACATTAAAAAACTGCGGAAACTCATCCAGACTTGTCCTCCTGATAAAATCTCCCACTCCCGTCTTATGTGTCCCATCCGGCAGCACCTTATTTCCAATCACTCGTGGATCGAAATCCATCTTGAACATTTTTCCGTCACCCAGCTTATTCTCCTTCATAAGCTCGGCTTTTCGCTCTTCCGCGTCCATGTACATGCTGCGGAATTTGTACATTTTGAATTTCTTTCC
>ENA-OPCN01000517-OPCN01000517.1-human-gut-metagenome-genome-assembly--contig:-NODE-517-length-34945-cov-3.818057_pt1 | contig 34945 bp, 45 predicted proteins | sample MGYA00241567_ERZ501485 | MGnify/ENA primary metagenome ERZ501485 (study PRJEB25962, sample SAMEA2042579) | human gut metagenome | biome: human gut; feature: human-associated habitat; material: faeces...
GGAGATAACTGTATATCGCGCCGACGGCAGCCGCGAGGAGCATAAGGAAGAGCTTTTTCATTGCATTATCATTTTGATGGCACGTCCCGTGGCCTCGGCTATGTCGAGCCCGGTCACACCATAGTCGCCATGAGTCCCGGCCGCAATCTCGCCTGCCAGGCCATGTATATATACTCCGGCCACCGACGATGTCTCGGGCTTGTAGCCCTGGGCCATGAGAGAGGTGATGATGCCGGTGAGCACATCGCCGCTTCCGGCGGTGGCCATGGCGGGAGTACCTGTCGAGTTGAAGAACACCCTGCCGTCGGGACGCACGGTGGCCGTGCAGTGGCCCTTGAGCACGATGATGCACTTATATTTGCGCGACACCTCGATTGCCCTGAGCAGACGTGCCTCGGCCGAGCTCTGCGCCCCGAACAGGCGGTCGAACTCGCCCGCGTGAGGCGTGAGTATGGTGCAGGGATGCAGATGGTCGAGCAACTGGGGGTTGCGGGCCAGGATGTTGAGGCCGTCGGCGTCGATGACCATCGGGCGCTTGATGCTCTTGACCAGCGTCTCGAAAGCCCCGCGTGTGGCATCGTTCAGCCCTATGCCCGGGCCGACACCCACGGCATTGTATGTGAACCTCGGCGTCATGTCCGAGATGACGATGTCGTCCTTGTCTGCCGAGAAGAGCGCCTCGGGCACCTGGCCCTGCATGACTGGAAACCCGAACCGGGGCGAGTGGACCGTGAGCTTGCCCACGCCGCTGCGCAGGGCACCCTTGGCCGCCATCACCGCAGCCCCCATCATGCCGTAGCTCCCGGCATAGAGAAGCGCGCTGCCATAGTCGGCCTTCGACGAGAACATGCCGCGTGGCTTGAGTACGGCGCGCACGTCGTCGCGCTCGACATAGAAATATTTTGTCGGGGTCTCCTCGATGGCCTTCTTGCTCAGGCCGATGTCGATGACTTTCCACTCGCCCACGAGCTGGGCGTTGTCGGCAAGGAAAAATGCCAGTCTCGGAAACTGGATGGCCAGCGTGAGGTCGGCATGTACCACATTGCGGGCTATGATGCGCGCGTTCCAGTCGCCGAACATACCCGACGGCACATCTATCGACACCACCGTCGCTCCCGATTCCGAGATATTGCGCACCAGCATGGTGTATCCGCCCGACAGCGGGTCGCGCAGACCCGACCCGAACAGGCCGTCAATCACAAGATGCTCGGGAGTGAGCAGCGGAATCTCGGCCCTGTCGCGAATCTCGGTCATATCGAAGGGCATCCCCACCGCCAGCAGCTCGCGATAGCACATCAGGCAGTCGCGCGAGAGGGAGTTGCCGTTGAAGTTGAACAGCAGCACATGCGGACGGAATCCCGCCTCGATCAGCAGCCGGGCCACGATGAGCGCGTCAGCTCCGTTGTTGCCCGCTCCGGCGAAAATCACTGTCGGACGTGACGGACTGAAACGGCGCATTATCTCTGAGGCGATTCCCTCGGCCGCGCGGTGTATCAGCTCCATCGAGCTGATTCCCTCATCCTCGATGGTAGCGCGGTCGATGGCGCGTATGTTGTCTGTGGTAAATATCTTCATGAGTCCCGGGTAAGTTTTGGCACGCAAATTTACAAAACCTATCCGTCAAATGCAAGAAATAATCCCTCTATCCGAAATAATAGCGGGGGCGGTGAAAAATTTTGCGTAGGGTTGTGGCGCTGTGAAATAAAATCGTTACCTTTGCGGTGTCAGATTACCGCAGCACTCACCGCAGTGCTGCCGGACATTGGTTGTATGCCCAGGCATACGGCCTTTCAGTCTGAGACGTTTATCTATGCTCAATCCTTGCGATACAGAACTTCGCAACTTCTAAATCTCAGCACAAGGAATAAGGCAACGGTAGATGTCCAGGGGTATGTAGAACCCGGTTTGCGCCGCCCGACAGTCAGGGCGGCGCACATGGCCGTTTTTGCATATGACGTGGGCTTCTGCGTTGCTCGTTCTGCTGAGATGGGCAATGCGAAGGCCTTGTATCGGAACGAGTCAATGACAGTTTCCCACGTCTCATGTTTTAACCAACCGCATCTATCGGGAAACATGATGCATCTGCTGCTATGAAAAAATTTTTAAAGTTCTCAGCGCTTACCCTATCATTCATCACCTTATCCATTCCGCCGTCAGTCGCTCAGGAAGCGGATTTTCAGGGAGACGGCTCATTTGAGTCTCCCTTCATCATTGAATTTGAATCCGTTTTCGCGTTGCTCTTGCAAAGGATGGAGAAATATGAGTCTTACACCAAGGGCCGTTATTTTGCCCTGGGCCGTGACATCCGTGTCAACGCCGGAGTGCTCGGGAGCGATGGCTCGCTCTCGGCGGACAGCCTTAGGTTCCGCTCGTGGACTCCTGTCGGGAAGGAATCGTATGGCAGGGAGTTCCAGGGCCATTTTGATGGCCGCGGCCACACAGTGTCTGGCATCTATATCAACGACCCGGAGGGTAAGAACCTCGGGCTCTTCGGAGTCATAGCCAAGGAAGGTGAGGTACGTAACCTTAGGCTTGCCGACAGCTATATATGCGGAAACACCTATGCCGGAGGTATTGTGGGCCTATGCAAAGGCCGTGTGACTGAATGTGAGAGTTCTGCCACAGTGGTTGCCATGGGTGCCACGCACGAGGCCGGCGGAATAGCCGGAACCATACAGGGCGATGGCGTAATATCAAAATGCATCAACGGCGGATATGTGTATGGCATCACATATCCCGATGAGCTGGGATATGCCTATAACTGCTCTACGGGAGGTATTGCCGGAAGTGGAGCAAGGGTGGACAGTTGTGAGAACCGTGGTGCCGTCACTGCAATCGGCTGGGGGGCTGCAGGTGGAATCGCCGGATCCATCAGTGGAGGCAAGTATATTGACGGATGTGTCAACCGCGGTTCAGTGACGAGCGAATCGAATGATAACGTCGGGGGAATTGTCGGCACAAACTGGGCTACAGTCTATAACAGCCGCAACTATGGTGAGGTCTCTGCGACACGCCCCGGTGCATGCATAGGGGGTATTGCCGGAAGGAACTCTTTCAACGCGAGGGTCAGCGGTTCCGAGAATTTTGTCGACATCAATTCGGATGTCGACAGCGTTTTTGTCGGCGGTATAGTCGGAAACCTTGATGGCGGACGGCAGGGCAATACATATTATACTCCCAAGGTCTTCACGAGTGCCAACCACGGTTCCATCTCGACCACCAGCCCGAAAAGCCAATGCGGCGGTGTTGCGGGCCGAAGCTATTGCGGCGAGATGCACCAGTGTCATAATGACGGTGACGTTACCAGCCTCGGTATGGCAGGTGGCATATTGCCGAAAGGCGAATTCCATACCCACATCTATGAGAGTGTCAACGAAGGTGACATCTCTGGTCTGCGAAGCACGGGAGGCATCGTTGGCAATATCAACGGAGAGGTCCGTGACTCGCGCAATTCTGGCCTTGTATCGACTCTTGAGAAGAATACCGACTGCGGAGGCATCGTGGGATGGCTTTCCGGCTCATCGGGCATTGTCCGCTATTGTGTCAATAACGGCGAGGTGACATCTGGCATGCATGTCGGCGGCATAGTCGGCAATAACGAATCACGTTCTTCAGTCATATCGAGCTATAATGCGGGCTATGTACATTCAGCTACGGAGGGCTCGCGTCTTGGTGGCGTGTCTGCCGGATATGGTTCTTTGAGCAACTGCTATAACGCCGGTACGGTTCAGGCCGACGCTCCCCGCATTCTGATTGGCGGTGTCACCAACAACCTTTGGGTGAGCTGGGACGGCCACGGCAACCGTTCGGGCAGCACTGCGGTCAACTGTTATAATTCAGGTGATATAATAGTCGGGTATCCCGGATGTACTGTAGGCAACATCGCAGCAGTTTACGAAGAATATAACAAATCGTTCCTGTTTGACAACTGCTATTATCTCAAAGGCGCGATATATGGAACCGGATATCTGTATGCCGACAGTCTTGTCAATACGGACGACATCAAGAATCTAAAGGGAATAGACAGTGAGGATTTTGCCACACTTGCCGGGTCGATAAACAAGGTGGACTATCCGTGGGATTCAAAGCCCTATATGCAGGGTCGCTGGAGGCCGCTGCTTGTCCGAAATGATTATGAGAGCGCCCCGGAGCCCATGTCATATTTCGATGTCCTGACATCGGCTGGCGATACTGTATATGTCGATTACGGATTGCCGTTGGGCAATGAGTTTTTCCATACCGATTCTGTCGGTCCGGCGCTTGATGCATATAATGTCGCATACGAAGGGGCAGTCAGGAAAGGGATGCTTGTCGATGGCGCTGATTTCCTGGCTGCCGAAGGGATACAGGTGGCCAATCTGAGATACATACGTCATGTGTCCGAGGGGTTCAATTGCGCTTATCTGCCATTTGCCGTAAATCCTGACGATTTTCCTCTCTCGGTTGAGATGTCAGAACCTCTGAGGTTTGAGGGAGACACCCTAAGGCTCTGTCAGATTTCTAATGCAGCTCCATTCAAACCATTCCTGTTTGAAGGTGGCGATATGCCGGGATATTGGTTGTGTGGGCAGTCTGACGTGACAATCGTGACCGCCACTGGCGCCGGGGATGCCGGAGACCCGCTGATTGTTGGCTGTGCCTCTCATCTCGACAATCTGCCTGCAGGTGCCTATCTGCTCTCGGCAGACGGGCTGTCATTGCGACGTTCGTCCGGGTCGGAAACCATGAGGCCGTTCCGGGCTTATGTCTCTCTGCCTGACACTGCCCCCGGGACAGTCGGACTTGCATACGACAGCAATACGACCTTGGTTATGGACGCCGTGTCCCGGCCTGTCGACAATGTATTTCCTGACGGCCTGTCCGTGATTGTCAACACCTCTTCCCGAGAGATTCCTGTCGATATCTATTCGGTCAACGGCATGCTTGTCAAGAGTGTGATGACGCATGTTGGACGCAACGAGATACCTGTTTCCATTCCGGGCGTCTATATCGTACGCCTCTCAGGCAAATCTTATAAAGTGATGTTGCATTGATACAATTATGCTAATTCCGGGACAATCGCCCGGTATTATCCGTTACATCTCCCCGGATGCGGTACTGATACGGTACTGCATCCGGCTTTTTTTGCCCGGGAGGGATTTTTGTTGTAATTTTGTGGGTAAGATGGTTTTAATATGACAGAGTTTTCCGAACGACATATATCTGCGCGTCAGGGTGTGCTTGCGCTGTCGCCCATAGTGGTTTTCCTCGTGATGTATCTGGCTGTCTCGGTTGCGATAGGCGATTTCTACCGCATGCCGCTGTCGGTCGCGTTCATAACCGCGTCGGTGTGGGCTGTGGTCATAGACCGCGGGCGTCCGCTGGCCAAGCGTATCGAGACCTTCTCGCGTGCGGCCGGGAGCTCGAACATCATCTATATGATATGGATTTTCATCCTGGCGGGGGCGTTCGCGTCGCTGGCCAAGGAGATCGGGGCCATCGACGCCACGGTGACGGTTACGCTCAAGTATCTGCCGCGCCAGCTACTGCTGCCGGGACTGTTTGTGGCGGCATGTTTCATCTCGCTTTCCATAGGCACCTCTGTCGGGACGGTGGTGGCCCTGGTGCCCCTTGCCGTGGACCTTGCAGCGACGGGGGGCGAGAATGTGCCGCTGTTTGTGGCTGCGGTGATGGGGGGCGCGTTCTTCGGCGACAACCTGTCGTTTATCTCTGACACGACGATTGCCTCGACCCGTACCCAGGGGGTGGCCATGAGCGCCAAGTTCAGGGCCAACCTGCGCATAGTGCTCCCGGCAGCTCTCGTCACGCTCGCGGTCTATGCGGTGCTGGGGGCGTCGGTGTCGACCGTGGTCCCCTCGGGCCATGTGAATCCGTGGCTCATCCTGCCGTATCTCGTCATAATAGTGCTTGCGCTGACGGGTCTCAATGTCACCGTAGTGCTTGTCTCGGGCATCCTTGTGGCTGCTATGATAGCCGTGTGTCACGGCTATCCGCTCATAGACCTTGCGGGATATATGGGTACGGGCATCGACTCGATGGGCGATCTCATCATCATCACGCTCCTCTCGGCGGGTATGCTCGGCATAATACGCGAGACCGGGGGAATCGACTGGCTGCTGCAGCAGATGAGCCGCCGCATACGCGGCCCTCGCGGAGCCATGGCTGCGATAGCGGCCCTGGTCTCGGCGGTCGATGTCTGCACGGCCAACAATACGGTGGCGATCCTCACCGTGGGGCCTCTGTCGCGCCGCATCGCAGAGCGTTATGGCGTCACGGCGCCACGCACGGCGAGCTTGCTGGATACCTGCTCGTGTATCATGCAGTGCCTCTTGCCCTACAGCGCGCAGACCCTCCTTGCGGTCGGGCTCGCGGGCATCAGTCCTGGCGCGCCGTGGCCCTATCTCTACTATCCCTGGGCGCTGGCCGTCACGGTCGGGGTGTCAATACTTTTCAGCAAGACCAACAAACATAAATGACCTTAAAGATATGATAGAAGAAATCCTGAGACACAACCGCGAGTTTGTCGAGTCGGGGGCATACCGCAAGTTCGAGACATCCAAGTATCCCGACAAGCGCATCGCCATCGTCACATGTATGGATACCCGTCTGGTCGAGCTGCTTCCGGCAGCGCTCGGCATACGCAACGGCGACGTGAAGATGATTAAGAATGCCGGGGGCACGATCACCAATCCGTTTGACTCGACCATGCGCTCGCTGCTTGTGGCGGTCTACGAGCTCGGTGTCAACGAGGTGATGATAATAGGCCATACGGGATGCGGTGTCCAGGGTATGGATTCGGCCGAGATGCTGCATCTGATGAAGGAGCGTGGCGTCGACGAGGAGCATATCTCGCTGATGCGTCATTGCGGCATAGACCTCGACGGATGGCTGCACGGATTCACCGACACCGCCGAGGCCGTGCGCGAGACTGTCGACCTCGTTGCCAATCATCCCCTCATGCCTCACGACATCCGCGTGGCCGGATACATCATGGACTCCACCACCGGCGCGCTGGAGAGCCTGTGAGGAACATGTCGGACGGGTCAGACAGGTCTGACCTGTCCGACATCACTCTACCGTGATGCCGATGCGCTCGATGTTGCGGAGGGTGTCGAGGCGCATGATGTGGCGCACGCCGACGGGGCGCGTCAGGTCTATGTCGGCGCGTGGCTTCAGCGTAATCTCCCTCTGATAGGACGACCCGAATCCCGAGCCGAGCCAGCGTCCGTAGATGTCGGCGAGGGGCATGTTCACCGTGTCGCGATAGAGGTATCCCGTGCCGTGGTATGTCACCTCGAGCCACAGGTTTGAATATGGATATGCCGCCGAGTGCACCACTCCGAGCAGCAGGGTGCGGCTCACTATCGAGTCATTGTCGGTGAGGGTGGTGTCGGCGGGTATCAGCGACAGTGTGTCGCCGTATGCCCATCCCTCTGAGGGCAGGGAGGCCCAGCGGCTATAGTCGCGCTCCCCCCTGCCGCACGAGGCGGCAAGGAGGAGGCAGACTCCGGCTATGATTGCGGGAAGGGTTTTCATTGTCACTGCTGTGGCGGTTGCTGGTCTGGAGTGCGGAATGCCTTCGGAACCCTGTTTGGCCTTGGCTGTTCCTGCTTGGGTTGCTCGGCCTTGGGCTGGTCGGTCTTGGGCTTCGGGGGCTTGGGGCCCTTTGGCTTCTGTTTCTGCTTGGGTTGCTGTGGCTGCTGTTTGCCCTGTCCCTGCTGCTGCGGCTGCTGGGGTTGCTTGGGCTTGCCCCCGTCGGCGGCCGGCTGCTTGCCGTCGGGCTGTGCGGCGGTGGCTGCAGGTTTCTTTTTCTTTTTCTTCTTCTTGGCGCGGTCGAATCGTGTGAGGTCATCCTGGGACGCGAGGTCGAGGGGCTTGGGCTTGGCCGTGGCCTTCTCGTCGTCGTCGCGCATCAGCTTGAGCGGCTTCTCGCCGCGCTTGTTCATCTCGATGACCTCGAAGGCGCGTGCGGCGTCGATGGTGACGAGGTTGGCGGCGATCGACTTGTCGGTCGAATAGGTTATCTCCTTCTTGAAGATGTCGGTCTTGAAATGATAGTATGTCGAGTCGGCTGTCTCGAGTCGTATCTCGCGTCCGGGCAGATAGCGCGAGCTCTCGACGTATGTGTCGACCTCAAAGTTGAGGCAGCACTTGAGCTTGGCACACTGCCCCGCCAGTTTCTGCGGGTTGAGCGATATGTCCTGATAGCGGGCGGCGCTTGTGCCGACGCTGACAAACGAGGTCATCCAGCTCGCGCAGCACAGGGGGCGTCCGCACGGCCCGATGCCACCGATGCGTCCGGCCTCCTGGCGGGCACCGATCTGCTTCATCTCGATGCGCACCTTGAATGTCTCGGCCAGTACCTTGATGAGCTGCCGGAAGTCGACACGCTCGTCGGCGATATAGTAGAATATGGCCTTGTTGCCGTCACCCTGATATTCGACGTCGCCTATCTTCATGTTGAGCTTGAGGCTCTCGGCAATCTTGCGGGCGCGTATCATGGTGTCGTTCTCGCGGGCGCGCGCCTCCTCATATTTCTCGAGGTCTGCGGGCTTGGCCTTGCGGAACACGCGGCGTATCTCGGCGTCGGACTTGACCCCGGCGCGTTTCATCTGTATGGCCACGAGCGGCCCCTTGAGGGTGACGCACCCTATGTCGTGTCCGGGCGACGCCTCGACGGCCACCATGTCGCCCGGCTCTATGTCGAGCCCGAGCGAGTTGCGGTAGAAACCCTTGCGGGTGTTCTTGAACTGTACCTCTACGATGTCGAATGTCGAGCCCGGTACCGCCGGAATATCCTCGAGCCAGTTGCAGCAATGCAGTTTGCCGCGCGGACAGCGCTTATTTCTGTCTTCCATGGCGCGGGGATTATTTTGCGTAGCTTACGGAACGGGTCTCGCGGATGACTGTGATCTTGACCTGGCCGGGATATGTCATCTCGTCCTGGATGCGGCGTGCTATCTCCTCAGACAGCTTTTCGGTCTCCACGTCGTCGATCTTGTCGGCGCCGACGATGACGCGCAGCTCGCGTCCGGCCTGGATGGCATATGTCTTGACCACGCCGGGATACGAGAGGGCAAGCTGCTCGAGGTCGTTGAGGCGCTTGATATATGCCTCGACAATCTCGCGGCGGGCGCCGGGACGGGCGCCTGAGATGGCGTCGCACACCTGGACGATGGGAGCCAGTAGCGAGGTCTGCTCAACCTCGTCGTGGTGGGCGCCGATGGCGTTGCATATCTCGGGCTTCTCCTTATATTTCTCGGCCAGTTTCATGCCCAGCAGTGCGTGGGGCAGTTCGGGCTCCTCGTCGGGCACCTTGCCTATGTCGTGCAGCAGTCCGGCGCGGCGGGCCTTCTTGGGGTTGAGGCCGAGCTCGGCGGCCATGATGGCGCAGAGGTTGGCCGTCTCGCGCGAGTGCTGCAGCAGGTTCTGCCCGTAGCTCGAGCGGTATTTCATCTTGCCGACCATGCGGATGAGGTCGGGATGCAGTCCGTGTATGCCGAGGTCGATGGCCGTGCGCTTGCCGGTCTCGATGATTTCCTCCTCGATCTGCTTGCGCACCTTGGCCACCACCTCCTCGATGCGGGCGGGATGTATGCGGCCGTCGGCCACGAGCTGGTGCAGGGCAAGGCGGGCAATCTCGCGGCGCACGGGGTCGAAGCCCGAGAGGACGATGGCCTCAGGGGTGTCGTCGACGATTATCTCTATGCCGGTGGCAGCCTCGAGCGCGCGGATGTTGCGTCCCTCGCGGCCTATGATGCGGCCCTTGATTTCGTCTGAGTCGATATGGAACACGGTCACCGAATTCTCGATGGCGGTCTCAGTCGCCAGACGCTGGATAGACTGCACCACGATGCGCTTGGCCTCCTTGTTGGCCGTCATCTTGGCCTCGTCCATGATGTCGTGGATATATGCCGCGGCGGCTGTCTTGGCCTCGTCGCGCAGGCTCTCGACAAGCTTCTCTTTGGCTTCCTCGCACGACAGGCCCGAGATGTGCTCGAGGGCCTCGCGGGCCGAGCGGGTGAGGCGGTCAAGCTCCTCGCCCCTCTGCTCGAGCACCTGGCTCTGTGCCTCGAGCTCGCGGCGCTGCTGCTCGTTCTCGTTGCGGTTGCGGGTATTCTCGCTTTGCTGCTGGTTCAGCTGGTTCTGGCGCTGTTTGATTTTCTGCTCCTCGTTCTGCACCTTCTGCAGGCGCTGCTGGGCTGTCTTCTCGGCCTCGGCCTTGATGCGCAGTTCCTCTTTCTCGGCCTCGAGCAAGCGGTCTTTCTTGATGATCTCAGCCTCACGGCGCGCGTCTTCGACTATTGTTGCGGCAGCCGAGCGGGCTGTCGATTTCTGCCAGACAAGCAGGGCGGCGATGCCGATGGCGATGCCTATGAGGGCGGCGGCGATTATTATGATTGTCTGCATTGTTGGGATGATGGATGGGGTAGGGGATGATTGGGGTTAAAAGGGTTTATATATGAAAACAGCACATACCGGCCTTGGCTCGCGTATGCCGTCATGACGACGGGCGCGGAGCGGGTCGGGCGTGCTCGAAACCGCTGTCCCGGACGGCGTGTGCCGTCGATGTCCGGGAGGGGGATATTATTATATATGTGTCAGTCGCGGATTATGCTTCTGTTGAACCGTCTCGCGGGGACGGATTGCGGTTGTTGCGGCTTGCGGTCAGATGTCGCGGGATGTCGCGGGGGTGTCTGGCCTTACATCCTCGAGCAGAAGGTCGTCAAACGAGCTCTCGAGCCCGGCGAGGACCTTGCCGAGGTTTTGCGACGCCTCCAGGTTGCTGTAATATAGCTGTGCAAACCTGAATGTCACCATCGCCAGAATCTCTGCGGGCGACTTGTCGCTGAACTCCTCCTTTGCCGACCATTTCTGCCATAGCTCGTTGATGTTGGCTTCGGCCCGGCGGGCGGTCTCCTCCTGGTCGCGCGGGATGCGCAGGGGGATGCGCGGCAGGTCGGCTATTCGGATGGATATGTTGATTATGCGGTCGGAATTCATCAGATGCTTAACCGTGCGATACACTTGTCGATTTCGCGCACTAAATCCGAGATGAACGCCCTGGTCTCCTCTACGTCGCGGTGGTCAGGCACAAGCACCGATGCCACTTTCAGCCGCTCTATCTCGCGGTCGCGGTCGGCTATCTGCCTCTCGAGCGAGCGAATCACGGCGGTCAGTTCCTCAATCTTCCCGTCGGCCTGGGCTTTGCTCTGCTGCAACGCCCTGTACCGCTCGGTGAGCAGACGGGCCTTGGCCTTGAGGTTGTCTACACGTTGATAGAGGTTGTCGGCCATTCGTTCTCAAATTTTCACAAAATTACGAATTTCCAACGGATACGGCGCAAGACAGGCGGCGATATTTTTATCGCCGCCTGTCGCTTTAACTAATTTTAAGTTAATTTAAGGGGTCATTTCACCACGGTTTTCCTTGTGAACCCTCCCGAGGTCACCAGATATATCCCTGCGGGGAGGTCGAGGACGGTGGTCGAGCTTATCGTGCCTGTGTACCACACGGCTCCGTTGGGGCTGCACACGGTGATGCCGAGGGGGAGGCCCGAACGGTTCTCGATGACAAGCTGCCCGTCGCGGCAGTAGGCGTCCCATGCGTGATACTCGAGCTCTGCCACCGCACTCGCGGCATAGTCGGTGGCCTCGATGTCGTCGATGGCTATGCGGCGTCCCGACAGGCGTGTCAGGCGCATGCGCACCATGCCGGTTTCGTTGACGGTTGCCGAGTACTGCTGCCATGCCTCGTCGCCGATGTCAAACCGTTTCGCCTCGTGCCATGTCAGCCCGGCGTCGGCCGACACCTCGAGGGCTACCTCGCCCCCTTCGCCGTTCCATGCCTTGGCGTGGAATGTCACCGTGCCGATGCCGTGCATCCTCGGCTCGGCCATCTCGATGCGGCTGTCGACCCCGGCTGTCTTGTGCATGCGCAGGCCCTGGGCACCCGAATGGACGTCGCGCGGGTCGGTGCCGACGAGCGCGCCCACCACATTCCATGCACATGCGGCGCCCTGATAGTAGCCGCCGTCATAGCTCTTGAGCTCGGAGGGGGCCTCGAATGTCTCGATGAATGTCGGTTCGGCGGCAATCACGCCCTCGACGGTCACATCGTCGTTGACATATGCCCCGGCCGTGGCAAGCAGGGTGGTGGTGTACGAGCCCGCGGCGTCGCCGTTCATGCGCAGGTAAAATCTGTCCTCCTCGGCTGCAAGCGTGAGCGACCTGCTCCATGCCGACTTGTCGGTGCTCAGCTCGAATGGCGCGCTCACCGACAGCACTACGGGGTCGGAGATGTTCTCTATGTCGGCCAGCAGCTCGGCGGCTTCCGACGGGACTCCGGGCTCGGAGGTGAAGTACAGGTCGCCGTCAAACAGGAATTGTATCGAGGGAACCGGGGTCGCGGTCGTGACCCTGATCTCGTTGCTGCGCAGTCCCGAGGGTGAGCTCAGGGTGTAGGCATACTCTGTGGCGGGAGTGAGGTTGTTGACGGTGAACCGTTCGGTCGAGGCAGCCACGGGTTTGGGGTAGCCAGGGATGGAGGTGCCTCCGCAGGTCACGTCGAGGGTATAGTTGGTGCCCGTGGGGTCTATGCTGACCCAGCGTGCCTGAAATGATGTCTCGCTCACGTTGATGGCCGGGAGCGCGGGGAGTCCGTCGACGGCCTCGGCACGGAGTGTGACCGAAGAACGCGCCTCGCCCGAGGTGAGGACAAGTGTGCCTGCCGATGCGCCCGCGGATGCCGAGCGATAGCTGATGGCGAGCGCTGCCCCGGCGTCAGAGTTCGCCGCCGATGCCGCGAGTGTAGTCGTGGCGGCCGAGAATCCGGCTCCGCTCACGCTGACATTGATGTCTGTGGTGAGGTTCTGCCCTTTCACCGTGACGGTGTGGGTGCGCTCTATCCCTGTGCCGCACTTGCCCAGGTCTATCGCCGAACCGTCGGCGGGAGAGGCTATCGAGGGGCGTGCGACTCCCGACGAGCTCCATCCCGTGTCCTTGTATTCTCCCCAGATATGTTCGGCCATGTCGGGGTGGTCGATGAACGGATTGCGGTTGTGCTGGTAGGCATAGACAGCCTCGTTGCGCTCAATCTCCTTGCTGCTCACAGGGTCCTGGCGATGCCATTTCAGCAGCAGGTTCACCGCCCATGTCGTATAGACGGGATAGCGGTTTCCGGCCATCATGTCGCTCGACCATCCGGCAATCCTGTCGTTATAGCATGCCGCCATATAGAAATATGTACGTGCGAAATCACCCTTGTACTCGTCGTCGGGCTCGAACACCGTGCCCGAGTAGCCCGCGAATGTCGACGTGCCCAGCTTGCCGAGTGCCAGTATGCTGCCGTTTGGAGGCAGCGTGGTGCCGTTGGCGCACTCGCCGTATGGGTAGTTGCTGCGCTGTCCGTTCACCTTGCCGTCGGTGGGATAGACGTGGAATGCGTCGCTCTTCATCGGCTGTCCCTCGCTGAACCAGCTCTTGGGCATCGAGTGCTCGCGGTTTATGCAGTCGCCCACATATTTATAGTTGCCGCATTTCTGCTGGCCCACGGTCCACTGCTTGGTCGAGTACATGTCCCAGACCTTGCCGTTGGGACGGACATCAGATGTCTTGTAGACATTCCACAGGCCGTCATACCCCACATTGGTGTGCGGGCCTATCTTGTCGCACAGGGCCGAGAGGAGCGCAGCTCCCTTCTTGCCCTCGCAGGCCGAATAATATCCTGCCGGAGCCTCTGCCCATCCCGGGAGGGCTCCTGATATGCCCGCGGCAATCACCGCAAGCCACATATCGAATCGCTTGATCATTGTTGCTGTCGTGTTTCCTGATGGTTGTTATAAGGAAAAGCAAAGTTAGCAAAAATCCCGCTCACCGACAAAATTTCGGATGGGCGTGTCGCGCATGGCATCGGGGCCTGTCTTGAGCCGGTTGGCGGGATGCGAGGCGATAGCGCTGTGTATCAATGAGTTTATGGCGATGGTCCGAGGCTGTGATAAAATTTTTGTGAAAAAAGTTGCCGAAAAATTTGCACGGTTCGGAAAAAGTGCCTAACTTTGCATCGCTTTAAGCAAGAAAGGGCGCTTAGCTCAGCTGGTTCAGAGCGTCTGCCTTACAAGCAGAGGGTCGGGGGTTCGAATCCCTCAGCGCCCACCAACATAGCCGATTCCTGAAAGGGTTTCGGCTATTTTCATAACTGACTGACAATCACCATTAACAAAACCGCCCGCACGACATGATTACCCAGGAACAGCTCAAGGAGACCGCCGAACGCAGGGACTCGCTGAAAAAGTATCTCGACATCGACAACAAGAGAATCCAGGTCGAGGAGGAGGAGCTGCGCACACATGTGCCCGATTTCTGGGAGCATCCCGTCGAGGCCCGCGCCCAGATGAAGAAAATCAAAGACCTCCAGGCCTGGATCGAGGGCTATGAGGAGGTCGACAAGGCTGTGGGCGAGCTTGAGATTGCATGGGATTTCATCAAGGAGGGCCTCGTCGAGGAGGCCGAGCTCGACAAGCTGTATGCCGATGCCGTGAACCTGATAGAGAACCTTGAGCTGAAGAACATGCTGCGCCGCGAGGAGGACAAGCTCGGCGTCGTGCTCAAGATCAACTCGGGCGCCGGGGGTACCGAGAGCCAGGACTGGGCGCAGATGCTGATGCGCATGTATATGCGCTGGTGCGAGGCCCACGGCTATAAAATCTCCATCGCCAACCTGCTCGAGGGGGACGAGGCCGGTATCAAGTCGTGTACTATCAATGTCGAGGGCGATTTCGCATACGGATACCTCAAGAGCGAGAACGGCGTGCACCGTCTGGTGCGCGTGTCGCCATACAACGCTCAGGGCAAGCGCATGACCTCGTTCGCGTCGGTGTTCGTCACCCCGCTCGTCGACGATACCATCGAGGTCAAGGTCGACCCCGCGCTCCTGTCGTGGGACACATTCCGTTCGGGCGGCGCCGGAGGACAGAACGTCAACAAGGTCGAGTCGGGCGTGCGTCTGCGCTACCAGTTCACCGACCCATATACAAGCGAACAGGAGGAGATTCTTATCGAGAACACCGAGACGCGCGACCAGCCCAAGAACAAGGAGAACGCCATGCGTCAGCTCCGCTCGATACTCTATGACAAGGAGTTGCAGCACCGTCTTCAGGAGCAGGCCAAGATTGAGGCCGGAAAAATGAAGATAGAGTGGGGCTCGCAGATCCGAAGCTACGTGTTCGACGACCGCCGTGTCAAGGACCACCGCACCGGCCATCAGACCGCCGATGTCGGCGGCGTCATGGACGGTGACCTCGACCCCTTCATCAAGGCATATCTCATGGAGTTTGCCGGAAACGAGGAGTAAGGCCGATAGATTAAATTATTTCGGACGGGTCGGACTTGTCAGACGGGTTCGACCCGTCTTTTTCTATGAGAAGCTATATCGCCTATAATGTCATTGCGGGATTTATTCTCGTCGCATATCTCCTGGCCGTTGCCTCTGGCGGGGTGGGGGAGTGGCGTCTTCCGGCGCCTTCCGATGATGGCGCGTGTGTTGTCACGGGGGTGCTGTTCGCGGTGCTGTATCTCGGTCTGCTCGGTGTCTGCGCTGCTCCAGGCCGCTTCAATTTTCCTGTGCGCACAGGTGACATGGCGCATGACCGTGCGGTGATGCGCGCCGCTGTCGGACTGACCAACCTCTGCCTGATGGCTGTGCTGATTCCTCTGGCAGCCTCGGCCATGACGGGAGATGCGTGGTGGCTGTGGATTGTTTTCATCTTTGCCGCATGGCGGGCCGCGCTCTTCCGGATTATCGGAAATCGTCCCGGGCGACGAAAGCGTAGAAGCGACGAAAAATAGTTGCGGAAGTGTTTGGTAATTAGAGAAATAATTTGTAATTTTGCATCGCTTTAGGAGAAAACCGGCGTCACGGCAAAGCTAACAGTCTGATAGTTAGCGGTGTCGAGGCGACGGATGTGTGCGGAAGGCACCTCTCTGCGAGCGTCAGAAAACATAGAGCAAAACAACAATCACCATATAAAGTCAAACAAAAGAAACTAAGATGCCTACTATTCAGCAATTAGTCAGAAAAGGCCGTGTAGCTCTTGAGGACAAGAGCAAGTCACCCGCGCTTGATTCATGCCCCCAGCGTCGTGGCGTGTGCGTGCGTGTCTACACCACTACCCCCAAAAAGCCTAACTCAGCCATGCGTAAGGTTGCCCGTGTGCGCCTCACCAACGGCAAGGAGGTCAACAGCTATATCCCCGGCGAGGGCCACAACCTCCAGGAGCACTCGATCGTGCTCGTGCGTGGCGGTCGTGTCAAGGACCTTCCCGGTGTGCGCTACCACATCGTCCGCGGTACACTCGATACCTCCGGTGTCAAGGACCGCACCCAGCGCCGTTCAAAGTATGGCGCAAAACGTCCCAAGGCTGCCAAGAAATAATCGGGTCAGCACTGAAAGACTTTAAAAACCATACACGACGCTCCTTTTCTGAAGACTAAGAAGCAATCATTTTTAAAAACAGAGTCGTAAACCCCTCGTTTTTGATTTGATTGGAAGGCTAAATCAGGTTGAGTAAACGTGCTCCCGGAGGGGAGGGCGTTGAAGATGAAAGATGCAGCAGCCAAGCAACCAAAAACAAAAATCTAAACAAAACAATGCGTAAAGCAAAGCCCAAAAAGCGGGTGATTCTCCCCGATCCCGTGTTCAACGACGTGAGAGTCTCCAAGTTCGTCAACCACCTCATGTATGACGGCAAGAAGAATACCTCGTACACCATCTTCTACTCGGCTCTCGAGCTCGTGAAGGCAAAACTCCCCAACGAGGAGCGCACCGCCCTCGAGGTCTGGAAGAAGGCCCTCGAGAACGTCACTCCCCAGGTCGAGGTAAAGTCCCGCCGTGTAGGCGGCGCCACCTTCCAGGTCCCCACCGAAATCCGCCCCGACCGCAAGGAATCTATCTCGATGAAAAACCTTATCCTCTATGCCCGCAAGCGCGGCGGCAAGACCATGGCTGACAAGCTGGCTGCCGAGATCGTCGACGCTTTCAACGAGCAGGGCGGCGCATACAAGCGCAAGGAGGATATGCACAAGATGGCCGAGGCCAACCGTGCATTCGCTCACTTCCGTTTCTGATCACCTCTCCCTTCGCGGAAATAACAGCAACAAAATCATTTAGATTCTCAAGACAATGGCTAAAGACGACCACTTGAAATATACGCGCAATATCGGCATCATGGCCCACATCGACGCCGGTAAGACCACTACCTCCGAGCGCATCCTCTTCTACACCGGCCTCACCCACAAGATCGGCGAGGTGCACGACGGTGCAGCTACAATGGACTGGATGGAGCAGGAGCAGGAGCGCGGTATCACCATCACCTCTGCCGCCACCACCACATTCTGGAAATATGATGGCGACCAGTACAAGATCAACCTCATCGACACCCCGGGACACGTCGATTTCACCGTCGAGGTAGAGCGTTCGCTCCGTGTGCTCGACGGCGCTGTCGCAACATTCTGCGCCGTGGGCGGTGTCGAGCCCCAGTCGGAGACCGTATGGCGTCAGGCCGACAAATATAATGTGCCCCGTATCGGCTATGTCAACAAGATGGACCGCTCGGGTGCCAATTTCTTCGAGGTTGTACGCCAGCTCAAGGACGTGCTCGGCGCCAACCCCTGTCCTATCCAGGTGCCCATCGGCGCCGAGGAGACCTTCAAGGGTGTGGTTGACCTCATCCGCATGAAGGCTATCTTCTGGCACGACGAGACCATGGGTGCCGACTACTCTGTCGAGGATATTCCCGCCGGTCTTCAGGCCGAGTGCGAGGAGTGGCGCGACAAGATGCTCGAGAAGATCGCCGAGTTTGACGACGCCCTCATGGAGAAATACTTTGACGACCCCTCCACCATCACTGAGGAGGAGATTCGCCGCGCCCTGCGCACCGCCACCCTCAAGATGGAGGTTGTGCCCATGATCTGCGGCTCGTCGTTCAAGAACAAGGGTGTGCAGTGCCTGCTCGACGCAGTCTGCGCATACCTCCCTAGCCCCCTCGACTCGGGTGCCGTAGAGGGTACCAATCCCGACGATCCCGACCAGGTGGAGACCCGCGAGCCCTCGAGCGAGGCTCCGATGTGTGCCCTCGCGTTCAAGATTGCCACCGACCCCTATGTAGGCCGTCTGACATTCTTCCGCGTCTACTCGGGCGACGTTGTCGCCGGCTCGTATGTGCTCAACAGCCGTTCGGGCAAGAAGGAGCGCGTTTCGCGTCTGTTCCAGATGCACTCAAACAAGCAGAACGCCAAGGAGATGATCGGCTGCGGCGATATAGGCGCAGGCGTAGGCTTCAAGGATATCCGCACAGGTGACACCCTCTGCGACGAGAACCACCCCATCGTGCTCGAGGCCATGGAGTTCCCCGAGCCCGTTATCGGCATCGCCGTAGAGCCCAAGACCCAGAAGGACCTCGACAAGCTCGGCGTTGGCCTGCAGAAGCTGGCCGAGGAGGATCCCACCTTCCGCGTAGAGACCAACGAGGAGACCGGCCAGACCGTCATCTCGGGTATGGGCGAGCTTCATCTCGACATCATCATCGACCGTCTCCGCCGCGAGTTCAAGGTCGAGTGTAACCAGGGCCGTCCTCAGGTGACATACAAGGAGGCAATCACCAAGCCCGTCGAGCTCCGCGAGGTATTCAAGAAGCAGACCGGTGGCCGCGGTAAGTTTGCCGACATCATCGTGCGCGTAGAGCCCGCCGACGACGATTTCGAAGGCTCGCTCCAGTTTGTAGACGAGGTCAAGGGCGGTAACATTCCCAAGGAGTTCATCCCCTCGATCCAGAAGGGCTTCACCACCGCCATGAAGAACGGTGTGCTCGCAGGCTATCCCCTGGACCGTCTCAAGGTCACCGTCATCGACGGCTCGTTCCACCCCGTCGACTCTGACCAGCTCTCGTTCGAGCTCTGTGCCATCCAGGCCTTCAAGAAGGCTTCGGAGAAGGCCGGCCCCGTGCTGCTCGAGCCCATCTTCAAGGTAGAGGTTGTTACCCCCGAGGAGAGCATGGGCGACGTCATCGGCGACCTCAACAAGCGCCGTGGCCAGGTAGAGGGCATGGAGACAAGCCGCAGCGGTGCTCGCATCGTCAAGGCCAAGGCTCCCCTCGCCGAAATGTTCGGCTATGTGACCGCCCTCCGTACCATCACCTCGGGCCGCGCCACATCGACCATGACCTTCAGCCACTATGCCGAGGTCAGCAGCTCGATCGCCAAGAGCGTGCTCACCGAGTGCCAGGGCCGCGTAGACCTCATCAAGTAAGAGACACTTTCATTCAACTAACAATATGGACCAGACAATCAGAATCAAACTCAAGTCCTACGACTACAACCTCGTTGACAAGTCGGCCGAGAAGATTGTGAAGACCGTCAAGGCCACCGGAGCCGTCATCTCGGGTCCCATACCCCTGCCGACTCACCGCCGCATCTTCACCGTCAACCGTTCCACCTTCGTCAACAAGAAGGCCCGCGAGCAGTTCCAGCTCTCGAGCTACAAGCGCCTGATCGACATCCACAACTCGACCGGCAAGACCGTGGACGCCCTCATGAAGCTCGAGCTCCCCTCGGGTGTAGAGGTAGAGATCAAGGTCTAACCGACAAGACTTGAGAACAAATTCAACAAACGAAACTCCATCAGTTCACATTTTCTAAATCAAAGAGAAATGCCAGGATTATTAGGAAAAAAAATCGGAATGACATCCGTTTTCAGTGCCGACGGCAAGAACGTGCCGTGCACTGTTATCGAAGTAGGCCCCTGCGTAGTTACTCAAGTGAAAACGGCTGAAAAGGATGGCTATGAGGCAGTGCAGCTCGGCTTCGAGGAGAAGAAGGAGAAGCACACCACCGCCCCCATGGCCGGCCATTTCAAGAAAGCCGGAGTAGCTCCCCAGCGCCACTTGGCCGAGTTCAAAGGATTTGGCGAAGAGGTCAAGCTCGGCTCGACCGTGACCGTCGACCTCTTCAGCGAAGGCGACTTTGTCGACATCCAGGGTACATCCAAGGGTAAGGGCTTCCAGGGCGTTGTAAAGCGTCATGGATTCGGCGGCGTAGGCCAGTCTACCCACGGCCAGCACAACCGTCTGCGCGCACCCGGTTCGGTCGGCGCCTGCTCTTATCCCGCCAAGGTGTTCAAGGGCATGCGTATGGCAGGCCAGATGGGCAATCAGAAAGTCACCGTACAGAACCTCCAGGTCGTTCGCGTGATGCCCGAGCACAACGTACTCATCATCAAGGGTTCCATCCCCGGAAGCAAAGGTTCAATCGTTTTAATTGAAAAGTAAATGGAAGTCGCAATATATAACATAAAGGGTGAGGACACCGGCCGCAAGGCCCAGCTCTCCGACGAGGTATTCGCAGTCGACGCAAACGAGCACGCAGTATACCTCGACGTCAAGCAGTATCTCGCCAACCAGCGCCAGGGCACACACAAGTCCAAGGAGCGCTCCGAAGTATCCGGCTCCACCCGCAAGCTGCACAAGCAGAAGGGCGGTGGCGGCAGCCGTATCGGCGACATCAACTCGCCTGTCCTCGTAGGCGGCGGACGCGTCTTCGGACCCCGTCCCCGTGACTACCGCTTCAAGTTGAACAAGAAAGTGAAAGAGCTCGCACGCCGCAGCGCACTCACATACAAGCTGCAGGACTCGCAGATCATCGTGGTCGAAGACCTCAATCTCGACGCCCCGAAGACTAAAGATTTCGTAAATTTTGCTAAAAATCTTAAAGTCGAGGGCAAAAAGATTCTCTTCGTTTTACCGTCTGAGAATAAAAACGTAACTTTGTCTGCCCGTAACGTCCCCGACGCCAAGACAATGGTTGCCTCGGACGTCAACACGTATGCTGTGATGAACTCGAACGCCGTCATCATCTCTGAAGGCGCTCTCGAGGTCATCAATAACCTTTGAGCCAAAACGAGAAAACAAGAGCAAACATGGACATCACAATCAAACCCATCGTGACCGAGAAGGCCTCCCGCCTCAGCGAGAAGGCCAATCGCTACACCTTCGCCGTTTCTCCCGAGGCCAACAAATATGAGATCAAGAGCCTCGTCGAGAAGCTCTACGGCGTCAAGGTCACCCGCGTGAACACAATCAACGTTCGTCCCAAGAACAAATCTCGCTGGACCAAGAGCGGCCTGCTCCGCGGCAAGACTGCCGCCTGGAAGAAAGCCATCGTCGACCTCGCCGAAGGACAGACCATTGACTTCTATAGCAACATCTAATAAGAAATGGCAGTAAGAAAATTCAAGCCCACCACCCCGGGCCAGAGACACAAGGTTATCGGTGTATTTAAAGGTACCATCACTGCTACAACACCGGAGAAATCTCTTACAGTCGGCAAAAAAGCATCCGGAGGCCGCAACGCCGAAGGACACCTCACCACCCGCTACCTTGGTGGTGGCCACAAGCGCAAATACCGCATCATAGACTTTAAGAGAAACAAGGACGGCGTTCCCGCCGTCGTCAAGACAATCGAGTACGATCCCAACCGTTCGGCTCGCATCGCCCTCCTCTACTACAAGGATGGCGCCAAGGCATACATCATCGCACCCAACGGACTCAAGGTAGGCGACGTCCTCCTGTCGGGACCCGAGGCACAACCCGAGGTAGGCAACTGCCTCCCGCTGGCCAACATCCCCGTAGGTACGCTCGTCCACAACATTGAGCTGCGTCCCGGCCAGGGAGCCTTCATGGCACGCTCGGCCGGCACATTCGCCCAGCTCATCTCGCGCGAGGGAGCCTATGCAATTGTCAAATTACCCTCCGGCGAAACACGCAAGATCCTCGCCGCATGCCGTGCCACTGTAGGCGTTGTCGGCAACTCCGAGCACTCGCTCGAGCGCTCAGGCAAGGCCGGCCGCTCACGTTGGCTCGGACGCCGCCCCCGCAACCGCGGCGTAGTCATGAACCCTGTCGACCACCCCATGGGCGGTGGCGAAGGCCGTGCTTCGGGCGGTCATCCCCGTTCGCGCAAGGGCCTCTACTCGAAGGGTCTCAAGACACGTGCTCCGAAGAAACATTCGTCGAAGTACATCATCGAGAGAAGAAAGAAGTAATCTGACATTCCAAACAACGCATACCTCATGAGTCGTTCATTGAAAAAAGGCCCGTTCATCAGCGTCAAGCTAGAAAAGAAGGTCGCAGCAATGGAAGAGAGCGGCAAGAAGTCGGTCATCAAGACCTGGAGCCGCGCATCCATGATTGCACCCGAATTCGTAGGCCATACATTCGCTGTCCACAACGGAAACAAATTCATCCCTGTCTATGTGACCGAAAACATGGTCGGCCACAAGCTCGGCGAGTTCGCTCCCACGCGTACTTTCCGCGGCCACTCCGGCAACAGGAAGAAATAATCTCGGGCCCTGATATAAATAATTCAAACGTCAAAAAGAAAGAATTAAAATAAAATGGGTGTAAGAAAAAGAAACTCAGCAGACCTCAGGAAAGCCGAACAGAAGAACATCGCTTTCGCAAAGCTGCTCAACATACCCACCTCGCCCCGCAAGATGCGCCTCGTGGTCGACATGATCCGCGGCGTCGAGGTCAACCGTGCCCTCGGCATCCTCAAGTTCTCGAACAAGGAGGCCGCCGCACGCGTCGAGAAACTTCTCCGCTCGGCAATCGCCAACTGGGAAGCCAAAAATGAGCGCAAGGCTGACGACAACGAGCTCTACGTAGCCTCCGTCATGGTAGGCTGCGCCCCCATGCTCAAGCGTCTCCGCCCCGCTCCCCAGGGCCGTGGCTACCGCATCCGCAAGCGCGCAAACCACGTGACCCTCATCGTCGACACAATCGAAAACAAAAACGCCAAAGCTTAACAAATGGGACAGAAAGTAAATCCAATCAGCAATCGCTTGGGAGTTATCCGCGGATGGGACTCTAACTGGTATGGCGGTAAGAAATACGGCGATACCCTGCTCGAGGACTCCAAACTCCGCAAGTATCTCAATGTCCGCCTTGCCAAGTCAAGCGTTTCGCGCATCGTCATCGAGCGCACAATGAAACTCATCACCATCACCATCTGCACCTCGCGCCCCGGCCTCATCATCGGCAAGGGCGGCCAGGATGTCGACAAGCTCAAGGAAGAGCTCAAGAAGATCACCGACAAGGAGGTACAGATTAACGTGTATGAGGTGAAGCGCCCTGAGCTCGATGCCCAGATTGTGGCCTCGAACATCGCCCGCCAGATCGAGGGCAAGATCGCCTACCGCCGTGCCGTCAAGATGGCTGTCGCAGCCACCATGCGCGCAGGTGCCGAGGGCATCAAGATTCAGATCTCAGGCCGCCTCAACGGCGCCGAGATGGCCCGCTCCGAGATGTTCAAGGAAGGTCGCACACCCCTCCACACCCTCCGTGCCGACATCGACTATGCCCTCGTAGAGGCCCACACCAAGGTCGGTGTCATCGGCGTCAAGGTCTGGATCTGCCGTGGCGAAGTCTATGGCAAGCGCGATCTCGCCCCCAACTATACCAACGGCCAGAAAGAGGCTCGCGGCAATCAGGGTGCTTCAGGCGCTCCCCGTCGCGGCGGCTTCCGCAAACCCAAAAACAACCGTTAAACCCACAACTGATTCATTCCCATGTTACAACCCAAGAAAACCAAATTCCGCCGCTCTCAGAAAGGCCGCATGAAAGGTCTCGCGCAGCGCGGCAACCAGTTGGCCTTCGGTTCGTTCGGCATCAAGACCCTCGAGTCTAAGTGGATCACCGGTCGCCAGATAGAAGCCGCCCGTATCGCCGTAACCCGCTACATGCAGCGTCAGGGCCAGATCTGGATTCGCATATTCCCCGACAAGCCCATCACAAAGAAGCCCGCCGAGGTCCGAATGGGTAAAGGTAAAGGTAACCCCGAGGGATATGTGGCACCCGTCACCCCCGGCCGCATCATCATCGAGGTCGAGGGCGTACCCTTCGATATCGCAAAAGAGGCTCTGCGCCTGGCAGCACAGAAGCTCCCCGTCACCACAAAGTTCGTCGTTCGCCGCGACTATGACCCAACCCAAAACGTGTAACCTATCATGAAGAAAGAAAGTTTCGCTGAAGTTACCACACAGGATCTCCGCGACCGCCTCGAGCAGATGGAGCTTGACTATGCCCAGCTCAAAGCCCAGCACGCCGTCTCACCCCTCGACAGCCCCGCTAAGATCACCCGCGCGCGCAAGGACATCGCACGCGTCAAGACCGAGCTCCGCGCTCGTGAACTCAACAACAAATAACCCCACACCACAATGGAAAAGAGAAACCTCAGAAAAGAACGCATCGGGGTCGTTTCGAGCAACAAGGGTGACAAGACCATCACCGTCATGGTGAAGTGGAAAGAGAAGCACCCCATCTACGGCAAGTTCGTGAACAAAACCAAAAAGTACCACGCCCACGACGAGAAGAACGAATGTTCTGTCGGCGATACCGTCCGTCTCATGGAGACAAGACCCCTCTCCAAGACAAAGCGCTGGCGCCTGGTCGAAATCATCGAAAAAGTGAAATAAACTATGATACAGACTGAAAGCCGTTTAACCGTCGCTGACAACAGCGGTGCCAAGGAAGCCCTCTGCATACACGTGCTCGGTGGCACAGGACGCCGCTACGCCTCAGTAGGAGACATCATCGTCGTTTCCGTAAAGAGCGTAATCCCCTCCTCTGACGTCAAGAAAGGAACCGTCTCTAAAGCTGTAGTCGTCCGCACCAAGAAAGAAATCCGCCGTCCCGACGGATCCTATATCCGCTTCGACGACAACGCCTGCGTACTGCTCAACAACGCCGGCGAGCTCCGCGGAACCCGTATCTTCGGCCCGGTGGCACGCGAGCTCCGCGCCGCCAACCAGATGAAGATCGTTTCACTCGCACCCGAAGTCCTCTAACCGTCGTCTTCACGACAAACCGTCAAAAACAGTCAAGTAATGCACAAGTTACATATCAAGAAGGGCGACAACGTCTATGTTCTTGCCGGCGACGACCGCGGTAAAGAGGGTCGTGTGCTCAAAGTCCTCGTGAGCGAGCAGAAAGCTATCGTGGAAGGCATCAACATCGTGACCAAAGCCACAAAGCCCAATGCCCAGCATCCGCAGGGCGGCCTCGTCAAGAAAGAGGCTCCCATCGCCATCTCCAACATCGCGCTCATCGACCCCAAGACCGGGAAACCCACCCGCATCACACGTCGCCGCGAGGATGGCAAAGTAATCCGAATCGCCAAAAAATCAGGAGAGGAGATTAAGTAATGAGCACCCAGACCGTAAAACAGGACTATAAGGAACGCATCGTTCCCGCCCTCACCGAGAAGTTCAGCTACACGACACCCATGCAGGTGCCCAAGCTGAAGAAGATCGTAATCAACCAGGGTCTCGGCGCAGCCACCCAGGACAAGAAGATCATCGAGACAGCCATCAACGAGCTCACCGCCATCACCGGCCAGAAAGCTGTGGCTACACTCTCGCGCAAGGATATCTCTAATTTCAAGGTGCGCAAGAAGATGCCCATCGGCGTCATGGTTACACTGCGCCGCGACAAGATGTACGAGTTCCTCGAGCGTCTCGTCCGTGTGGCCCTCCCCCGTATCCGTGATTTCAAGGGCATCGACTCGAAGCTCGACGGCCGCGGCAACTACACCCTCGGCATCACCGAGCAGATCATCTTCCCCGAGATCAACATCGACGCCATCAACAAGCTCATGGGCATGAACATCACCTTCGTGACATCGGCCAACACCGACGAAGAGGGTTACGCTCTGCTCAAAGAGTTCGGTCTCCCTTTCAAGAACGCCAATAACTAAGCAACACTCCTATGGCAAAAGAATCCATGAAGGCCCGCGAGGTAAAGCGCGCCAAACTTGTGGCCAAGTACGCCAAGAAGAAGGCCGAGCTCAAGGCTGCCGGTGAGTATGAGGCTCTCCAGGCACTCCCCAAGAACGCCTCGAGCGTACGTCTCCACAACCGCTGCTCGATCACAGGCCGTCCCAAAGGCTACATGCGCCAGTTCGGCATCTCGCGTATCCAGTTCCGCGAGATGGCATCGGCCGGCCTGATTCCCGGTGTCAAGAAGGCTTCGTGGTGATCGCACCGCGCCAGCATCCCTGACAGCAACCTCAGACGACATCGGCGGCCCGGGAGTCGTTACCTCTAAGCCGCGGGCGCGGAGCCATACAGCCGGCCTCACCGGTCCTCAGTCCTCCAGCCCGCGACGGCCGTCCGACGTCGCGAAGGGGTCGCCCCTCCCCCCGGGAGAGCGACACCCTCCGGAACAAGACTCCCTCCTCCACCTCAAGTCACGACACAGTGAGTATTAAATATTGTTGGGACAATACCCCAATCAATTTAAACAGCAACAACCAATGACAGATCCTATTGCAGACTATCTGACAAGATTGAGGAACGCCATCAAAGCCAACCACCGCGTGGTTGAGATTCCGGCCTCAAACTTGAAGAAGGAGATCACCAAGATCCTCTTCGAACAAGGCTACATCCTCAACTACAAATTCGAGGAAGGCGAGAATCCCGCCGGAACCATCAAGATCGCCCTCAAGTATGATCCCGTTGACAAGGTCAACGCCATCAAGTCGCTCGAGCGCGTATCGCGTCCCGGCCTCCGCCGCTACACCGGCTACAAGGACATGCCCCGTGTGCTCAACGGCCTGGGCATCGCCATCCTCTCCACCTCTAAAGGTGTAATGACCAACAAAAAGGCCCGCGACCTCAAGGTAGGTGGCGAGGTCCTCTGCTACGTTTACTAATCAAAGGAGGAATCGAACATGTCACGTATAGGTAAAGCCCCCATTGAAATCCCCGCCGGTGTCACCGTCACCCTCGATGCCCAGAACGTAGTAACCGTCAAAGGTCCCAAAGGCACACTCACCCAGAAAGTAAATCCCGACCTCACCGTCACTGTCGCCGACGGCCATGTCACCCTGACACGTCCCTCTGACGACCGCGAGCACCGCGCACAGCACGGCCTCTACCGCGCCCTCATCCACAACATGGTCGTAGGCGTGTCGACAGGATACCGCAAGGAGATGGAGCTCGTAGGTGTGGGCTATCGCGCAGCTGCCAACGGCCAGGTGCTCGAGCTCTCTCTGGGCTACTCTCACGCCATCTATATAAAGCTCCCGCCCGAGGTTAAAGTCGAGGCCAAGACAGAGCGTAACAAGAACCCCCTCATCATCCTCGAGAGCGACGACAAGCAGCTCCTCGGACAGGTCTGCGCCAAGATCCGCTCTCTGCGCAAGCCCGAACCCTACAAGGGCAAAGGTATCAAGTTCGTCGGCGAAGTCATCCGCCGCAAGTCCGGCAAGTCGGCAAGTGCCAAATAACATCAACACGTCAAGAAAACTATGGTATCTAAGATACAGCGTCGCAATAAAATCAAAGCCCGCATCCGCGGCAAGATTTCCGGCACCGCAGCCCGTCCGCGCATGACCGTGTTCCGCTCTAACAAGCAGATCTACGTACAGCTCATCGACGACCTCGCCGGCAAGACTATCTGCGCCTCCTCGTCCAAGGGTATAGAGGAAGGCACCAAGTGTGAAATCGCAGCCAAGGTCGGCGAGGCCATCGCCCAGAAGGCCATCGCCGCAGGCGTTACAGAAGTGGTCTTCGACCGCAACGGCTACCTCTTCCACGGCCGTGTTAAATCACTCGCGGACGCCGCTCGCAACGGTGGCCTCAAATTCTAATCGACATCATGGCAGTAAAGAACAACAAAGTTAAGTCCGCAAGCGACCTCGAGCTCAAAGACCGCCTCGTAGCCATCAACCGTGTCACCAAGGTGACCAAGGGTGGCCGCACATTCACTTTCGCAGCCATCGTCGTTGTCGGCAACGAGAACGGCATCGTGGGCTGGGGCCTCGGCAAGGCCAACGAAGTCCAGGCAGCCATCGCCAAGGGCGTGGAGGCAGCCAAGAAGAACCTCATCAAGGTGCCCGTGCACAAGGGCACAATCCCCCACGAGCAGGTAGCCAAGTTCGGCGGCTCGCGCGTAATCCTCAAGCCCGCCTCGCACGGTACCGGTGTTAAGGCCGGTGGCGCCATGCGTGCCGTGCTCGAGAGCGTGGGCGTGACCGACGTGCTCTGCAAGTCGAAGGGTTCTTCAAACCCCCACAACCTTGTCAAGGCGACCATCGCCGCCCTCGGCGAGATGCGTTCGCCCGCACAGGTTGCCCAGAACCGCGGCATCTCTGTCGACAAAGTGTTTAACGGCTAATCTCATCATCGAAATGGCAAAAATCAAAATCACCCAGATCAAGAGCCGCATCAACGCTCCCGCAGTGCAGAAGCGCACTCTCGACGCCCTCGGCCTCAAGAAAATGAACCACTCGGTCATCCACGAGGACAACCCCTCGATCCGTGGCATGGTACAGGCCGTGCACCATCTCGTTGAAGTGACTAACGCCTAAATATAAACAATCCCTTAACTCACCACAATGGATTTAAGCAATTTAAAACCCGCCGCCGGCTCAGTCACCCGCAAGACCCGCATCGGCCGCGGTCCCGGTTCCGGCAAAGGTGGCACATCCACCCGCGGTCACAAGGGAGCGAAATCCCGTTCGGGCTACTCCCGCAAGATCGGCTTCGAAGGCGGCCAGATGCCCCTTCAGCGCCGTCTCCCCAAATTCGGCTTCAAACCCCTTACAAGAACTGTCTATAAGGCTGTCAACCTTGCCGAGCTCGAGGCTCTCGCAGCTCAGGCCAACCTTGACAAGATCACTGTCGACGTGCTCGTCGAGGCCGGTCTCGTCAACGGCAAGCAGCCCGTCAAGATTCTGGCCGGCGGTGCGCTGACCAAGAAGCTCGACGTCGAGGCCAACGCCTTCTCGGCAGCTGCCGAAGCCGCAATCACTGCTGCAGGTGGCACAGTGACCAAACTCTAATCACCCCCTCTCCCCACATGAGATTTATACAAACCCTTCGTAATATTTGGACCATTGAGGAGCTGAGAAAACGCATTCTCGTCACTCTTCTGCTGGTGCTCGTCTATCGCCTGGGATGCTACGTGGTTCTGCCCGGCATCTCGCCCGAAGACCTCGACGCCCTGTCGAAGTTCACCAACAAGAGCGGCCTGATGCAGTTGCTCGACATGTTCTCGGGCGGCGCTTTCTCGCAGGCTTCCATCTTTGCCCTCGGTATCATGCCCTACATCACTGCATCAATCGTGATACAGCTGCTCGGCATGGTACTCCCCTCCTTCCAGAAGATGCAGAGGGAGGGCGAGAGCGGACGCCAGAAGCTCAGCCAGTACACCCGCTATCTCACTGTGCTGATACTTCTGCTTCAGGGTCCTGCATACCTTGTAAATCTCCAGGTCCAGGTGAGCGCTGCTACGGGCAGCGCCCACATGGGCTTTTGGACTATAGCCTACCTGACGGTCATCCTGGCTGCCGGCTCCATGTTCATCATGTGGCTCGGCGAGCGCATCACTGACCGCGGCATCGGCAACGGTATCTCGTTCATCATCCTCGTGGGCATCATCGCCCGCCTCCCGGGAGCACTCTTCTATGAGTTCACCTCCCGTCTGCCGGGGTCTACCGGCTCGCAGGGTGGCCTCATCATGTTTGTTGTCGAGATTATCCTGCTCTTTGCCGTCACCGTCGGCGCCGTGCTGCTGGTGCAGGGCACACGCAAGGTGCCCGTACAGTATGCCAAGCGCATCGTCGGCAACCGTCAGTATGGCGGCGCCCGCCAGGACATCCCCCCCCAGGCCAACGCAGCCGGTGTGATGCCCATCATCTTCGCACAGGCCATCATGTTCATCCCCATCACTCTGGCCGGCTTCGGCAGCTCGGAGGGTTCGTCGGGATTCTATGCAGCGTTCTCCGACATCAACGGATTCTGGTATAACCTCGTCTATTTCATCCTCATCGTGGCGTTCACATATTTCTATACCGCCATCACGGTGCGTCCCACCCAGATGGCCGAGGATATGAAACGCAACAACGGATTCATCCCCGGCGTGAAGCCCGGCAAGAAGACAGCCGACTATCTCGACTCGATCATGTCGCGCATCACACTGCCCGGCTCAATCTTCCTGGGCATCGTGGCCATCCTCCCCGCCTTCGCACGGTTCTTCGGCATCTCGCAGAATTTCGCGCAGTTCTTCGGAGGCACCTCGCTGCTCATCCTCGTGGGTGTTGTCCTCGATACTCTCCAGCAGATCGAGAGCCATCTGATGATGCACCACTACGACGGCCTGATGAAGGACGGAAAAATCAAAGGTCGCACCACCGGCTCAGCCTATTAATCAACCCGTAAAGAAGAAAAATCGGTTACAGCAGGAAATATTTCTTCAATGATCTATCTCAAGACTCCCGAAGAAATCGAGAAAATGCGACAGGCATGCACACTCGTGAGCCGCACACTTGGCGAAGTCGCCAAGTGGGTGGCTCCCGGTGTGACTACCCGCCACCTCGACAACATCGCACGCCAGTTCATGCTTGACAACGGCGGCCGCCCCGCCTGTCTGGGCTATGGCGGTTTCCCGGCCACGCTCTGCATTGAGATCAACGAGACTGTGGTCCACGGCTTCCCCTCGGGGCGCGAGCTCCGCGAGGGCGACATCATCGGTGTCGACACCGTGGTAGAGCTCGACGGCTATAACGGCGACATGTGCTATACCTTCCCCGTCGGGGAGGTGTCGCCCGAGGTGATGGCCCTGTGCCGCACCACTAAGGAATCACTCTACAAAGGCATCGAGGCAGCCCAGGAGGGACGCCGCATAGGCGACATCGCCAATGCCGTCCAGACATACTGTGAGAAGCGCGGATATACCGTGGTGCGCGAGATGTGCGGCCACGGCATCGGACGCAAGATGCACGAGGACCCCGAGGTGCCCAACTATGGCCGTCGCGGATGCGGCCCCGTGCTCAAGAAGGGCATGTGCATCTGCATCGAGCCCATGATCAATATGGGCAGCCGCAACATCGTCATCGGCGAGGACGGATGGACATGCCGCACCAAGGACCGCAAGCCCTCGGCGCACTACGAGCATACCATCACCATCACTCCCGAAGGGCCCGAGATACTCACCACCTTCGACTATGTCAAGGAAGTGCTCGGCGAGAGATATATCTGAAATGACTCCACCTGTTCTATAACGTAACGAAACAATATGGCAAAACAAGCTGCAATCGAACTTGACGGCACCATCGTCGAGGCTCTGTCTAACGCGATGTTCCGCGTCGAGCTTGAGAACGGCCACGAGATCACGGCCCACATCTCAGGCAAGATGCGCATGCACTACATCAAGATACTGCCCGGCGACAAGGTAAAGGTCGAGATGTCGCCCTATGACCTCACAAAGGGCCGTATCTCCTTCCGTTACAAATGAGCCCGCACGGCGGCACATAACCGAAACCAACCATCATTTCAAAATAATCAATCAAGACAATGAAAGTAAGAGCATCTGTCAAAAAGCGCACTCCGGACAGCAAGATCGTCCGCCGCAAAGGACGTCTTTACGTCATCAACAAGAAGAACCCTAAATACAAGCAGCGTCAGGGCTAATATCGCCTGATAGGGGACAGAAGCATGGAAATGGCGTCAACGCAGCCGCTGATTAGTTAAATTATTAGAACGATTCCTAATTAGTGTTGCGTCGGGGCGTTTCCGCGTCCTCATTATGCGAAATTAGTATTAACTTTGCAAAAAATTTAAGTCAACTATCTATATGGCAGTAAGAATCGTGGGAGTTGACCTCCCCCAGAACAAAAGAGGTGAAATCGCCCTGACCTATATCTTCGGTATCGGTCGCAGCGCAGCGAAGACCATCCTCGACAAAGCCGGAGTAGACGTCAACATCAAGGTCAAAGACTGGACCGACGACCAGGCCGCCAAGGTGCGCGAGGTAATCGGCTCGGACTACAAGGTTGAAGGCGACCTCCGCAGCGAAATCCAGCTCAACATCAAGCGCCTCATGGACATCGGCTGCTACCGTGGCATCCGCCACCGCAACGGTCTTCCCGTGCGCGGCCAGAGCACCAAGAACAACGCCCGCACCCGCAAGGGACGCAAGAAAACCGTCGCTAACAAGAAAAAAGCTACTAAATAATCTCGTAATATGGCAAAAAAGACTGTCGCCGCAAAGAAAAGAAACGTCAAAGTCGACGCTGCCGGCCAGCTGCACGTCCACTCCTCGTTCAACAACATCATTGTGTGCTTAGCCAACTCGGAGGGTCAGGTAATCTCCTGGTCTTCGGCAGGCAAGATGGGCTTCCGCGGCTCCAAGAAGAACACCCCCTATGCCGCCCAGATGGCTGCCCAGGACTGCGCCAAGGTCGCTTACGACCTGGGTCTGCGCAAGGTCAAGGCATATGTCAAGGGTCCCGGCAACGGACGTGAGTCGGCCATCCGCACCGTGCATGGCGCAGGCATCGAGGTCACCGAGATCGTAGACGTGACTCCGCTGCCCCACAACGGTTGCCGTCCTCCCAAGCGTCGCCGCGTATAAATATACCGCAACCTCCCTCCATCCCCTCGCCGTACATATACAGCATAGGCCGGCCGTGATAGCCAATCATCAAAAAGGCTCTTCTTTCATAATCCTTCAGGCCGCAGCTACGGCGAAACCGGTAAATTCAGAGACAACTTAATTTACTCAACCAACCTCCGTCTGCCCGACACGTCGGTGTGTCCCGCGCAGCCCGCGCGATGAAATATATTCAGGCCACATTCAATACCACCTCTCTGTGGCCGCGGCTGTCACTCCTGAGCCGCCGGGACATCGAGACAAGGACAGGCAAACCATCCAAACAACCAATCAAACAATGGCAAGATACACAGGTCCCCGCACCAAAATCGCCCGCAAGTTCGGCGAACCCATCTTCGGTGAGGACAAAGTCCTTACAAAGAAGAACTATCCCCCGGGACAGCATGGCCTCAACAAGCGCCGCAAGACCTCTGAGTATGGCGTACAGCTGCGCGAGAAGCAGAAGGCCAAATACACCTACGGCGTTCTCGAGAAGCAGTTCCACAACCTCTTCGACAAGGCATCGCGCGCCAAGGGTATCACCGGCGAGATCCTGCTTCAGCTCCTCGAGAGCCGTCTGGACAACGTTGTATACCGTCTGGGCATCGCTCCCACCCGTGCTGCCGCCCGTCAGCTGGTGCTCCACCGTCACATCACCGTCAACGGCAAGGTTGTCAACATCGCCTCTTACAGCGTGAAGCCCGGTGATGTCGTAGGTGTCCGCGAGAAGTCAAAGTCTCTCGAGGTCATCGGCGACGCCCTCGCAGGTTTCAACCACAGCAAGTATCCCTGGCTCGAGTGGGACGAATCGCTCAAGGCAGGCAAGTTCCTCCACGTTCCCGCACGCGAAGACATCCCCGAGAACATCAAAGAGCAGCTTATCGTCGAGTTGTATTCTAAATAATCAATTAAACTAAGATCCATGGCTATATTAGCATTCCAAAAACCTGACAAAGTCCTAATGTTGGAAGCCGATAACCATTTCGGCAAATTTGAATTCAAGCCATTGGAGCCTGGTTATGGTATCACCATAGGCAACGCCCTGCGCCGCATCCTTCTGTCGTCGCTCGAGGGCTTTGCCATCTCGTCGATCCGCATCGACGGCGTCAAGCACGAATTCGACACCATTCCCGGAGTCAAGGAAGATGTCACCAACATCATCCTCAACCTCAAGAAGGTCAACCTCAAGCAGACCGTCGAGGAGACAGACTCCGAAAAGGCCTCCATCACTGTGTCAGGCAAGGAAGAGTTCACAGCCGGTGACATTGGCAAAGTCCTCGCAGGGTTTGAGGTCCTCAATCCCGACCTTGTCATCTGTCATTTGGATCCTAGCGCAAGCTTCACAATCGACCTCACAATCAATAAAGGCCGTGGATGGGTGCCCGCCGAAGAGAACGAAGACCCCAACGCTCCGGTCGACACTCTCGCAATCGACTCCATCTACACCCCCATCAAGAACGTGAAGTATACCGTGGAGAACTTCCGCGTTGATCAAAAGACCGACTACGACAAGCTCACACTCGAAATCACAACCGACGGTTCCATTCTCCCCAAAGATGCCCTCAAGGAGGCCGCCAAGATCCTCATCTATCATTTCATGCTCTTCTCCGACGAGAAGATAACCCTCGAGACAGACGAGCAGAACAACGAAGAGGAATTTGACGAGGAGGTGCTCCACATGCGCCAGCTCCTCAAGAGCAAGCTCGTCGACATGGACCTCTCGGTCCGTGCCCTCAACTGCCTCAAGAGCGCAGAGGTCGAGACCCTCGGAGAGCTCGTCGTCTTCAACAAGACAGACCTGCTGAAGTTCCGCAATTTCGGCAAGAAGTCACTCACCGAGCTCGACGAACTCCTGGCCAACCTCAACCTCTCCTTCGGAATGGACATCTCCAAATATAAACTTGATAAAGAGAAATAATCAACGATGAGACACAATAAATCATTCAACCACCTCAGCCGCAAGAAGGCTCATCGCGACGCGCTGCTGGCCAACATGACAATATCGCTGATCATGCACAAGCGCATCTTCACCACTCTTGCCAAGGCCAAGGCTCTCCGCGTATATGCCGAGCCCCTCATCAACCGCGCCAAGGTGGACTCAACTCCCAACCGCCGTCTCGTGTTCTCGCACCTCCAGAACAAGGAAGCCGTCACCGAACTCTTCCGCGAGATAGCTCAGAAGATCGCCGAGCGCAACGGCGGCTACACCCGCATCCTCAAGACCGGCAACCGTCTGGGCGACAACGCCAAGATGTGCTTCATTGAGCTCGTTGACTACAACGAGAACATGCTCAACGACAAGGCTGCCAAGAAGGGCGCAGGCCGCACTCGCCGCTCGCGCCGTTCGGGTGCCAAGGCCGAGGCTGCTCCCGCAGCTCCCGCCACCGAGGCTCCCGTGGCCGAAGAGCCCAAGGCTGAGTAATCACTGCTCCGTAACCTCACAGACCGCCGCCGGCCACAGGG
>ENA-OPCN01000538-OPCN01000538.1-human-gut-metagenome-genome-assembly--contig:-NODE-538-length-34122-cov-2.354096_pt1 | contig 34122 bp, 34 predicted proteins | sample MGYA00241567_ERZ501485 | MGnify/ENA primary metagenome ERZ501485 (study PRJEB25962, sample SAMEA2042579) | human gut metagenome | biome: human gut; feature: human-associated habitat; material: faeces...
ATAACGGTGCACCTCAGCGATATACCTGGGTGGATCAGCCACATCCGGCAGATGGAACACCATTTACCATGCATTTCCGGTTTAATGTTGCAGAAGACATTTCCAGTGAATGCAGTTTTGTAATTGAGAAGCCTTATGGTCTGGAAGTTTACTTCGATGGCGTGAAATGTGCGCAGACCGGCAAATGGTTTATTGACAAAGACATGCGTTGCTTCGGACTTCCTGCTTTGAGTAAGGGGGTGCATCGGATTACCATAAAAGGCAGTTACGACCAAAAGCGGGAACTGGAAGATGTATTCGTAATTGGAAATTTCGCCGTAGATATGTCTGGCAATATTTCCAGGGAAAAAGAAATTCTGCATACTGGTGATTGGAGCATGCAAGGTTATGTAAACTATCCTGGCGGTATGATTTACCAGTACAAGGTGCCACAGTTGATTTCCGATAAGCAGGTTCTTCTTCATTTGGGTGAGTGGAGAGGTACCCTTCTGAAAGTCAGAGTAAATGGTAAGGAAGCTGGTTTTCATTTCGAAAAGAAGAATTGTGTCACAGATGTAACTGGTCTTTTCGAAAAAGAAGAGAATACTCTGGAAATTGAAGTTTCAGGAAGTCCAAGAAACATGTTCGGCCCATTCCACCAGTCTTACACCGGCTGCAGCCGGATCAGCTGGGCTGATTTCCGCACCGAGGGAATGTTCCATACGGATGGGAAGGTGCTGAAGCCTTATGGTATGATGGGGCAGAGTTATATTTGTGAGTATGAAGAGCAGTAAAAAATAACAGGAGGATTTATCATGATTGCAGATTACGCAGACAAACTGAATACATATGAGGAATTTAAAGATTACGCTGACATGGTTCAGCAGTTTATCAAAAAACAGAAAGAGGAGAACCTTCCAGAAGGCAGATACGACCTAAAAAACGGCATTTTTGCCTTGGTTCAGAAATATACCACGAAGTCCCTGGATGGTGCACAGATGGAATCCCATAAGAAATACTGCGACCTTCAGTACATTGTAGAAGGCACTGAGAAAATTTACTGGGCATCTCTTCGCAAGCTTACCGTAGAGGATGACCGCACCCCGGAAGCTGACATTATTTTCTATAAAAGTGGTCCGGAGCAGGGATACACTCTTCTGGAGGCTGGAATGTTCGGCTTCTACGTTCCTGAAGACGGACATATGCCCTGCATTGCCGTAATCGAACCACAGCCAGCAACGAAGATCGTGTTTAAGATTCCGGTGAAAGGTTGACAGTTTGAAAATAAAAGAGAACCATTAAGTCTTGAGTTACTGATTGACAAGCTCTTTCCAGAAAGCGTATACTATAGCGTGTTAAAAGCTTTTAGATACACAGGAGGAAAGAGCTATGAAAAACAACAATAGTATCAAAACCGTAGTTGCCATCGGTATCGGTGCAGCACTGTTCTTTGTGCTGGGACGCTTTGTGGCGATCCCTAGTCCGGTTCCGAATACAAACATCAGTCTTCAGTACGCAGTACTTGGACTTCTTGCAGCAATGTATGGCCCGGTTGCAGGCGGACTCATTGGTTTCATCGGGCATACACTGATCGACCTGTCCTGGGGTGGAAGCCCATGGTGGAGCTGGGTTATCACATCTGCATTTGTAGGTGTTGTGATCGGTCTGTTCGCCAAGAAGCTTCAGGTTCAGGAAGGCGATTTCGGAAAAGGCAAAGTTGCCGTTTTCACAGTTGCAAACGTGATCGCACATGTTGTAGGATGGGTAGTTGTTGCACCTGTACTTGACATTGTAATCTATGCTGAGCCGGCAAACAAAGTATTCGCACAGGGCGCATTCGCTGCAGTTTCAAACACCATCACAGGTGTTGTAGTCGGCGGTCTTCTGATCCTGGCTTATACAAAAACAATTGCAAAGAAAGGCTCCCTGGATCAGGAATAAGTTGAAAGGGAAATTTGTAAAAGACCTTGCTATGGGGAAACTTGTGGCAGGGTCTTTTTTGATGCATAATTTTATTGGATCCAAAAAGTAAATTTCGCAAGATTTATGCAAAATAAGATAAACTTTGGTAAGAAATTTTATTGTGGATTTAAGAAATTCGTGTTATCCTTTTGAGATGGTGTAAGGTGTACACTTATAGAGATGCAAATTGTTAAGTGGTTCTGAAGCAGTCACATTGTTTACAAATTGACGATGGATTCGCTTCAGGATATTTGATTTTGAGGTACTATATGACAGAGAAAAAATCTCCTATTATTTCTTTCAAAAACTTTTCTTTCCAGTACCGGGCACAGAAAAAGCCTACGCTGAAGGAAATTAATCTGGACATTTATCCTGGCGAGCGGGTGTTGATCGCAGGTCCTTCCGGCTGTGGAAAAAGTACTCTGGCAGGCTGCATCAATGGCCTGAATCCTTTTTCCAATCCAGGAGAATGCAGCGGGGAACTTATTGTGGATGGTGTGGATGCGCCGAAGAGCAGCATTTTTCAGCTCTCTGCACATGTGGGCACAGTGCTGCAGGATCCGGATGGTCAGTTTATCGGGCTGACGGTTGGCGAGGATATTGCCTTTGCATTGGAGAACAGCTGCATGCCGCAGGATGAAATGCATGAGATCACCCGTCACGCGGCAGAGCTGGTCGGAATTCAGGATCATCTGGATTACGCGCCCCACGAGCTTTCCGGAGGGCAGAAGCAGCGCGTCAGCCTGGCGGGGGTAATGGTGGATCAAGTGAAAATCCTGTTGTTCGACGAGCCATTGGCCAATCTGGATCCGGCTACAGGTAAGCAGACTATTGAGCTGATCGACGAGATTCAGGAAAAAACAGATACTACGGTGGTGATCATTGAGCACCGTCTGGAGAATGTTTTGTGGCGAGATGTGGACCGTATTGTTCTTATGGGCGATGGAAAAATTCTGGCAGATCTTCACCCGGATGAGCTTTTGTCCACCAGACTTCTGGAAGAAAACGGAATCCGAGAGCCTCTTTATCTTACTGCACTGCGTTATGCAGGTGTGGAACTTGCTCCTGCGAAGAAACCGGCACATGTTGATTCTGTTGTGATAGATAAGGCAGACCGGAAGAAAATGACAGACTGGTTCTGGTCCCGCTCGGCAGCAGAGGCTGAGAAAGAACATGAGCCGCTGCTTGAAGTTAGAAATCTTACCTTTGGTTATGAGAGAGGCAGGCAGACCTTACGTGATGTTTCTCTTACAATCCAAAAGGGTGAAATGGTCAGCATTGTAGGGAACAACGGTGCCGGGAAATCTACTTTTTCCAAACTGGTCTGCGGCTTTGAGACACCAGATTCCGGTGAAATCCTTTTCCAGGGAAGGGATCTTCTGCAGGAAAATATCCGCCACAGAGCCAAACATATTGGCTATGTGATGCAGAATCCCAATCAGATGATTTCCAAGACTATGATTTTTGATGAGGTGGCATTGAGCCTTCGCAATATGGGAAAAAGCGAGGAAGAGATTCGGGAAAAAGTGGAGGAAACTTTGAAAGTCTGCGGACTTTTCCCATTTCGGAACTGGCCGGTATCGGCGCTTAGCTTCGGGCAGAAGAAGCGTGTGACCATTGCCAGTGTGCTGGTGCAGGATCCGGAACTGATCATTCTGGATGAGCCGACTGCGGGACAGGATTTTCGCCATTATACAGAGATTATGGAGTTCCTTCGTGGGCTGAATGAAAAAGGGGTAACAGTTGTGATGATTACCCATGATATGCATTTGATGCTGGAATATACGCCTCGGGCACTGGTCTTTGCTGACGGCAGGCTGATCGCGGATAGAAGCGCGGCAGCAGTTCTTTGTGATCCACAGCTGATCCGTCAGGCGGCACTGAAGGAGACAAGCCTTTTTACCCTGGCGAACCAGCTGGGAATCAGTCCGGCGGAAGAGTTTGTGCAGCGTTTTATTGAGGAGGACAGGGAGGTGCGAAGCCATGGCCGCTAAGACAGTGTTGAATTATCTGCCAAGGGAAAGTGTGATACACAAGCTGACAGGTACCACCAAACTGGCGTTTTTCCTGCTTTTTACTTTTGCAAGTATGATCACTTATAATACGTGGGTACTGCTTGGGCTGTTTGCGGTGAGCCTGGCGGCGTTTAAGCTGAGTAAGATTAAGTTCCGCGAAGTGCGGTTTATGATGATTTTTATGCTGGTATTTCTGGTGTTGAATAATCTGTTTATTTTCCTGTTTGATCCTAACCAGGGAACGACGCTGTATGGCACCAGACATGTGCTTTGCCACCTGTTCTGGCGGTATGATCTGACTGCAGAGCAGCTGTTTTATATGGTGAATATTTCTCTGAAATATTTTGTTGCGCTGCCGGTTGCGATCTTGTTTATTTCTGCAACGAACCCAAGTGAGTTTGCTGCTAGCCTGAACAGTATTGGAATTTCCTATAAAGTGGGTTATTCTGTGGCGATTGCGCTTCGTTATATTCCTGATATTCAGCGTGACTATCACAGCATCAGCCAGGCTCAGCAGGCAAGGGGCGTAGAGCTTGGAAAAAACGAGCACTTTTTTGCCCGGCTGAAGAATTCGGTGAATATTCTCCTGCCGCTGATCCTTACCAGTCTGAACAGGATTGATACGATTTCCAATGCTATGGAGCTGCGTGGATTCGGAAAAGATAAAAAGAGGACCTGGTACATGAAGAGACCTTTTGAGAAAAGGGATTTCGTGGCAATTGGAGTTGGGGTGCTGCTGCTGGCAGTAAGCCTGACGGTGACTATACGGTGGGGAAGATTTTATAATCCGTTTGTGGGATGAAAGGGAATATGGTAAGAGAGATAGATGGCTGTGCGAGAGTTCGCATGGCCATTTTTCAGTTTCTGCGTGTTACAATATGTTGAACAATATTTGCTAAAAATATGAATATTTATCTAATTTTGAATGATGAGTTAAAATTGTAAGAAAAACTATGTAGGGAATGAATTGACAGCTTTAGAATATAATGATACCGTTGCATTAACCAGATGGTTAATGCGAAGAGACGTTTGTTATATGTGGCAGCAAATGTCTGGCTTATTTTGGAGCCAAACGCTACACAGGATACAGTTATGATCTGTACAGAAATAGAAGTGGAGGGAGTGAGTGATTACCATGGCAGTAAAGAAAATTGGTATATCTCGTGAATTAATAATACATCCCGGGGAAACAATTGCAGATGTTTTAGAAGATCGTGGAATTACACAGACCGAATTAGTAGCCAGAACTGGGGTTTCAACTGCATATGTGAGCAATGTTATCGCAGGAAAAAAAGATATTTCTGCAAATTTTGCTTTTGGTTTGGAATATGCGTTGGGAGTTCCAAAATCTTTTTGGCTTAATTTGCAGGCTAATTACGATGCCGAATTGTTGGAGTTTAATAAAGAGCAAAGCATTACAGAAGAAAGGAGTGCGAGAGAATCTTAAAAAGATATTGTGCCAAAAGGGGTATTTAGAATGGCAAATAACGCGATTGATCCATATGTATTAGGTGCATGGATCATAATGTGCCAGAATATGGCAGACAACCAGAGAAGCTATTTCCAATTTGATATTTTGCGAGTTGATCAGCTGATAGATGCGATAAAAAGTATTATGCAAAGTTCAACTGTAAATGTTCAAAAAGAATTAAAGGAAACAATGGCTTGTTATGGGATTGACTTTTCTGTTGTGAAAAATTTCGGAGAGCTCCTGTTCAGGGGTATATAAATCAAAAGAAAGATAAAACATATCAGATAGTGCTTACTATAAGAGGTACATATGCAGATATATTCTGGTTTTCTTTATTCCATGAATTAGGACATATTGTGAATGGAGATATCGGGAAAACGAATAAATTTGTGGATGATGGGACTGATGAAGAGAAGGTAGCTGCTGCAGATCTATTTGCGAGAGATAAGATTATAGATAAAGAAAAATACACGGAATTTATTAATAGGAATGCCTATAGTATTGAAGCAACTTGCAGAATCACAAAAAGTAATGCCATATATGGTAATTGGACGTTTACAGAAAGAAAAATACTTGGATTTTACAGGAAAATCACTATAGGATAGCCGCCGCGCTAGAGGCTTGATATGACGTGAAAAAGTGTTAAATGTATATACAGAAAGTGAAAATAAACAAAAATAAAAAAATATATATAAAAAAATATGCAAAATTACCACACAAGATATGACAATGTCATATCTTGTGCTGTCAAAAACAAATATACTATGAGTACAAACTTAGTGATGGATAATTATTAAGGTTTGATTCCCGGGAGAAAAAATGAAAGAGATTTATAATGAAAAAAGAATGGATGAATATTGTAAAAAGTATCAGATACAATCTCATTTTACAGATTGGAATAAATTAAAGAAAAAGCTTGTTAAGTACAAAAAAGGAGAATTTATTGAGTTATACGAAAGTAAACCAGACAAATTGTTTTTTCTGGTAAGTGGAACTATTCGTTTTACTTGTATAGCCGGTAATTTCGAAGAGTATTTTTTCTTTGATGCCATTAATAACGGATTATTTGGTGAAGTCGAATATATAATGGATATTCCGTTGATCACACAGTCTGAAGTATTGGAAGACTGTGAATGTATTGTTATTCCAATAAAAGAAAATAAAGAGATGCTAGATAATGATATTGTATTTCAGAAGTTTCTGGGGCATGTGGTAGCTCAGAAATACAATAATATGAGAAACCAATACATGAATGTGGAAACTATTCCCCTCCGAAACAGACTGGCAGAATACCTTTACAATAATCAAAACCCATCAAATTCATTACCAAATCTTAGTATGCTGGCAAAATATTTAAGATGTAGTTATAGACATCTGCTTAGAGAAATTAAGTATTTCTGCGAAATCAATTGTCTTGAGCATTTAAGCCAAAAAGGAAAGTACCGGGTAATTGATTATTCAAAACTAAAAGAATACGTGGAAGGCTTAAACAAAGAATAGCAGATGTACCGTGAATTTTGGAGGTACATAAAGTGAAGAGATCAGAGGCAAATAGAATTATTCAGTATACCATTGATAAATTGCAGGATGCGAAATTTCCACTTCCGCCGTTTGCATTTTATGGACCGGAAGAATGGAAAAATCTGCCGGAAGATGAAATTGAACTGGTAGAAAATATGCTCGGTTGGGATATCACTGATTTCGGAAGTGGGGATTTTGAAAAAGTCGGACTGACAATCTTTACCTTTAGAAATGGTAATTTCTATGCAAAGGATAAATATCCAAAACCATACGCTGAGAAAATGTTGTATGTTACAGATGGACAAATCTTACCATTCCATTATCACTGGGATAAGAGGGAAGATATTATAAACAGAGGCGGCGGAGATCTGGAAATCACACTTCATAATTCAACACCAGAAGATTTTGCTGATGTAGAAGGCGGTCGTAACCATAAACCGGGTACCTTTGCAGCTACACCTGTTGTTGCAACTATAGATGGAAAAAAGGTAACTGTTCCAGATGGCGGAAAGGTTGTTTTGAAACCAGGTCAGTCAATTTCATTGGAACCAGGTCAGTATCACCAGTGGCAGGGAGTACCAGGAACCGGTGATGTTATCCTGTTCGAGGTGTCAACAACAAATGATGATACAATTGATAACCGTTTCCATACAGCTGGAGAGAGAATTCCGACAATGGAAGAAGACGAACCGGCAAAATACCTGATGTTCGCAGACTATCCTAAATATACAAAATATAAATTCATCACGAAGGACAATAAATGACAGAAAAACGTAAGCTTGAAAAATATTGTGGTGATATAAGTCAGATTTATGATCTGCGGCATTGTATTTTACAGGATGGAAGATCAAAAGGAACACATGCAATATTAGCGGACAATGGTTCGGGCCTGGAACTTATGTTGCTTCCAGATAAATGCCTTGGAATTCCAAAACTTAAATATGGTGGATTAAACATTGGATTCATGTGTAAGAATGGTATCAGTGCACCAGAATTTTATCAGGAAGAAGGTACCAGAGGCTTTTTAAGAAATTTTGAAGCTGGATTTTTAACTACATGCGGTTTGACTTATTTTGGTTCCCCATGTGAAGTGGATGGTCAGAGATATGGACTTCATGGTGCAATTGCAAACACACCAATGGAAAACGTCTGTACCAATGTAGAGTGGAAAGAGGATCAGGCCTACTTAAAAATTTCAGGGGATGCAAGGGAAGGTTATCTGTTTGGCCCAAACCTGTTATTGCATAAGGAAATTACAATTCCTGTAGGTGAAAACATAATAGAAATGCACGATACTATCGAAAACAAAGGATTTGAAAAAAGTCCATTGATGATATTGTACCATTTCAATTATGGCTATCCATTTCTTACGGAGAATGCACAGATTTACACGAATTATGACAAGGTAACTGCAAGAGATGAAAAATCAGAGTCAAGATTAAAGGATATAAATAAATTTGAAGAGCCAATTGAAGGTTTCGAAGAGGTTGTCGCGTATCGGACAATGAGTGAAAAAGGAAAAAAAGAAGCTTATACATTTGTTTATAATCCTGAACAGGAAATCGGGATTCAGATGACATTGGATCCGGAACAGCTGCCAATATTAAATCAGTGGAAAAGCCCCAGAGCAGGAGATTACGTACTTGGAATGGAACCTGGCACGGGACATGTGGGAGGCTATTTGAACACAAAGCGTGATGGATTGTTGATGTACATTGAGCCTGGCGAGAGGAAAGATATAAATATCAAAATTGAATTTCTCAGCGGCGAAAAAGCCCTTATCAGAAAAAACACATTTATGGAGGATTAATAATATGTTAAGAAAAAAATTATTCGCAGTATTACTGGTTTCCGCAATGACAACAGCAATGATGGGAAATGTTGCATATGCCGCAGCTGATGATGAACTGGATGATTATTCTGGTGTAAAAGTAGCCTGCATTGTAAAAACAGAATCCAATGTTTATTGGTCTGATATGGGCGCAGCAATTGAAGAGTGGGCAGATGAAAACAATGCAACAGTAGATATGTATTATGCAGAGTCCGAAGAAAATATTACCGGACAGTTGGAGCAGTTCGAGAACCTGATTACCAAAAAATACGATGCAATTTGTTTTGCACCTCTGACATCCTCCAACTTGGTTGAGGGTGTTGCGAAAGCTACAGAAGCTGGAATCGTATGTGTAAATATTGATGAGTCCATGGATTTCGATGCGGCTCGTGCTTCTAATGGTGTTGTATATTCAAACTATGTTACAGATAATAAGCTTGTTGGACAGAAGGCTGCTGAATATATTGCAGAAAAAATCGGCAGTGGAAAAGTTGGTATTGTAGAAGGTGCAGCAGGAAATACAACATCTCAGCAGAGAACCTCTGGTGCAACAGAGACGTGGGAAGGAATGGATGGTATCGAATTGGTTTCTTCCGTACCTGGTGACTGGGATCGTATGAAATCAATGGACGTTGCAACTGCAATGATCACTGCTAATCCGGATATCAAAGCTATCTATGCTTGCAATGATGTTGAGGCTCTTGGTGTAACTGAGGCTGTTATTAACGCAGGAAAACTTGGTGAGATCATGATCGTAGGAACTGATGCTACTGCTGATGGAAAAGCTTCTATTCAGAAAGGTGAAGAAACTGCATCTATTGGACAGGATAACACAGGAATTGGTATTGCAAGTGTTAAATCTGCAATTAAGGGTGTAAAAGAGGGATTTGTTCCGGCAGACCATATCGGTGATGAGAATTATCCGGTTATCAATTATGTTGATTCTTTCTTAGTTGATAGTGACAATGTAGCAGATTATATCCAGTAAATGATTACAAAAATAAGAGTTAACCAATGGGGGAGAGAGTATTCTCTCCTCCGGTAACATCTGATATGTGAAATGGGGATGTCTATGTCATATTTGGAAATGAATAATATCACAATGCGGTTTCCTGGTGTTACAGCGCTTGATCATGTAAATTTTCAGCTTGAACTGGGTGAAGTACACGTTTTGCTGGGAGAAAATGGTGCTGGAAAATCTACCTTAATAAAAATATTAAGTGGAATTAACAAACCATCAGAAGGAAATTTAACTATTGATGGAAAGAAATATGATTACTTGACACCGGAGGAATCCAAGAAAAATAAAATAGCGGTAATATATCAGGAACTATCAGTAGTAGACAATTTGAGTATTGCAGAAAATCTGTTTGTTGGAAAAATTCCTTATACAATAAAAGGCGGAATAAAAGTTGTAGACAGGAAAAAGATGTATGGTGAAGCAGAAAAATACATGAAAGAGATCGGATTAAGACGTTCTCCTGATACACTGGTTCAGGACATATCTATTTCTGAAAAACAGCAGGTTGAAATTGCAAAAGCACTTTGCGCAGATGCCAAAATCGTGATTATGGATGAGCCAACATCCTCATTATCAATTGACGAAACAAATTATCTGTTTAAAATAATTCGCAAATTAAAAGAAAAGAATATTGCTATTGTTTATATCTCTCATAAACTACAGGAATTAAAAGAAATCGGTGATCGTGTAACTGTTTTGAAGGATGGTAAATATGTAAAGACATTACCGTTGAAAGATCTGGAAACAAAAGATTTAGTTCCTCTTATGGTTGGCAGGGATGTAAAGAATGAGTATCTGAATCAGAAAATATCAGCGGAAGAACGAGAAGAAATTCTTTTTTCTGCTAAAAATATAACCAGAGCAGATGGAACCTGTAAGAATATATCCTTTGATGTACATAAAGGGGAAATTTTGGGATTTGCAGGGTTGATTGGTGCTGGACGTTCAGAATGTATGGAGGGAATTTTTGGAGCAAAGCCTTTAAAGAGTGGAGAGATATTTTATAAAGGTGAGAAGCTGAAAATAAAAGATCCATATTGTGCTCTGAAACAGGGAATTGCAATGGTTACAGAGAATCGAAGAGAAACTGGATTCTTTCCGAATTTCCCAATCTGGAAAGAAGTTGCAGTATCTACCAGCTTAAAAAGATCTTTTTTAGGCGGGTTGACGGGACTAGTTAAGGCAAAAGAAGAAAGATACCTGTCTGAAAAATACAATAAAATGTTGAATACAAAATGTACAGGTGTCGACCAGATGACAGTCAATCTGTCAGGAGGAAACCAACAGAAGGTAATAATCAGTAAGTGGCTAGCAATTGATTCTAATGTTTTTATTTTTGATGAACCAACAAAAGGTATAGATGTTGGTGCCAAAAGTGAAATTTACGAAATTATGCGAAGTATGTGTGATGAGGGAAAAGCTATTATTATGGTTTCTTCAGATATGCCAGAATTGCTTTCCGTATGCGATAGGATTATCGTATTCCGAGATGGGAAAATTTCAGGGACATTAGATAATAAATCGGCAACTGAAGAGAGGATTATGTTAGCAGCCGTACATCTTGATTAAAGGAGATTAAAGTTATGACCAAAGTAAAATTTCAAAGCTTCTGGGAAAAGTTTGGTACGTTGTGTATTTTAATCTGTATGTTTATTGCATTTTCAATAGCATCACCAGAATTCTTTCCACAGCCTACAAACCTGCTTCAATGTCTGTTGCAGTCTACAGTATATATTTTCTTGGCATTTGGTGAGTTTTTTGCAATTTTGTTGGGCGGCATTGACTTGTCAGTTGGATCAGTTGCCTGTTTCTCCGGAATTATTGTAGCAGAGATGGCATTAAAGGGAATTAATCCTGTTATCTGTGTTTTAGTTGGTCTGGTAGGAGCTGCTGTTTTAGGTGTCATCAATGGCTGGCTTATTAATGTGTTGGATCTTCACCCATTTGTTGTAACCCTGGGTACAAATACTATTTTCAGAGGCGTATGTCTTGTTATTACAGGAGGAAATCCAGTTTTTAATCTTCCACCGTGGGTAAAAAGTCTTTCTACATATGTATGGGTAATTCCCAAACCAGTTATTTACGCAGCGGTATTTGGATTAATTCTTATTTTCTTTACAGTTAGAACAGTGCCGGGACGAAATTTATTTGCTCTTGGCGGAAATAAGCAATCTGCCTGGTATTCAGGTATCAATACAAAAAGGTATACATTGCTTGCACATACATTATCAAGTCTTCTTGCTGGTATGGGTGGAATCATTATGTTAGCTCGTATCGGAGCAGCAGAGCCGACTGCCGGTGATGGTTATGAGACATACGCAATCGCAGCATGTATTATAGGTGGTGCTTCATTATTTGGAGGCAAAGGAAAAATTGTTGGAGTTATTCTTGGTGGAATTACAATTGGTACCATCAATAATGGACTAAACATTATGAACGTATCTTCTTTCTGGCAGAAGATCGTTATGGGTTTACTGATCATCGGGTCTGTAGCTCTTGAAAAATTTGTATCTAATCAAGCTAAAAAGTAAATGTAGTTTAAACAAAATAGGTAGTGTAAATAAAAATACAGGATAATGCTAAATTTATTATAAGTATTATTCTGTATTTTTTTATGGTGAGACCAACGGCATACATTTCTAACCAGTGCATGTCTGAAATTTGTCTGGTAGTGGGAGAAATATAGCCGAAAGAAAGGGTGTCCATCGTGATGTGGAATCTGAAAGAGACTGGAGACACTGATGGATAAATTTAATATCAGTAAAAAATCACATAAAAATGGGTGATAACAATGAAATAGAGTATATCACATCTTCCGAAGCACAGGAAGCATTGTTCTGTTAAGGGTAGATATAGAAAAACTTGTGCCGTACATTATGGGAAAGATATCCCCCATATGTTGCAAAAATATTTTAGAGTATGCTGAAAAGACAGATTGCACATCTGTCACATTAAGAAGTATAGTAAAGATGAGATTTAAGTTGCTCGATGCATGAAATCTCTATTTCTCTTTGGTTGGAGCTTAGATAGAAAAAGAAACGAGCACCCCATTTAAGCAATAGATGTACGGTAACAAACCAATTTCCCATCATATATACTGAAACAATATAACGAATTTTGCAAGTTGAAAATTGAAATGTTGAAAAAGGATAGAAGATGAGAAGTGGAATTTTATGGTCCCTTCTTGTATTTTGAATTTGTGCGTGCTACTATGAATCTGTAGATATCTTTTGATCTGTGAAGCGTTTCCTGCGTAAGGAGGAAAAATGAGCAGAAAGCCACAGAACAAAAGAAAAAGGGACACTGCTTACCATCCGGAGCTGCATACAAGAAATGTGAACAGTCGTGAGATTTTCAAAAACGATACACTTGCCTATGTGATTTCCCTGATAGAACATAAAAGCGACATCGATTATGATGTTGCAATGCAGCTTCTCCGATACATGACTGTAATCTGGCAGGATTACAAAGATATGCAGAATAAGAAGGTGGCAGACAGCAGCAAGCGGAAGAATTTTCGGTATCCGCTGATTGTTCCTATTGTTTATTATGAAGGAACTAGGAAGTGGACAGCTGAAAGATCGGATTGAATTTGCAGAACAGATGGAAAAGTATATCCCAGATTTTCCCTATGAGGTAGTAAGTGTCAGTCAATATAAAAATGAAGAACTCAGCATGAAGCGGGATGAGATGTCTCTGGTTATGCTGATCAATAAAATACAGACACCGGAGGATTGCGAAGATTTCCGAAAGGTATCAGAGGAGCTTGTCAACTCTATTTACAGCAATGCGCCGGAAGCGATAAAAGAAATTTATAAGAAGATTTTATGGACTTTACTAATAAAGATGAATGTGCCCGTGGAAGAAGCAAGAGAAATGATGGGCGAGATTGGAGGTCGTGGAATGGGTTATCTGTTTGAAAACATGGAGAAAATGGACATTCAGGCTGAAAGACGAAATACACAGAGAGAAAGAGAAAGGGCAGAAGCGGCTGAATTAGAAATTCAAAGATTAAAAAGAGAACTTGAAAAAAGAGCAAATGTAACCGAAAACTAAAAATAAGTAAGGGAAACAAATCACGATGAAAGGTATTAATACGTAAAATGTTATAAACTTAGGCAAAAATTTATAAAAGCAGAGGGCGTGTGAAAAAATGAGAAATCATTTGGAGCATGCCCCTTTTTATATCTGCTATAACAATATAAGAAATTTTGCAAGTGAAAATTTGAACGCAGATAAGCATTCCCCCGCTTCAAGTGCGCGGAGTACTAAGCGGTGGGTAAGGGGGATGCTTATGTCAGTGGGAGCCTTCAGCTACCACTGACAGGTCGCGAAGTGACTGCGTTCATGAGCAAGTAGCAAAGCGGATTGCGAATGTCCGCTTTACTTGTTGGAAAAACCACAAGATGTGGATAACATAATTGTGAAAAAGAAGAAATGGAGCGATTAGAAAATCTGTAAGAAGTTGTATTAATATAAGGGGCAACATGATAAAATAGAGAACAGGAAAAGGTTAGTTTGTAAAGAGATAAAATTATAGAAGCACAGACAAAATGTGGGAGAGTTGAAAATGTCAGATATAAATAAAAAATATCCGGTGAATACAGCTGTATGGATTGCAACCGCATTGCTTGCGGCAGAGACATTTGAGAAAAAATCTTCGTGTAGTAAATTAGATATGTATTTTGATCAGCCGATAATTGTACTTTTTGCGCAAAGAATAGCAGATGATAATGTAGAAGAGGCTAAAAGCATACAAAAATGTTGTGCCGATAACAAAAGATCAGATTATAATTATCTTCGCGGAGATATTGAGGGTAATTCTGCACTAAGACGTTTAAGTTGCCTGGATGAATTTTCAGATAAAACATACCCGGAAAAATTAAATATGTCAGACGAGCTAGAAATGAATGGGCGCAATATTACAATGGATGAACTGTTCTATTTTGTAAAAGAACAATATCCAGAAATCATAAAAAATGAATATTATCCAGATATTTTAGAATATAATCCCCAAATTACAGCATCAGAATATGAAAGAATTCTTGGAAATGAAAAAATTATAAAACGAAGATGGCTAGAAACGTTATATTATTTGTATAAGATGGGAGGTAGTGGTACTTGCAAATTACTTGCAAAACAATTTGGAAATATAGCGGGGTATTATAGTACAAATGCAATTAATATTGCAAAGGCAATATATAAAGAAACTAATTGCTTACTGTGTATGGATGGAAGCGGAAGAAAACAGTATTGGCCAGTATTATTTTTAGGTAAACCTTTGCCAAAGGGGGACGAAGGTACATTCTTATGGAAAATGAGACCGCCATTGGTTGAAGCAATTAAAGCTTTAGAGAAAAAGGGGATATTCCGAAATATGAAAAAATCAAGTGATAATGAGTTTGATAAAAACTTAATATTGTATGGCCCTCCTGGAACTGGAAAGACATATAATTCTGCAATTTATGCAGTAGCAATCTGTGATGGAAAATCAGTCAAAGAACTGACTGACTATAGCGTTGTAATGGAGCGTTATAATCAATTGAAAAAGGAAGGCAGGATTGCATTTACGACATTTCATCAGGCCTATGGGTATGAGGAATTTATAGAGGGAATTAAACCAACGGTAGAAGATGATACGGCAGATGTTTCATATAAAATAGAGCCTGGTGTGTTCAAGAAATTTTGTGAGATTGCCGAAACCCCGGAAAATATAGAAATCAATCATAATGCACAGGTTTGGATTGTAAGGTTAAATGGAACTGGAAAAAGTGATCTTAAAAATGAGTGCTTTAGAGATGGAACTATAAGGTTTAGTTGGGAAAAAGAAAATGTAGACAGTTATAAGAAATGGTTTAATATGATGGAAACAGGCGATTATATTGTTTCTTATAAGGGTGAAAGTGTTAATATTGACGGAATTGGAATTGTTGAAGACGCTAACCCTTTTTATGATGATGAAAAGTCTAGCTTTAAATGGACACGAAAAGTTAAATGGTTAGTGACCGATATAGTGGAAAATATTCGTGAGCTAAATGGTGGTAAATATTTACCTAATTTCGAAATTGCAAAGCTTAGCAGGGTAAAAGTAAGTGAATTGCTTGAGTTGGTTTCAAAACATGGTGGATATGCAGGTGAGAAAAACGAAAAACCATATGTATTTATTATTGATGAAATTAACCGAGGCAACATTTCTAAAATATTTGGAGAATTGATTACTTTAATTGAAAGTACGAAACGTGCAGGTATGGAAGAAGCTGCTTCTGCGATTTTACCCTATTCTGGAAAAATATTTAGTGTGCCCTCTAATGTTTATATCCTTGGAACGATGAATACTGCAGACAGGTCTATTGCACTTATGGATACTGCTTTACGGAGAAGATTCCAGTTTATAGAAATGTTGCCGGATTCTAATGTCCTGAGAAAAATCCATGCAGATAAAGTGGAGGATTTGGATGTGGCAGCAATGCTGGATAAAATAAATGAGAGAATTACATATTTATATGATAGAGAACATACGATTGGTCATGCATTTTTTACTGGATTACAAGGAGAACATGCTACGCTTGAGAATTTGAAACACATATTTGAAAAATCTATTATTCCATTGCTTCAAGAGTATTTTTATGAGGACTATCAGAAAATACAGCTTGTGTTAGGGGATAATGCGAAAAGTAGTGATGAATTAAAGTTTATTCTTGATGAAAAGATTGTTGCAAGAAATGTATTTAAGGGAAGTATAGAAGCGGTCATTGATCTCCCAGAAAAGCGGTATACAATCAATAAGGCCGCTTTAGAAGATATCAGAAGTTATAAAGAAATTCTGTAGAGCGGTGATAATATGAGAAAACCATTCGAGGTAAAAGAATTTGATTCTATCATTTGTAATGCAGATTATAAAGAGGATGAAAAATATAAGTATTTAAATCAGAAGGATTTCAATAATCTGATAGCGTTTATCCATGAATTTAATGGAGATATGGACAGCGCAGATTCGCTGGATTTTATGAAGTTAGGTTATCAACGTAATATAGGAGATATAATCTCTATAAGAAATTATGTTGGCTTGATTCAGATGAAAAATGGCTTTCAACTTCAAGTACTTCCGAAGATTGCATTTAGTGGGATTGATGAGGAAAACGCGAAGACGAAAAAGATTTTTCTTAAAATGCTTTGTGCCATGAAGGAGTTTCCAGGTAAGGTGTTTAATGAGGCTGCGTTGAATGTTGATAAAATGAACTTGTATGAGTTGTTTATTAATATGTATTTGCAGGAAGTTCGTCAGCTAGTGAAGCGAGGGATAAAGTCAGAATATATTGAACAGACTGATAATGTCCGGTATTATAAAGGAAAACTATTAGTAAGCCCGCATATAAAAACAAACTTGGCACATAAGGAGCGCTTTTTCGTTTCCTATGAAGAGTTTCATCCTGACCGGGCAGAAAACAGACTTATAAAAGCAACTCTTTTGAAACTGCAGAAATTAACTGCCAGTGGAGAGAATTCGAAAGCGATAAGACAGCTTTTAATAGCTTTTGAAAAGGTTAATGCATCAGTCAATTATGAAAAAGATTTTTCAAAAGTTGTAATAAACAGAAATACCAAGAATTATGAAAATCTTATACGCTGGTCGAAAGTGTTTTTAAAAAATAAAAGTTTTACTACGTTTTCCGGGGATACGACCTCAAGAGCATTACTTTTTCCCATGGAATCAGTATATGAAAGTTATATTGGAAAACAGATGAAAAAAGTGATGGAGCCAGAAGGCTGGGAGGTTTCCTGTCAGGATAAAGGCTTTTATCTCTTTATGGAGCCAAGACCAAAGTTCGCATTGCGACCGGATATTGTGATGAAAAAGGATGGCCGAATAATTGTTTTGGATACAAAATGGAAAAAATTAATTAATAGCGAACGAGCAAATTACGGAATTTCACAGGTCGATATGTACCAGATGTATGCATATTCAAAGAAATACGAAACTTCCGAAGTTTGGTTATTATATCCTGTAAATGATGAAATGAGGACTCATGATATGATTAAATTTGAAAGTGGCGACGGTACTACTGTAAATGTGCATTTTGTGAATCTGGAAAAAGTGGAAGATAATTTACAGGAATTACGGGAAAAGTTGGAATGAAAATTTCGATTGGAAATAAGAGAGGAAGGTATGATTGCAATGGTGATGGATGAGAAAACGATACCGCTTGACTTGATTATACATCCAGGAGAGATTCTTGCAGAAGTTTTGGAAGAACGCGGAATTACATGCGCTGAACTAGCAGATAGAACTGGATTTCCAATTATATATATAAGCAATGTAATTGTCGGGAAAGACGATATTTCGGAAGATTTTGCGAAGAGTTTAGAGCAGATACTGGAGGTCTCGAGATCTTTTTGGTGTAATTTGCAGGCGAATTATATTGCAGAAATCGATTGGTATCGGAATTGAATTTGCTTAATTTGAAAATAATGTATTTCAAAGATTTTTTACACAGTGTGTGGAAATTTGAATATGGGGCAGTTTGTTTTACATTATCAATTTTATTGTAATATATAACACATTCACAAAGGAGAAAACCATCATGAATTTAACAAATATTTTCGAATCCACCGATTTCGTCCACGCCAGTGGCACGAAGGAGGAACTGCAGGTTGCGGAGTTTTTGAAGGGGCAGTGTGAGGAGCTGGGAGTGCAGGCGCGGATTGAGGCATTTCGGGTTGCTATGGGGGATATTGAAGAGGCGCATCTTTTTGCAGATGGGGAAGAAATCACCTGTAAAGCGTTTAACTGCTGTGGCAGTGGTGTGGTAGAGGGAGAACTCTATTATATGCCTGGAACTGATCCGGTTTCCATGGCTGGGGCGAAGGATAAAATCGTACTTCTGGATACCCAGGGAATCGGATTTTTCGGATATCAGGATCTGATGAAGGCTGGAGCTAAGGGAATTATTTTCCAGTATGGAAATGTACATTTTCCAAATACAGATATTTATCAGAGAGACCTGAGGGAAGCAGTTGTGGGGGATGAGCGGAAGGTTCTTTGCGCGATGATCCATTCCAGCCAGGCTGTAGAACTGGTGAAAAATAAGGTGAAGAATATTCGTCTGGAGGTATCCCAGAAAGAATATGACGGAGAGTCACACAATGTGATTGCAGAGCTTCCTGGTAAACGGGATGAGTTTATTGTACTTAGTGCTCATTACGATTCCACTTCTTTATCCCATGGTGCGTATGACAATATGAGCGGCTGTGCAGGAATGCTTGGAATTATGGAACAGCTGAAAGATAAAGAACTGAATTATGGTCTTCGTTTTGTGTTCTGCGGAAGTGAAGAGCGCGGACTTCTGGGCTCCAAGGCTTATGTTCGGGATCACAAAGAAGAACTGGAAAAGATGGTTCTGAACATTAATCTGGATATGATCGGAACTTATCTGGGCAAATTCATTGCCTGCGTTTCCGCAGAGGACAAGCTGGTTCATTATATTTCTTATATAGCTGCAGAAGTTGGTTTTCCAATTGAAGCCAAGAGTGGAGTTTATTCCAGTGATTCTACACCTTTTGCAGATGGTGGCGTTCCAGCACTTTCCTTTGCCAGAATTTCCAGCCCAAATGTGACACCGATTCATTGTCGGTATGATGTGAAGAAAGTTATGTCTATGGAGCAGCTGCAAAAAGATATTGATTTCCTGGCGAAGTTTACAGAACGTTTTGCCAATTCGGTTGTGTGCCCGGTGGCAAGGGAGATTCCGGAGAAGATTAAGAAAGAACTGGATGAGTATTTATTTAGAAAGAGAAAAGAGCAATAGGTTATGGATTCAAACGAAACCAGATGGGACAAGCTGCTGAAAATCAAGACCACTGGCCGGGATGATTCCCGGTCTGATCAGTACCGCTATCCTTATGAACCAACGCCATATTCTGTATTGGAGCGTCTGGCCAATAGCGGATATATCCGTAAGAAGAATGTACTTCTGGACTATGGCTGTGGCAAAGGCAGAGTGGATTTTTTTATGGCGTATCAGACACGCTGTCGTGCCATTGGAATTGAATATGATGACAGGATTTTTGCAGCAGCCTGTGAGAATAAAAAGAGTGGGATTTCCGGTGAGCGCACCACATTTTTGAAGGAAAATGCGGAGAAATATCTAGTTCCTACAGAGGTGGACCGTGTCTTTTTCTTCAACCCATTTTCTATTGAGATCCTCAGGAAAGTGATCGCCGCAGTGACCGCCTCCTGCTACGAAAAGCCGCGGGAAATGCTGCTGTTTTTCTATTATCCACAGGATGAATATATTTCCTATTTGATGACAGTGGAGGAGTTGATGTTCGTAGACGAAATCGACTGCCGAGATCTGTTTGAGGGAGAGAATCCTCGGGAGCGGATTGTGATTTTTGAGGTAAATATTTAACGCTTTCCTGTAGATAGCATTCAAGGGTGTTTTTGGAACTTTGAATCTCATAAGAGGCAGAAAATGCTTATAAAAGTAGCAAGAGGATTGTAAACAATAACATTGAAAACTGGGGAACAGTAGCGGTTCCCAAAAGCAACAAAGGAGGAATCCTATGAGTTACATAACCACATACACAAGAAAATATTTTGACCCGGTTCATCCGGAGGCGGAGAAGATTGATATTCGAGATATTGCCCATGCGCTGTCGATGATCTGCAGGGGGAATGGACATGTAAGTTCATTCTGGTCTGTTGGGGAGCATTGTATCTGCTGTGCGAAGGAGGCTCTGGGAAGAGGATATTCGGAGCGTCAGGCTTTGGTCTGCCTTTTGCATGATGCAAGTGAGTGCTATATGTCAGATGTACCGCGGCCTCTGAAACAGGAGATGCCCAGATACAGAGAAGTGGAAGATCAGCTGCTACAGGTGATATATGAGAAGTTTCTGGGAAGTGGTCTGACGGATGAAGAAGCGCGGCGTTTGAAGGAAATCGATGACGATCTTCTTTGGTATGATTTAGACATTCTTCTGGAAGAGAAACAGTCGGGGGAAGCTCCGAAGCTGCATTTTGAACTGGATTATACAGTGCGGTCGTTTGCAGAAGTGGAGCGGGAATATTTAGAACTGTTTCAAAGACTCAGTAAAATATGATTACCCAACGCCAGGAGCGGGGAAGCATCCTGGCGGTTTCGCGTTATCAATTCATTCAGTCGGGAGAATAGTAGCTGGCTTTCATTATAGTAATGTCACCTGCGGGCGACATGCCATTTAAATCAAAAACTCTTCAATCTCTTCTTTACCAGGAGAAATCGGATCGGCGGTAAGTCCTGGAATATATTTGCATGCCTCATACAATACAGTAGAAATATTCTGATGAACACCTGCACAGTGGTGAACGTAAGGTCCATTGATCAGTTTGTGCTCTACACGCGGCCAGTTGTCAAATTCAAACCATCCATAAGCACCTTTTGTCATAGGTCCTTCAACACTGTGTCCCTGTGCCATGAACAGCTGATAATTTCCATCGATTCCATCGAAACGGCAGATGGTAATATCGCCGGCTGCAAGGCGGAAGTTGGTAACAGTAGGACGGTGCTCGTCGAAAGAACGTCCGATTACCGGTTTGCAGTCAGTGCATGCAGTTCTGCATGGGAAAACACCGCAGTGCCATAACAATTCTGCATTATCGTTTGTTGGGTGGCGGACTGTAATATCAGCGAAGAAGCTGGCTTTCTGCCACTGGGTTGCTGCCTGGGCGATGACAGAAGTAATAGCACCGCACACATCTGTCTCACATGCAATTGGAAGTCCCTCACCGGTAAGTTCTGAAAATGCGAAACAAGAAGCAATTCCGGCAGTCTGGCGGATAGGTCCCCAGCAGTTGGAAGCAACAGCGTCTAACTGCATTTCTTCAGCCCAGCGGCGGAAGGTAAGCTTTAATGCAGCAGTACGGATCAAACTGTCATCCGGAACCTGAGCATCATATTTTTCCTTAAAAGTTTCAGCTTCTTTTTCCAGAAGTTCTCTTTCATTTTCAAGAATCTCATTGAAACGATCCTGGATTTCAACCATTGTGATGGGAACGATTTCAATAGAGAATTTTTCCAGAAGCTCTCTTTCATTACATTTTACAGACCAGAATGTTTCCGGACGGACAGCCACCTGGCCTACACGCATTCCGCGGAAAGCTTTTACCACAGAAGCTGCGGAAAGGAAGTTGCGAAGCACACGTTCAAATGTCGGGTCATCCAATGTACAGTTTGTCATATAAGAATATGGAACATGGAACTGCTGAAGAACTTTACTTGTGGCAAAAAGACCACACTGGCTGTCTGTGCAGCGGTTTCCGGCTGAATCCGGCGCATCATCGCGCATACCCCAGATGAGCAGCGGCTTGTTCATAAGTTTTCCGATTTTTGCAATCGCATCTTCGGTTCCGAAGTTAAGATGAGGACAGAAAAGTGCATCCACACCCTTTTCGGTGAAATAGTCAGCCACCTTTTTCGCGTCCAGTCCATTATTGATAATACCTTCTTCATTCAGAAAATCCAGGTTTACATAAGGAATTCCCATCTCTTTTAATTTTGCTTCAATTTTTAATTTTTTAGCAAAAGCCACCTTGCTGTTGCAGAAAAAGTCACCATCCAGATCTCTTCTTGTAGGAACCAGTCCTAATAATAATGTTTTACTTTTAGCAGTCATAATAAATTCCTCACTTTTCATATATTATTTTATAGAGTTTTTAATTGTTTTAAAATGTATGTTCGTCCAAAAACTTCTTTACCTGCTCATAAGACTTCACATTGCCGTGAGCTCCGATACCTGTTGCATTAATGGCTCCTGCAGCATTGCCGAAACGGATTGCTTCAGCCGCTGTTTTCCCCTGGAGCAGGGATGTGATAAAGGCAGCGCTGAAATTATCCCCGCAGCCAGTGGTATCAATGGCATCCACGGAAAAGGCAGGAGTATAGAATGCCTCTGTAGCATTTTTGAAAAAGCAGCCTTTTTCCCCAAGTTTTACAAGCACATTGGATACACCATGGTCTAAGAACCACTGGGCAATTTCTCCTGGATCAGATTTTCCGGTTACATAGATACCTTCTTCCAGAGAGGGCAGAAGATAATCTGTAAAAGGATAGATATCATTCAATGCCTGCGGTCCGATTTTGAAAGAATCTCCGGTCATATCGGCGAATGTAAGCACACCTTTTTTTCGGGCTGCTTCAAAGAGCATTCTGGTGCCGCGAATATCCATTTCGTACAGGCAGAAAAGGCTTCCTACAGACACTGCGCGGGTTTCGTCCAGAACAGAAAAATCAATTTCCTCCGGTTTTAGGTCACGGTCTCCGTCTCCCATGGATAAAAGAAAACATCTCTGGCCATTTGGCTGAACTACAGCAACACAATAGCCGCTGACTTTGTCAGGAGTGCGGATCATATAAGATAGATCAATGGTACTTTCAGAGAGCATCTGGTAGATGGTATTGCCAACCAGGTCTGTTCCAATTTTTGCAGTTAGGGCAGTTTTCATGCCAAGAGCATCAAAGGTACAGGCCTGGTTAGCGGCGTCTCCGCCAACCAACCATTTAGAAGTGCTGGCAAGGGTTGAATCCCTGGAAAAGATATCTTCGGGAATACCTGCCATAATGATGTCAAGTGTTGCGTCACCGACACAAAGAATATCGTATTTCATGATTGCTTCCTTTCTTAATACTTTGGATTTTCAACGACTTCTTTTCAGGGGGAAGATGTCGGTGAAGAACGAAAATCTATATCACGCATTGTATTTTGAAAGAAAGTATATAAATTTCTATCGGACTATTGGGAAACCATCCGGCGTCAATGCAGCGGATATTTAATTTCCTAGCCTTCAATAGCCGAATACAGGAAATCTTCTATAATAAGTTCCTGTGCATACATGGCAGCGCCCAGGATCGGGGCGGTACCGCCAAGCGTCGAATATACAATGTTGGACTGATTGCAGTTATATACGGATTCGGAATATGCTTTCTGCATGCTTTCGTCAAAAAGTTCTTTTGCATTTGCAAACTCTCCATATAAGATGATCAGGTCCGGTTCCAGAAGTGTAGCTACGTTGGCAATCGCCCTGCCAAGGTAGGTTCCGGCTTCCTGGAAAAGGCGAAGACAAAAGGCGTCTCCATTTTGTGCTCCGAAACGGATGGTATCGTAAGTAACGGTGAAAGCGGATTCCTTTGTAAGGATTGTTTTTTCCCCTTCATTAACACCGCTGATAAAACGGTTCACAATACCGGTTGTGGAGCTGTATGCCTCCAGACATCCCTGTTTACCACAACTGCAAAGGTCTCCGTCAGGAACTACGCATGTATGGCCAAGCTCACCGCTGTGGGAACAGGTGCTGTGATAAATCCGGTGATAGTCTGTCATGAAAGACATACCAATACTTAAACTAATGTTTAGTAAAATTGCATTTTTTACATTTGAGTCAAAAAAGTCTTCATAATATTTCGAAGCATACAGGATACAGTCCGGATCATGGAATGTATAAACTGGAAGTTTAAATGTTTCATATAGAATGTCTTTTAATGGAAGATCCCTCCAGGTTGGCTCGAAAGAAAGATACTTCGCGATACCTTTCTCGGGATCTACACTTCCTTGAACGGAAATACTGATGGCAAGAAATGTCTTGCCGGGATATTTGTCCAGAAGAGTGCGTACTGCTTCTAATAACAGATCTGTCATGCGAGACGCGTCAACAATTGGTGTGATGGAGCTTTCTATAGAATTACCTTTGAGGTCCATCATCATAATTCGGATAAAATGAATATTTAAGTCGATGCCAATGATGAAATTATCTGAATCATTAATATCCAGCATAAGCGGAGTCTTTCCAACTGCCTTGGCTTCGGAAAGCGTCTGCTTCAATATACCTGTATTTAGTAAGGCCGTTGTATATTGGGAAACAGTACCCCAGCTTAACTGAGTGAGAGTTTGTATCTGACGACGCTCGATGGGACCATTCTTCCTTATAGTACGGAAAATACTATGAAGGTTTTTTCTCTTGGCAGCTATTTGCTGTTCGGATAGTGCCATCTTTACCCTCCCTCTTATAGAATATCAGATTCCAAACTGGCTTTCATATATAAGAAATATCATCTGTAAGCGACATGTTTGTTTCTGATATCTTTTTTACAGTGGTAATTATATCATTGCACGACTTAAAAAACAAGCTAAAAAAATCAAATCGTCAATATCATCAAAAGATGATGAATTAAAATATTGATAATTTACAAAAATCAAATAGGATATTGACAATTAACCAATAGCAGACATATAATGAGTTCAAGATTTATATCACGCATTGATATAAAAACCCTGCAGGGAGGGGACGTAAACAAAAAACTATATTTTTTAAAACTATTTTATGGGAGGTTACACTTATGAAAACAAAGAGAATGTTCGCAATGGCTACCGTATTAACAATGGCTGCAATAACCGCACTTGGAAGCACTGCTGTAATGGCTGACGATGAAGTAGGAACCATCGGAATTGCATTCAGAAGATTTGATGACACACATATCACAAATATCCGTAATGCAATGACAGACGAAGCCGAAGCCCTTGGAGTAGAAATTGACAAAGTTGACTGTCAGAGCTCACAGCCTATGGAGAATGATAAAATTGATATGTTTATCACAAAAGGCTATTCTGCTATCGGCCTGATCCTCCAGGAGAACAGCAGTGGAAGCACTATTGTTCAGAAGGCAAAAGATGCCGGAAATCTTCCATTAGTATTTTTTAACCAGGAGCCTTTTGAGGAAGATCTTCTTTCTTATGATAAAGCTTATTATGTTGGAGCACTTGCTTCTGAATCCGGAACCATGCAGGGCGATATGATCGCAGATTACTGGGAAGCTCATCAGGATGAGATGGATAAAAACGGCGATGGTGTTCTTCAGTATGTAATGATCAGCGGTGACCTTGGAACAATCGATGCAACCCAGAGAACCGAATATTCTGTGAAAGCTGTTGAAGACAGAGGAATTAAGACAGAATGCCTTGCATCCGATACTGCAATGTGGGACCGTGTAAAAGGAATGGAAAAAATGCAGGCATTCCTTACAGCTAACGGAGACAATATCGAAGCAGTATTTGCAAACAATGATGATATGGCATTAGGTGCTATTGAGGCGCTGAAAGCAGCAGGATATTTCATAGATGGAAAATATATCCCGGTAGTTGGCGTTGACTATACAGAAGCCGGAGCAGCAGCAATCAAGGACGGAACAATGCTTGGAACTGTTAAGAATGACGCACAGGCACAGGGCAAAGCTGCAATGGATCTTCTGGTTCTCCTTGCAAAAGGTGAAACACCGAATGCAGACAATTACGAGTATGAAGTAACCGATGATCATTATGTATGGGTTCCATATGCGAAGATAACTGCAGACACTATAGACGAGTAAATACCTGAAAAGTGTGTGTATTGGGGAGGTGTCTTTTTGGGAAATTCAGAATACATCCTTAAGATGAAAAATATTACAAAGAGATTTTCCGGAGTTGTGGCATTGAGTGGTGTATCTCTGAAGCTGCGCCCTGCAACCGTTCACGCTCTTATGGGAGAAAATGGTGCTGGAAAATCCACTTTAATGAAATGTCTGTTTGGTATTTACCATAAGGACGAGGGTGAAATCTTTCTTAATGGAGAGAACGTTCACTTTAACGGTACAATGGATGCCATCGAACATGGTATTTCCATGATCCATCAGGAATTATATCCCCAGCGTTTTCTAAGTGTCATGGAAAACGTGTGGGTTGGTCGCCTGCCCGTAAAACACGGGCTGGTGGATTACAAAGCCATGTATGAGAAGACTCAGAAATTGTTGAAAGAACTGGATATTAATCTGGATCCGAAAGCAAAAGTGGGAGATCTGTCCGTATCCCAGATGCAGTGTGTGGAGATTGTCCGTGCCGTATCTTTTAATTCCAAAGTAATCATTATGGATGAGCCGACCTCGTCACTGACAGATAATGAGGTAGAGCATTTATTTAAGATCATTGCCCGGCTGAAGGCAAAAGGTGTCGCGTTTATTTATATTTCCCATCGTATGGATGAGATTCTGAGAATATCCGACGATATCAGTATTATGCGTGATGGCCAGATGATCGGCACATGGCCTGTTGGTGAGATGAACATGGAAAAAATGGTTGCCAACATGGTCGGCAGAGAGATGACTCAGATGTTTCCTGAAAAGACAAATACTCCTGGCGAAGTAATCATGGAGGTAAAGGATTTCACATCACCAGTGCCTCATTGCTTCCACGATGTCTCTTTAACCCTGCGAAAAGGAGAAATTCTTGGAATCGGTGGTCTGGTAGGAGCTCAGAGAACAGAGCTGATCGAAGCTATTTTCGGACTGCGCCAGCATACAGGAACCCTTCTTCTCAATGGAAAAGAAGTCTGTATCAACAGCCCTGAAGATGCGAAAAAAATGGGAATGGCCCTTCTTACAGAGGACAGACGCGGCAACGGTATATTTGGTCTTTTGGATGTAAAAGAAAATATGGTAGTGGCCAACTATATAAATTATAAGAATAAATTTGGTCTTCTGGATAAGAAACGAATCGACAGGGATGCAAAAGAAAAGGAAAAACAGTTGAATGTAAAAACTCCAAGTCTGAAAACCCCTATTGTACATCTGTCCGGCGGTAATCAGCAGAAAGCACTGCTGGCAAGATGGCTTTTGACAGAGCCGGATATTCTTCTCCTGGATGAGCCTACAAGAGGTATCGATGTAGGTGCCAAGTATGAAATTTACTGTATCATTATGGATCTTGCCCGCCAGGGAAAAAGTATCATTATGATTTCAAGTGAAATGGCAGAACTGATCGGACTTTCAGACCGTGTTATCGTTATGTGCGAAGGACGTAAAAGCGGAGAATTGACACGGGAAGAAACAAGTGAAGAGAGCCTGATGCGTCTGGCTGCCAATTTTAAAGGAAACCGTGAAAAACAGGAATAAGGAACTGTGGAGGTGTGAAATGGAAGCATCAAAAAAGAATAAAGTTATAGATTTTCTTATTAAAAATGTTATTTTTGTAGTTTTGATATTACTGGTCGTTGTGATCGCGATCATGGAACCAAGTTTTCTGTCACTTCGTGTACTCCGGGATCTGCTTCTGCAGAATGCTACCAGACTGATCATTGCAAGTGGAATGGCATTTATCCTTATCTCTGGTGGTGTAGACCTTGGTGCAGGCCGTCTGGTAGGTCTGGCTGCGGTACTTTCCGCAACTATGTCCCAGACTCTGACCTATTCCAGAAGATTTTATCCAAATCTTCCGGAACTGCCCCTCATCCTGCCGATCCTGATCACAGTTGCTGTATGTACACTGGTAGGTGTGATCAATGGTGTGCTGATCGCCAAGTTTTCTATTCCGGCATTCATTGCTACTCTGGGAACCCAGGTTGCTATTTACGGTGCGAACTCACTGTACTTTGATATGGAGCCAAACAACTCCCAGCCGATCGGTGGTATCAGAGAAGACCTTACAAGACTTGGAACTGGTTATATTGGATTTGTCCCAATCATTATTTTAATTGCAATTGTAGTTCTGTTTGTTGTGTGGGTTATTTTATCGAAAACAAGATTTGGCCGAAACATTTATGCAATTGGCGGCAACCAGGAGGCTGCTGTTGTAACAGGTATCAATGTGAATAAGACACTGATTGCAGTTTACGCTATCGGTTCTGCTCTTTTTGCCCTTGCTGGTGTTCTGGAGTGTGCAAAATCCGGCGGTGCAACAAGTAACTATGGTAACCAGTATGAGTTCGATGCTATTGCAGCCTGTGTAGTAGGTGGTGTTTCCAATACAGGCGGTGTTGGAACTGTTCCTGGAATGATCGTTGGTGTATTTGTATTCGGAATTATCAACTATGGTCTTACATATATGGGCGTTTCCCCATACTGGCAGCTGATCGTAAAAGGTGTCATCATTGTTGCAGCAGTTGGTATTGACGTACAGAAATATAAAAAGGAAAGGTAAGGAAAAGAAATGAAGACAGCAGTAAAAGAACTTACAGTAGAAGCTTTCAGTAAATATGGCTCATTTGCCAATCTGGTTGCACCAGAAGGTCCTCATCTTGGACAGGCTCCATGTACCTTTTTCCGGGATATGGGCGTGGTAACACTGAATGCTGCAAGAGCAGGAATTTCTGTTACAAGAGTGGAAAAAAGACAGCTTGTGATTGACGAACTGGAATATCACGATGGCTCAGGTGAGGTGAATGTACCTCTTGACGGAGATATTTACATGCAGGTTGCACCGGCTGGCCCTCACGGATACGTGAACCCGGAGGATATAGAAGTTTTCCATGTAAAAAAGGGAACAGCGGTTATTATCAATCCTGGCGTATGGCACTGTGGACCATTTTGTACTGGCGAAGATCCGGTGGATATTCTGGTCGTACTTCCAGAGCGCACTTATGCAACGGACTGCAGCACCATAAAGCTGGAGCCGGCTGTGGAGATTGAAGTGAAATAAGAAGGTTATTTGTAAAAACTCAAAAAATATCATATAAAAATTGGAGGAAAAGAAAATGGAAGGTATGAACGGATTAACATTAAAGAAAATGCTTCAAGATGCTGATAAGGGCGGATATGCAATCCCATCGTTTAACTACTCTGACATCTGGGATCTGCGCGCGATTATTGAAGCGGCAGAGGAACTGCAGGCGCCGATTATGATCGCTGCAAACCAGATCGTAGCAGGACTTTTCACACCTGAGATAAGCGGTGCCATGGGAACTGCTTTCATGAAACAGGCCACTGTGCCGGTAATCCACCATCTGGATCATTCCAAACATGTGGAACTTTGCAAGAGCTGTATTGACTGCGGATATCCATCTGTAATGATCGACGGTTCTGACCACGATCTGGAAACAAATATTAAGATGGTAAAAGAGATTATGGATTATTCCAAAGCTGACGGAAGATTTGTACATGTAGAAGCTGAGGTTGGAAAAATTCCTGGAAAAGGTGTAGAAGGTTATGTCAGCGAGGATGAGAAATTCCTGGTAGAAGTAAAGGATGTTGTAGAACTGGTAAATGCAACACATGTAGATTCCCTGGCTGTTGGAATTGGTTCCCAGCACGGCTTTTATAAAGGAACTCCGAAGCTGAACATCAAGCGTCTGGATGAGGTAAACCAGGCAGTAGACACTCCTCTGGTTCTTCACGGCGGCTCCGGAATTCCAAGAGAGACTGTACAGGAAGCTATCAGACATGGTATTAACAAAATGAATGTGGGAACTATTATTCACTGTACTTATATGAACAGCCTGCGTGCAGAGCTGAACAGGGTTGGAGATAATCCTTATACTCTGGATGTTATGAACGCGATCAAACATAATATCAAAGAAGTTGTAAAAGAGTGGATCGATACCTGCATGGATGTAAAGCGTGCGTAAAAAAGAAAAGATGAGAAAAAGGCTGGCGCAGGACGTACAGCCTTTTTTCATATAGGGATGTTGGCGGATATGGAGGAAATATGAAAATAGAGAAACGTGTTTTTGGACAGACGAAAGAGGGAAGGGATGTGCTCTGTTGGAGGATTGATGATGAAAAGGGCATGTGTGCAGAGATTCTGGATTACGGTGTGACGATCCGTTCCCTCATAGTTCCGGATGGAAAAAATGAAAAAAGGAATGTTGTCCTGGGATATGACAGCATGGAGCAGTATGAGGCTTTACCAGGGTTTCGCGGAGCGGTAATGGGGCGGTTTGCGAACAGAATAGGAGGAGCATCTTTTGAATTAAATGGGAAAAGATATGAGCTGGCGGCAAATGACGGAAAAAACCATCTTCACGGAGGATTTTGCGGATTTGACCGGAAAATATGGGATTCAAAGGCGGTAGAAAATGGTGTACGTTTTAGGCTGTTTTCCCCGGATGGAGAGGAGGGATATCCGGGAAATCTGAAGGTGCAGGTGGACGTTATTGTGAAAAACGGGGCGCTGGAGCTTTTGTATCAGGCGGAAACAGATGAGGACACAGTCCTTAATCTGACGAATCATTGCTTCTTTAATTTAGATGAAGGGAATACAGTGAAAGATCACCTGCTGATGATAAATAGTGACCGTTACCTGGTAAATGATGCAGCGTGCCTGCCTACCGGGGAAATTCGGAAGGTGGATGGTACGGCTATGGATTTTCGTCAAATGAGAAGACTAGGGGATGGGATTGAAGAGAATGCTGCGGAAATTCGGTTGTTTGGCGGTTATGACCACAATTTTATCCTGGACCAGGAGGGGACTGCGGTAATGGTGAACCAGGAAGGTGTTGCTGCGATGGCATATTCTCCTAAGAGTAAAATTTTGATGACAATGCATACGGACCAGCCGGGGGTGCAGCTTTTTACCTGTAATGATATGGGAATGGTGGATGGAAAAGCAGGGAAAAAATATGGAAATTACAGTGCTTTTTGCCTGGAGACCCAGCATTATCCGGATTGTGTCCATCATAAGGAGTGGTCATCTGCGGTGCTGAGAAAGGGAGAGAAATTTGAGAGCAGGACGGCGTATATATTTTCTGTACGAGATGAAATGGAGGATTACTAAATGAAAGTATTAAATTATGGTTCTTTAAATGTGGATTACGTATATTCAGTAGATCATATTATTGTGGGCGGAGAGACTCAGCACTCTTCGAAACTGGAAGTTTTCAGTGGTGGAAAAGGGCTGAACCAGTCGATTGCACTGGCAAAAGCAGGCGTACCGGTTTACCATGCAGGAATTGTGGGAACTGATGGGGACATTCTTCTGGAGGCTTGTGAGGAAGCTGGCGTAAATACGAAATATATCCGCAGACTTCCGGTTAAAGGTGGCCATACTATGATCCAGGTGGACAAAAATGCGCAGAATTGCATCATTCTTTATGGCGGAACCAACCAGATGCAGACCAAAGAATTTGTGGATGAGGTTCTTGCTGACTTTGGAGAGGGGGATTATCTGATCTTACAAAATGAAATCAATCTGCTGGATTATATTATTGATCGGGCTTATGAGAAAAAGATGAAGATTGTGATGAATCCGTCGCCTTTTGATGAGAAACTGAACAGCTGTGACCTTGGCAAAGTTTATCTGTTTCTTTTAAATGAGATTGAGGGAGAGCAGATTACCGGATATAAGGATAAGGATCAGATTCTGGAGGCTTTGAATAAGAAATTTCCTAATGCGCGGTTGGTGCTGACACTGGGAAGTGACGGCGCTGTTTATTATGATGGACAGGAAAAAGTTTTTCAGGATATCTTTAAGGTGAAGGCTGTGGATACCACGGCAGCAGGAGATACGTTTACCGGATATTTTATTGCGGCGCTTATTGAAAGAAGAGGAATCCAGGAGGCACTGAGAATGGCGGCAAAAGCGTCTTCTATTGCAGTCTCCAGACCAGGCGCAACGCCGTCTATCCCCAGTGCCGATGAGGTGAAAAAGGAACTGGGAATGCTGTAATGAATTTGAACCTCCTTTGGGTTGAACTTTTTCCATGGAAAATTTATAATGAACGTATTCAAACTTGAAAAATTATTCCTATAATCTGCACGCTCCACTTTGTAAAATGCTTTTGGGAGCATGCACAGGAGAAAGATATGAATAATGAAATATATAAAGTAACAGCCATCCAGGAAGATCTGGATTTCGGCTGTGAGGAACGAAGTGGGGATTCGCCGGTAATGGCGGTGGTGATTTTGCAGGGGGCAGATGGAAGTGAGAAGATGACCTGGCAGGTTGACCAGATGCTGTATGACCGGGATATTAATGAAGGAGATCTGGTAATCTTTGATGAAAGAAATGAGTTGAAGAAAATCCAGAGTAATATATAATGGATACAAATAAGAAGTAGGTGTTTGTAGAAAGCCTGTTCTTGAAGAACGGTAATTTCCGGAAGAAATTACCGTGGGGCTGGCGCGGTAAGTATCGCGGATTTGGCGCAGCCACCAAATAGAGAGCCTATGGGAGGGACGACACATGAACCAGGAGATAAAAATAGCGGTTTGTGATGACCTTGCGGAAGACAGGGAGAATATCACCCGGCTGCTTTCGGAATACACAGACAAAAATAACCTATATGTGAAAATAGAAGAATTTTCTTCCGGGGAGGCATTTTTATCCTCAGATACATCCGTTTATTCACTGGTTTTTATGGATATTTTTATGAGTGGGATGAACGGTATGGAGACGGCGAAGAAGCTGATTTCAAGAAACAGCCGGGTGCAGATCGTGTTCGGGAGCACCAGTACGGAGTTTGCAGCAGAGGCCTTTGATATTGAGGCGCTTCATTACATGGTGAAGCCAGTGAGAAAAGAGAAGCTGTTTCACATTCTGGATCGCTTTTTTGACAGTGTCTACTCCCTGCGGACTGTGAACGTGAAAGTGGGACGGCTGGAGGAGAGCATTTACATTTCCGATATTCTGTATGCAGAAGCAGATGGAAAACGAGCGAAAATTCACACGAAAAAGGGCGTGATAGATGCTTCCATGTCTATGGCAGATCTGGAAGAGGTTCTGCCAGCCAATGAGTTTTGCCGCCCGATCCGGTGGGCGCTGGTTTCCATGAGGGAAATCGTGGCTATGCCTACGGATATTCTGAAGCTGTCGGATAAGACAGAAATCCCCATTAGTCGTCTTAAGCGAAAGGAAATCCAGGATGCTTTTGCAAATTATAGCTGGCGAAGTACGAGACGGCGCATGCGGGGCGGAATCCTGTAAAAGAATTTGCAGACTACGTTATAATTATAAAAGGAAAAAACTTTATAGCGTGTTTGAAAAAAGGTTTTCTGTAAAATATACGTTATAATCTGCAGGCGAAACTTGAAGCGAAATATTGAGAGAACGTTTCGGACATGTTATGATGTGGAAAATATGAAAAATCTTTAGAAAACAATTTTTTGAAAGCGGAGGACATCATACTATGGGAAAAATTATTAATTTATCATCCGTACTGGAAAAAGAGGAAAAATTACAGCAGGTAGTAGATTACATGGAGGAACTGAAAGACCAGTTTTCAGATTTGATCCAGGAGTATGAGGATGATGGCGCAGATGTAAGGAAAGTCGATACACTGACTGAGGCTCTGGACGCGCTGGAAGATGCATATGAGATGGTCTGTGAAGTTGCTGAGGAAGAGGAGTGATAATTTATTTAAAATAAGGTACATTCAGCTAAAAACACGAAACAACACAACGTGTTAATTAGTACTGGGTGTACTTTTCTTGTATATTGTGGAGATTTTGTAGTGTATAGAAATCGTACAAGCGTCGCTACGCGACGGCTCTAATGTTACTGTGAACTTTGTTCACAAAAAACACCTCGCGGAATGTTACCAGTGAACAGTAAC
>ENA-OPCN01000542-OPCN01000542.1-human-gut-metagenome-genome-assembly--contig:-NODE-542-length-33846-cov-4.492439_pt1 | contig 33846 bp, 38 predicted proteins | sample MGYA00241567_ERZ501485 | MGnify/ENA primary metagenome ERZ501485 (study PRJEB25962, sample SAMEA2042579) | human gut metagenome | biome: human gut; feature: human-associated habitat; material: faeces...
GTTATACAAGTTGATAATGTTTCTCCTCCATTACAAACATCAGATACGACTGTTGATGGCACATACACATCGAAATACACATAACACTTATCTGATACATTACCACTCATTACAACTCTTTTATTTGTATCATCCCATGATAATTCTCCACCATTTTCACATTTTGAAAGTGTCGCATTAAATACATATCCTTCTGTCGGCCAACTACTTGTTGTTGTCATTTCATAATTTCCACTACCTGCCTCTGTTTCAAGCATCATTGATATTGTATCTACATGTTTTTTTATTTGCTTTGATTCTTCTTCCTCATAGACTTTATACTTATTATTTGTAAATAATAACATTACCCCCACTCCAATACCAAAAACTATTAATAATAATGCTATTTTCTTAATTACTTTCTTCATATATTCTCTCCATTCTTTAACAATATCACGCTAGATATTTACCATACTATATACTAATTTTAAACCAAAAAAAAAAAAAAAAAGCCACTATTTTAAAACAAGTGACTTTTCATTTTAATATTTTATTTCTATAACAACATAATCATTAATTTTATCATTATCAAAATCATAATTAATCCAAACAACAGCACTCTTAGCAACTGTCATATTCCAAACACTCCAACTTAAATACATTTTATCATTTACAATTATTGGAACCAAATAATTATTATAATTTTCATAATTTATTTCCTTTTTTAAATTTTCTAAAAAACTATAATCCATATTATACAAACCCTTAAACTCGTTATAATACTTTGACTTATCCACATTCATAAAATCTAACATAGGTCTAAGTAAATAAACAAACTTTTTATCACTTAAATAATCTTCATCATTATGTTTTTTATATAAATCAATTAGTGTATCCATCAAATAACCAATATTTTTAATTGGACCACCCTCTAAAGAAGTTGTTTTATTTAATGCTTCCACAATCCTTGAAACTACTTTTTCATCTTCAAATTCATCATATAAAGTTTTAACAAAATAATTATCATCATAATAATACCATTTATTTAAAACATTACTTCCATAAATATACTCTAAAGCTTCAAGATAATATGTTCCAAAAATATAAGATGTAACATTTTTAGTAAAATATTTCGAAGTAAAACTTTCTGCTCCAGCTTCCGTAATATAATTAGAATAAGGAACACTTACATAATTACAACCATCAGGTATATTTGGTACAGCTTCATAAACATCTATTTTACCATCACATTTATATAAAGTCGTACTTGTATTATCTTTAATAGAAAAATCAACAAAATGCACAAGTTCATGATAAATAACACTTTCCATTTTCGATGCTAAATCAATTCTAGTATTAAAATCTTGATAAGTACCCGCAGCTTTCCCTTCAAGTAAAACATCAGTATTATGAATATTTAAATATCCAAGTTTATGTAAGAAATATAGCTCATCAAGATAATTTTTATTATCAGATATTAACTCAAATAAATCATAAACTTCTTTTTTATAAGTAAGCAGCATATAATTATTTTCCACTATAAAAGCATATTTTTTAAATAATTCTTCATTCTTATTTATTTTAAACTCTATATCTTTTAAATCATATTTACTTATTATATCATCAATATTTATATTAAAATTAAAACTAAAATCTAACTTTATATTATTATCATTTCCAAGTTTTACTATATAAGTTTTATATAAAGTTTCAAGTAATATTTCATCTTCATTTATAGTTATATTTACAAAAGTATCATTTACAAGTTTCTTACCATCTTTATATAAATAATGTTCATATAAACTTTTAGATACATCACAATAACCATTATTTTTACAAATAATATTATATAAATTATTCTCTATTTTTTTTAAATCTTTATCTAAAATAGAAGTTTTATAATCTGAATAATCATAACCACTATATAAATTATGTGATAAATAAGTTATATTTGTATCTTCATCTACATTTATTTGTTTTAGATTCTTATCATAATATTTATAAGTTGTACCATCACCCAGTAAATCAAAGAATGCTGCAACTTTAATATAGTCACCTTCTAAAGTAATTTCTCCACCACTAATTTCTTTATCTTTATAAAATAATATATAATTTTCTTCATCAATACCAAGTATTGCATCATCAAATAATATTTTGTAAGCATACATACATTTATTAACAACAATATTATTTCTACTATCTTTTAATTTATATCCTAATTCACATGTATCTTTTTTCATTACATATTTATTATTAATTTTAGTATTTTCACCATATAAAACACCATTATCAATATATATAATATTATCTTTATATGTAAATGTATTATAATCCATATAACTTTCATCTTTATAAGTTATATCTTCATATACTATCTGTTTAGTTTTAACATCTAATAAATAGCCTTTATTATTTAGATAAAACCTAAAATAAGTCATTTCATCTTCATTACTATACGAAGAAGATCTAATAAAATCACTCCATAATACCTTTTTTTCTTTTAAATCAACTATAACACTCTTACTATTTTTTTGATAAGAATTAATAATTAATAAATCATCAGCAAACTCTGCACTATATTCAAAATCACCAGTAAAATCTAATACATAAACTTTTCGCAAATTATAATCATACACAGCATTATCAACTAAAATATACTTATTATCTTGAGAATACTTAACATGACTTCCAGCAACCATTTCATGACTATTCTTATTAATTATTTTTTTATTATTTTTATTTGTTACAATAATTAATCTTTTATCAAATATTTCATAACTTGTATATTCATCAGTATACTCACTAATAAAATTATTATTAAAATCATAAACTACTAGTTTTTCACCTTCATCCCTAACATAAAAATCATTACCAATTTTTACATTAATATTATCAAGTGTTGTAATATTTTCTATACCAAGTGCACCTTTGTCTTCTTGATTATTATTATCACTAATAATGATATATGCAAGCACACCGCACCATACAACAAATAAAACTAAAATACTAATTAACAATCTCTTTTTATTCTTTTTCATATTATTTATTCCCCATATAATATAATCTTTCACTCAAATTATTTGCAACAAAATCTATTTCTTCATATTCTTCATCTTCTAAATCAGCATCATCTAAATACCTATCAATAAGAAGTAGTATTTCTGCTATTGTCTTACATTTAGTTACATCGATATTACATTTACTTAACACACTACTTTCATAATCATTGATAACAATGTTATCTCCATATTTTTTAAGTTCATCCATAATCAATAACCTCATTTTTATTCTATCATAACTTTTAAAAAAAATATAGGTCTTTTTAACCTATATTAAATTTCTCCTTCATCAATTTGCTTTTTTAGTTTTTCAACTTCATACAATGCTAAATCAGTCATATCTGCTATTTCTTCAAATGTGTATTTTTGATTTTTTAAAAGTTTAATAGCTATTTCAATTGAATTTCTTCTTTTTACTCCAGCCTCATAAACATCACGTTTTATCTCTTCTTTGTCATAAAGTAAAAGGTCATCAATATTTACTTTTAAACGATTAGCTTCTTTTAAAACTTTCTTCATGAACCTATCACCTTCATACAAACGAACTAGCAAATCATTGTCATCACATACAAACAGATATAACATTTTCTTGAGTTCATCTGTGCCTTCCATGACTAAATTATAATCCATTTCATAGAGTTTGTAAAGATTAATATCAATTATTTCTAAATTATCATATCTTTCAATATTATATTTTTCTTCAATAACTTTACTGCGATAGATAAACTCATTACGTTTAAATTCATCATAACCATTAAGATTAATTTGAAAAACTTTTTTAATATTAGTATAATCTTTATCAGAAGACACTTGTCTTAATATTAATTGATGCAAATAAACTTGATTTTTATTATTTAACTTTAAACTATCATGAAAATTAATTTCTAAATTAACAAAAATATCACCATTTTCATACACTAAATCCGCTTCACTACTAACAACATCTGGATGCACTGAAATATGTGGATTTAATGGGATAAAACTTTGACCAAGAAGTTCAACTGGTGTATCGATAATCAAACTTATAAGTTTAGTTAAATATTTTTGTCCTACTTTAGTATTAAAAAGTATCTTCGCAAATTTATCAGTTAGAAGTACGAATTCTCTTTTAGTTGTATTCATATAATTGCTCCTTTCAAAGACGTTATTATACATATATTTTTAAGACTTTCAAGGCTTTCGACAAATGATATCAAAACTTCTAATAAACTGACAAAATCCAACAATTTTTGCAAATAAAAAATGCACCATTAAGTGCACTTTCATTATTTTACTTCAATATATCTTTTATTTTTATCTTCATCGACTTTAGAAACACTAATAGTTAAAATACCATCTTTAAATTCTGCTTCCATAGTTTCTTCATCAACATCATCTAAATGAAAACTTCTTTCAAGTCTACCATACATTTTTCTTTCTCTATGAAGATATTTTTTATTGTCTTCATGTTTTTCATGATGTTCAGCTTTAACAACAATATTTCCTTTATTACATTCTACTTTTATATCTTTCTTATCATATCCTGGAACATCCATTTCTATAAAGACTTTATTATCTTTTTCAAAGATATCGCATTTCATCTTACTTTCTTTTTCTAAATCACTTAACATATCATCAAAAAACATTCTGCTTGGTAACATAAATATCATCATCCTTTCATATTTAATATTTTCAAATTCTTTATGTTTATACTTTGAAAATGTTTTTTATTTGTTAATTATCTCAATTAACACAATCATTATATTACTATATTTAGCACTTGTCAAGTATAAGTGCTAATATTCACAAAACTTTCACAAACTAAAAAAGTAATATAAATTACTCTATATTACTTTAAAATTTATAAGTTTTATCCAAGTTATAATAATCTTCATTAACAACTAAGAATAATGCATATTCACCAGATAAACTTCTTAAATTAATAACTGGTTGTAAATAATTACCTTTAGTTTTAATTAAATATTTATATGCCTTATTATTCTTTCCAACAAGAAGAACATATACTTCATCATCATTTAAAAATCCTGCACTAATTGATAATAGGTTTTTACTAATATTAACAGAATAGACACCCTTTTCTGCTGTTTTTAATTTATCAACAATATCTTCATTAATAATTTCCTTATAAATATCTAAAGATGATGTATTATAATATTTAAACTCACTTACATTAAAGTTTTTATTTGAATTACTATAAAAATCTTTTTTATAAGCTCTATAAGAACCTCCAGAAAAATTAGCTTTAAATATAATATTATTATTTTTATCAAGTTCATATATTGTAGAATTCAAATTTTCAACATTACTATTCATAGTACAACCTTCTTTTAGCATTGTACCTTCTCCAAATTGCCAAGCAGAAAATAACAAATAATTACCATTATCAAGTTCTGAATAATTTGAAACAGCATAACTATAGAACGAATTATTATCATTAAATTCATTAACCAAAGTTGCAGTCATATTACTAATTTTATAAATTTGTCCACTACTATGTTTTCCTAAATTTTCTGAACAAGCAGAATCTCCAAAAATAGAACCATCCATTCCATTGTTAAATAAAACTACATTACCATCTTTATTCAAAGTTACTGCATTAGAAACTAAAGGATAAGCACCATCATATTTAACAATTAAACTACTAAAATCACTATTCCAATATTTAATATCTCCAAAAATCCAATTAATTTTTTTACTAGTATAATCAATACTAACAACAGAATTTCTTCCATTTAACGATAATATAATTTGGTTAGATGCTTTATCATAATAAACACTTTCAATAGATGCCCAATTAATTTGATTTATTTTTTCTACAAATCTATTACTTATATTATTAACTATATTTTTTAAATCCCATTCATTAACTATTTTACCATCATTTAAATTAACTTCTACTATAATATCATCATTTGAATTACGAGTATTTTTAGATGAGATAGCTAAAATATGTTCATCATCTAATAAAGCAACATCTCCACCATAGCCGCCTTCTAAATCATAAACATTATATATTTTTCCTAAATAATCAAGTTCTAATAACCCCGTTCTAGAAACACCATATAGATAATCTTCATTTGCAACTAAGAAATGTCCATTATTTAAAGTTTGAATAGTTAAATTATAATTTCCTTCTAACTTATATACCATTTCTCCATTGCTATTAAAACCAAATAACCCAGTATCAAGGGGTGTGCTAATCAAATAAATTCCATTATTTAAATTAACACCTTTACCAATATTTACAGTTAAATTTAAATTATCTTTAACATTAATCATATCTAATTCTAATGTTTTTGATTTATTACCAGCACTTATTTTAACACTATTTTTCTTACCAGCCACTAAACCATAAACTGGGATAGCATGTTTTTTACTTTTTTCAAATTCCTGTTTTTGACCATTAATTTCAATAGTTACAGTTTCTTCACTATCAGTTTGAAAAATAATTAATGCTGTAAGTGGAGAAATATAATAAGGATTTTCCAATACATAAGGATTTTCCAAAGTATATTTCTTATCATCCATAGCTTCTTTTACTTTTACATCAGTTTCTTTTTGTTTACTATAAACATCATCTTCTGGTGTAATAACATCATTTTTAAAAATTTCTGCAAGTTCTTCATTAACTTTATCTATTTTTTTCTTTTCTCTTAGTTTATTAATACCAACTATTAAGCCTATAATAACAAGTACACAGATTATAACCCCAACTACATAAATTATTATTCTATTATTCTTTTTCATATTTTATTCTCCTATACCACATAAGGACTTTCTAAAGTACCATTACCACTAGTAAATACTATATCGCCTTTAAATACAACTACAGGTCTAACACCATAACTAGAATTTATTGAAAAACCAGATGAAGTAAAAGTACTACCATTATATAACGCAGCCATAACATTAGCATAACTACCACTTGAATAAGAATGAGGTGATGCTAGCCAGAAATATTTTCCAACTGCACTACTATACATCCAAATTTTTGATTGAGTATTTTCATATTCTTTATAGTCTAACAAACCAACATATGAAGTTGATTTTCTACTACCAACATCACTATAAACTCCTGTATTCCATTCTGTTAAAATTAATTTATTTTTATAATTACTTAAACTACTTAGGAATGGAGCCAAGGCTTCACTAAATATTTGTCCATTTACGAAATTAGTACCACCATAATTACAATAACCTTGATTACAGCAAGAATATGATCTGAAATAACTATCAGTATATATTCCATTATATATTGCTTTATATCCATTATTATTTCTATAAACAACAAATAAACTATTATTATATTTTATATATAAAGGACTATTACAATATTCTCCATTACCACAAACTTCAGTATAAGCATCTGACATTTTAACTTCTGCTTTAAAATTAATTGCACTACTTGATGTCATTAAATTAGCATTATTATAAGCATCAACTACCACATAATAAGTAATTCCACTTGATAAATTACCTAAATCACAAATGCCATCAACTGCATCAACACTTTTATTTAAATTATTAGAACTTGTTCCATATCTACAAGTATATTTATAAATTCCACTTTCAGGATCACTTGCACTAACCTTTACATAACTAGAATTACTTTGATTATGTTCTGCTTTAACACTCACAGGTTTTGTTGTATCAACTAAGAAAGTACTATCACAATAAACATCTGATTCATTATTAACATTATCAATTGCTTTAACACAAACTCTAGTTGCTTTTTTACTAGTTGGATAACTAATAATAGCTTCAGCCGTATTACCAACCATTATAGTTGCATTTTTATCTGGTGTACAAGTATTACCATCAGTAAAGCAATATTTAATAGCACTTATACCACTATCTGCATCTTCAAAAACTATTTTTCTAGAAAGTTCACTATAATAAGTAATTCCTTTAGTTTCAGAATCAGTAACAAAATATTCATTAACAGTTGCTTTAGCTACAGGTTTTGTTGTATCAATCTTATCAATATCAAAACTACTTACATCACTAATATTACCAGCATTATCTTTAACACAAACATAATACTTACCAACTTCTAAATCAAATTTATTATTTGTAACATATTCACCATTACAAGCTTCATTTTTACCAACATAATAACCAAATATGCCACTACCACTACTATCACTTGCATTTATAGTAACATTCTTTTTACTACCAGCCCAATTATCATCTTTTACAATATCAATTATAACTGGTTTTTGATTATCTATTTGAACAACAGCACTAGATGTTTCACTTGTACCATCTTCATAAGTTAAAGATAAACTAAATGTTGTTGATTTTACAGAATCAGCAGTAACAATAATTTCTGATTCATTACTAGATTCACCAGTTAGACCTTGCCATCTATAATCACTAACATTTTTAGTAACTTTATCATCTAAACTTAATTTAACACTACCACTATACCAAGCATTATTAGTATTCTTTAAAGTTTTTTCACACTTTGCAAGTTCACTTTCATCATTTGTTTCAGAATAACATGTGATTTTAATCAAACTAGCAACAGTGGCATTATAATTACTACATGTACCATCTTCAAGTTCACCATTATCAGTTAACTTAGCAGTATAAGTTCCATCATTTAAGCTAACTTCAACAATTTTACAATTAAGACTTGAATTATCTACAGGATTATAAATTGCCTTTTGATCATCAGCTGTTAAATAACCTTCTTCAATTAACTTACCAACTGATACAGTAATAATTTGCGTATCATTAGCATATTTTACAGCAGCAGCTTCAATTCTTGTCTTAACATTTTCAAATTGATTGTTCAAGACATTCTTACGAACATTAATAAATACTGGAACGCCAATACCTATTACAACTGCAACAATTACTACAACAGCAATAAGTTCAACTAAAGTAAAACCCTTTTTATTTTTCATATCCATACCTCTTTCCTATTATTAATAATATCAATTTTTTTACTCTTTATCAAGTACTATTTTAATTTTTATATACTAAAAAATCAACATATTTAACATTTATCTTACCCAACTTAATTTTTTCTTTCAAATATTCTTCCCAAAGAATTAAATCATGCAAACTAACATCATCATCAATAAGTATTTCAATAACAACTTTATAAAAGCTTTTCACATTTATAAGAGTACAATTAGAATAACTAATACCATCGCCATCCCTTATAATGTTTTCTATTTTTTTTATAACTCTTTTACTTTGATTATTTTGACAATTTAAAGATATAAAGCTATTTATAACAATATTTATTCCCTTATATATAAGGATGGCGCCCATAAATAAGCTTCCGATCAAATCAAACACAGGCATTATGCTAGCTAAAAAAACAAAAAATACACTACCAATAATTAAAACTGCATCATAATATGAAACATGAGCCATTGTCATTAACATATCACTTTGAACTAACTTAGCTTTTTTAAATAAATAATTACTAAATATAATTTTAACTAAAATTAATATTAGTAAGACAAATAACACTTTTAAATCTGAAGATTCAAATTTTAAGAAAAAAGACTTAATTATTATAAATAACCCCAATAAAGAAATAATTACACCCACAAATATAGTGGCATAATTTTGATAAGAACCATAACCAAATGGCTCTCTTCTATTTGCTCTTCTTCCTCTAAATATAGAACCACTAAACCCCATAAAATCTTGAACCGTATCACACAAAGTATTATAAGCACTAGAAATTAATGTATAAGAATTAAATATCATGCCTGCATAAATTTTAATAAAAACAATGAGAGAATTAATTCCTATACTTAAAACAGTTACTCTTCTTTCTTCCTTCATAAATCACCTATTTATCAAATATTATATAATTATCTTTTCTAGGCATTGCTGGTGGCAAAATCATATCACGATAACCCAAAACAACATTACCAATTCCAACATATTCATCTCCAAGTCCCCATTTAGACATTAAATTTTTACCAAAATCAGTTTCAAATGTTTCCTTAGCTCTATGAACCCAACAACTATCAACACCTAGACTAAATGCAGCATTTATCATATTAGATATAACAGCACATCCATCTTCAACATATGTTGAAACATTTTTATCAGCAAAAACAATTACTAAAGTCGGAGCATTATAAAAAGGATTTAAACCTATTTTATTAACAAAACTGCCATTAATTTTAGCAATTTCTTCAATTAATTCTCTATTTTGAACAACCACTATTCTAGCACTTTGTTTACTTTTACCATTCGGAGCAAAAGTACCACATTTAAGTATTTCATTAAGTATTTCTACAGGAATTTGTTCATCTTTAAATTTTCTTATACTACGTCTTTCACATAAAATTTTTGTTACTTCATTCATTTTATCATCTCCATAATATAATAATATCACAAAAATTACATTTAGGGTATTGCTTTTTTTAAAAATCTTTGATAATATAAGTTATACAAGTCATGGTGCAATTGGTGAAGTGGTTAACACGCCGGATTGTGGCTCCGGTATGCAAGGGTTCGATTCCCTTATTGTGCCCCATTAGTGAATATAAAAAAACAAGCGAATAATCACTTGTTTTTTTTAATGTATTAATCTTCTTCCTACATAAGTTACATCATATTTGTTAATATATTTATCAGGATTATTTTTACGATATTCTTCTTTATTTTTTTTCATAATAATTCCAGCATCTCTAACTACAGATTGCAAATCATCAACACTTTCACAATATATAGTTCCAACAGAAACAGTATACAAAGTTAACGAAACTTTTTCCATTGCTTTTTTCATTTTCTCACTAAACAACGCTTCATCTATATCCTCACAAATAATTATAAATTAATCTCCACCAATTCTATATATATCACTATATCTAAAAAATATTTTAAACGCATCACATACTGCAATTAAAAATCTATCACCTCTTCATGTCCATATCTATTATTCACAATACTAAGACCATTAGCATCAATAAAGGCAACTACACAATTACTATATTTCTTCTTTTCTTGTATAAGTTCATTATACGCAGTACGATTATAAACTTGAAGTAAACTATCAATATATTTATCTTTTTTTAATTTTTCTATCATCAAATAATTTTTAAAAATATTATTCAAAATAACATGAAGCATTTTAATAAAAAAATCTTTATTAACAAAGTCCTTTTTACATTTTTAATAACTAATCTTTTAGAAATAACTTCTATATTAATAATTATATCGTTGTTAGATAAAGCTATATTTTTATAAGAAATCATATTTTCATTTTTTCGAAAATCATCCGTAATTACAGCATCTGCCTCGCAATATTTTTTCAACATCTCAAAAACAGAGTTAAAATGATTAGAATCATAATTATCAGTTACTATCATGTTATTTAAACTTATTAAAAAATCACTTTCTAACATATAAATTCCCACCTAATAAGATTATATCACACTTTAAAGATTATTTTCATAAAAATTCCATATTCCAAGTTTTCCTTTAGCTTTAATAGGTTTAATAATTTCAACATCTTCCAAAATCCATGCATATCTACCAACTTCATAATGTCCACATTTATACTCCATCGGATTTTCTTTTTTTAAATTTTCAATAAACTCATCAGTCATCAAAACACAATCCACTAAACTACACTTACATATTATTTCACCATACATCGGACTAATTAACTTACTTAATTCACTATTTTGATTAGATTTACTTAAACTAGCATGAATATATAATTCTCCGCGATACTTAGTTTTAAAACTTCTTGTTTCTATTTTTTTAATATTCATCATTATTAAACTTGCATAAGGTTCTTTAATAGATAAAACTTTCATAATATCACCATAATTATTATAAAATATTTGCATACACAAAGCAAATATAAGCACACTATAAATGGTGATTATTTTGAAATTAACAAAATACAATAGAAAAAGAAATTTTAGTAAAACAAAAGAACCAATTGGTAAAATATCAAAACCAAACAAAAAACTTAAATTTTGTGTTCAACATCATTTAGCAAGAAAAGACCATTTTGATTTAAGACTAGAACATAATGGTACAATGCTTTCGTGGGCAGTACCTAAAGGACCATCATATAATCCAAAAGACAAACGTTTAGCAGTTCACGTCGAAGACCATCCTTTATCATACCGCACTTTTGAAGGTACAATACCAGCTGGTGAATATGGTGGTGGCACAGTTTCACTTTTTGATGAAGGATATTATGAAAAAGTTAAATATGAAAAAAATTTAATAAAATTTATTTTGCATGGCAAACGTCTTAAAGGTATGTGGACTTTAACTCATTTTAAAGATAATAACTGGCTTCTTATTAAAGATAAAGATTATTTTGAAAATTATATCGATATAAAAAAATATAAAAGAAGTATTAAAACCGGAAGAACTTTTGAAGAAATAAAAAATAATTCTAAAAACAAGACCATTGAAATAACAAACAAAGACAAAAAAATAATTGATAATATAACCAAAAATGATATTATAAATTACTATAAAAAAGTAGAGAATAGAATGATGCCATATCTTGAAAACAGACCTATAAGTGTTATTCGTGCTCCATCCGGAGTCAAAAATGGCACATTTTATAAAAAACATTTAGAAAATAAAGATGGCTACTTAGAAAAAATAAATATAACTTCCAAAAGTGATAAGGAAAAAGATTATTATTACATTTTAGATAAGTTAGGATTATTAAGTGAAGTACAAATGAATAGTTATGAATTTCATGTGTGGGGAGCAAATGCTAGTAAAATAAATTCACCAAATATGATGGTATTTGACTTAGACCCAGATGAAAAGTTACCAATTGATACATTAAGACAAGGTGTAAAAGACTTAAAAGAAATTTTAGACAATATAAATCTAAAATCATACTTAAAAACAAGTGGTGGCAAAGGTTATCACATTGTTGTGCCAATTAACACTAAAATCTCATGGACTAAATTTTATAAAATATCAGAAAATATAGCACTTCTTATGGAAAGTACATATCCAGATAAATACACAACAAACATTAGAAAAGATAAAAGAAAAGGAAAAATATTTATAGATTACTTACGTAATCAAAAAGGAGCTACATCTGTTGCACCATACTCAATAAGGCTTAAGAAAAATGCTCCTGTATCAATGCCAATAGCGTGGAATGAACTAGATAAAATAAAGCCCAATGAAATAACCATGGATAAAGCTATACAAAGGCTAAAGAAAAAAGACCCGTGGGAAGATTTTTTTACTTCCAACTAGTCTTTATCATCTAAATTTACACCTTCAGCAACAATTAAATCATTAAATTGAACTTTAAAATTTTCAATTTCTTTTACTTTTACATCTTCATAAACATTTTTAGCATTACAAATAGCTTTATAAAAATCTTTTATTGAAACAATTTTTCTATTATCATATAAAGCATAAGTAAAAGCATTAGCAACTATAGTTAAACAAATATCTGGATATCTACTTGCAATTTCATAAACTCTTTTATATTCATCAGTCATATTTACAATAAAAGCCATTATTTTTTCAGTTACAAATGGTTGATAATTAATTTTAACTCCGATTTGTTTTTCAAGTTTAGGAATAGTACCCATAAGTATCTTAACAACAGTTGGTTTATCAGCTTCCAAAACATCAATTTTTTGAAATCTACGAAGAAATGCTCTATCCCTTAAAATATATTGTTCATATTCTTCCGTAGTTGTAGCACCAATCATTTTAATTTGACCTCTATCTAATCCTGCTTTAAGCATATTTGCAAAATCCATTCCCCCAACTTTATTAACCAGCAAATGAGTTTCATCAATAAATATAATTGTATTAAGTCTTTCAGAAAGTTCACGAACAAGTAAGTCAATTCTATTTTCAATTTGTCCATCACTCATAGTTTCACCAATTAAACTTGTAATATTAACTTTAATTAAACTATAATTTTTTAGCGCATCAGGAACTAAACCTTTTTGTATTCTATAAGCAAGTCCTTCCACTATTGCTGTTTTACCAATCCCAGGTTTACCAACAAGTAAAGCACTTTTTTCTGGTGTCAAAAGAGTCAAAATAACTTGTTTTATTTCATCATCTCTAGCAATTGCTGGGTCAGTTATATATTCTTTAGTTGTTAAATCAACACCATAACGTTCTAACATACTTATTTTTTCTTCATTCATTTATATCACCTTAACTATCTATTAGTATACCATTTATTTAAAACATAATCTACTAAATCTTTTGCACTATTTCTATTTATATATTTCTTTTGATTATTTATCATTTCTTCTTGAATAGTTTTATCATCAAGTATTTTTTGTGTAACACTTACAACTTCATCTGGATTTTTAGCACGCATTCCCATGCCATTACTTTCAAAAAATGAAGCATTATAATTTTCCACACCAGGAATTGGCATCATAAGCACAAATGGTTTTCTCATCATTGTAATTTCAGTTGATGTAAGTCCTCCAGGTTTTGCAATTATTACACTTGCTTTATTCATATATTCATTCATATTATTAATAAAGCCTTTAACAATTAAATTTTTATTATCTATTTTTTCTAATTTTTCTTTTAAAGCCTCATTACTTCCACATACCACAACTAAATAAGCATCAATGGATTCAAGTATTTTTTTAACACATTCCTCCATTTCACCAAAGCCCATACTACCTGATGTAAGCAAAATAATATCTTTATCATTTGGTAACAAGATATTACCTTTGACTTCCAAAAAACTTGATGCAACTGGTATGCCTATTGGTAATAAAATATCTTTATTTATACCTTTTTCTATAAATCTATTTGCTAATTTTTCACTTGGAATAACAAATATATCCGGATTAGTTTCATTCCAAAAAGGAATACATTCATAATCAGTTGCAACGTTAATAAACTTAATATCTTTCTTATTTTTTAGTTCTGTTAAGGCCATGCAAGGAAATACATGAGTACCAATTGCTAAATCATATCCATTTTCTTCTAAAAAATTATCTAAATTTTTAACGACCATTTTATTAAAAGCATAAACTGGACTCTTTATTCCTGTTTTATTATAAAGTTCACCTAGTTTATAAATTGTTTTAAAAATATTGCCTTTTCCTTTCGTAGAACCAAGATATAACTCTTCAGCCCTTTTACTTGCTTTTTCACCAGCAAGCTGCATATAATCTTTTACATCACAAATAATCCCTCTTTTTTTAAACTCACTTGCTATATATCTAGCACAACTATTATGTCCACCACCTGTACTACAAGTAAATACTACAATTTTCATCTAATCACCCCAACTATCATTATACATATTTTTTAAATATTCCTTATTAAATATTTTATCCAAAACTTCTTCATACTTATATTTAGCTTCAATACCTTTTTCTTTATTTCTTGCTCTATTAATTGCAACACCTGTAAGAAATATATCAAAAACCAAAAATATACTTAAAAATATTGCTAATCTTTTACCAAGATTTTTATCCATCTTTTCAAGTAATTTAGCTATAAACGGATAAATATATTTAATCCATACAACCCCAAGAATTCCCCAAAAAAGGGAATATCTAACACATATTCTTCCATTTAAGTTAAGTGGTTTTCTAGAATAATCCCATGCAGTAAAACCTAAAACAAGTTCCATTCCCCAGCTCATTATATATTCCAAAATAGAACCTCCGATAAAACCAATTAAGAATATTTTTATATTTTTTTCATCTCTAAACTTATATAAAAGAGCTGTAAGCATTAAAGCACCAAGACCATAAGCCATATTAAATGGTCCAATTACAACTGCAGAATGATTAATAAACTCTCTCCATTTTATGAGGGAAAAAACGCCTTCCACAAACCAGCCCACAACACAGCCAACAATAAATATCCAAAATAAATTATATAAACTCTCACAACTTTTCTTCATAACTACCAACTATTTATCATATTTTTCATAAAAGTATTTAACTAAAGGTTCCACACTAATTTTATCATATCCCATTTTTTTCAAAACTTCAACACCAGTATAAGCACCACCATTTACATAAATATTTTTACATAAATAATCAGTTATAACCTTTATATTACCATTTTTTAATATTTCATCAATATTCCCTAAGTCTCTATTTACAACTTCTAAAAACATTCCATCAAATATAGAACCAATTAAGTAAGATGGGAAATAACCAAAATCACCTTCAGCCCAGTGAACATCTTGAAGAACACCCTCAGTATCACTAGTAACTTTTACACCTAAATATTCTTTCATTTTTTTATTCCAAACGCTAGGTAAATCATCAACACTTAAATTACCATTAAATAAATCTCTTTCAATTTCATATCTTAAAATAATATGCATACAATATGTAAGTTCATCAGCCTCAGTACGTACCAAACTAGGCATCGCACAATCTAATCCTTTTGAAAATTCTTCTAAACTAATATCAAGACCAAGCATATTTTTAACTTCATCATAGATTGGATACCAAAAATTAATATTTCTTCCTAAAATATTTTCATAAAACCTTGATTGACTTTCATGTAAAGCATTTATACCATCACAAGTTGCACATTCATATTTAGTTAAATTATTATCAACATTTTGTTCTAAAATACCATGACCACCTTCATGTACAATGGTTGTCACAAAATCAAATGGATTATCTGTAAACTTAAAAGCAATTCTAATATCATTATTACCAACTTTTTCCGTAAAACCATGTGGATAAATTCCAAGAGCACCTTTATTCATGTCAAATCCCATATAATTTAAAATAAATTCAGCACACTTTATTAACACATCTTTACTTGCATTCATTTTAACATTTACTTTTTTATTATTAAGTTTACTTATCAAAGGAACAAGTTTTTCTTTTAATTCATTAAATAATTTATCTATTACTTCACAAGTTAATCCTTCTTCATAACTATTAAGCATAGTATCATATAAATTCTCACCATTATTTAAATAACCATAATATTTTTTAGTATATTCAATTACATCCTTTAAATAAGGTTTAAAAGCCTGATAATCATTATTTTCCTTAGCTTCTTCCCACACTGCAGTACTTTTATGCAAAAGCTCGGTATATTTTACGTAAAATTTATGTGGTACCTTAACACTTTTCAAATAATTCTTATACATCATCTTTACATAACGTTTTTCAGCATCAGGTAATTTATCAAAATCATCACTATTTATAAACTCTTCTAAAACTTCACCATGTTTACTACTAGTCTCTAAACTAAATAATTTACTTTCTAAATTTCCAAGTAAAGAAATTACACTATTCTTCTCATCCTTCGGAGTTGAAACAAGCAAATCCCAATTAATTATATTTATAGTATGTTCTAAATCAAATATTTCTTTTTGATATTCTAATAATCTATTCACATTAATCACCTTGTAATAATTTTAACATAAAAATATAAAAATAGCACTAAAAAACTCCGATGTTATTCGGAGTAAATTTCAAATTGGTGCCCAAGGCCGGACTTGAACCGGCACGAGCTTTAACACTCGCAGGATTTTCATACTACCATAACTTTCGTTACCAAACATGTTTGTTTGTAGTCTGGACTTTCTCTTTACCATATTATTGCTAACTTAGGTATTGCCCGTCAAGTCTCTACACCTTACTTACGATTTCTATAATTAGATGTTAAAGCATGACAATTTGGACACAATAACTGAAGATTTTCTAAAGAATTATCTTTATTGTTACCATTGACATGATGTAACTCTAATGGAATTGTTTGACCATTCCAAGTTACAAATCTCACACTTTAAAGGTTTTAATTTTTCCTTTAAAATTCTATTTTTTAACTTATAGCTTGTAATAGGAATTTCATTATTAAAGTATTTTTCTATAGGCTTAATATCAGCCGGAGAATTATTAACATTCCAACCTTGACCTAAAAAATGACTAACATCAATCTGATAATAATCCAAGTATCTATCTAATACTCGATAATTACCTCCATAAGGTTTCAAATTCAATTTTAATAAACACTCACGTTTACTAATAGAACTTTTAACAACCATAGCAATATCATCTTTAGAATACTTTAACTTCAAAATCCCCTCCGTAAGTCTTGGCTCGGGATTGCCATCAGCGTTATCTGTAAGGTTTCCCCGAATTTGAGCAAATTCACATAACTGATTTCTCAAGTTAGTGCTCAAGGCCTTCCAATCTCTAGTAAGAGGCCTTAAGTCCTGTGCGTCTACCTATTCCGCCACTTGGGCAAGGCACTGTCTTAATTAATAAGACTTCTTAAGTATAATATAAAAAATTACTAATTTCAAGTGTTTTTATCAAATTTATGTATTTTTTTCATAAAATATAGTTGACAACCTATATTTTAATTTGTTATAATCAATATGCATTGAAAAAAATGCATGGAGGAATACCCAAGTCCGGTTGAAGGGATCGGTCTTGAAAACCGACAGGTCGTGAAAGCGGCGCAGGGGTTCGAATCCCTTTTCCTCCGCCAATTTAAAATTAGTTATCGCGGGATGGTAGCAGTCTGGTAGCTCGTCGGGCTCATAACCCGAAGGTCGTAGGTTCAAATCCTTCTCCCGCAACCAATGGTTCGTTAGTGTAGAGGCCTATCACGTTTGCCTGTCACGCAAAAGATCACGGGTTCAAATCCCGTACGAACCGCCATTATGGCTCCATAGCTCAGTCGGTAGAGCAGAGGACTGAAAATCCTTGTGTCGCTGGTTCAATTCCCGCTGGAGCCACCAGAAAAACAAAAACAAGCCTTTTGGCTTTTACGCCCGATTAGCTCAGTCGGTAGAGCGCACGGCTGTTAACCGTTAGGTCGTAGGTTCGAGTCCTACATCGGGCGCCATTGAAAAAATTAAAATATCTTGAAAAATCAAAATTTTCAAGATATTTTTTTATAACTCACAAAAGTCTATTCTTCTTTTTCATATTCTCTAATTTTTTCATCAATCCAAATAGGAAGCATCTCTTTTAAAGGTAAAAATCCTTTTCTAGTTTCTTTTATTCTGTTTTTATCATCATAATTAATATAATAAATATCTTTAATAGACACTTTAAGATGTTTACTTACTTCATCAATATCAAGTATTAAAACATATATTTCTTCCCCCACACTAACAAACTTACTTACATCTTCCACAAAGTTATTAGAAACTTCAGAAATATGACAAAGTCCAGTGTATCCATCTTTTTCTATGAAAAAACCATAATCAGCAATACCAGTAACTTTAACAAGTACAATATCCCCTACTTTCATACTTCACCTTCTCATAGTTTAAGTATAGCAAAAAAAGCTAGACAGAGCAAGCATTTCATTATATAATACTTTTGGTGAACCAAAATGAATAAAGAAGAATTAACTGATAAAATAAAGAAAATGGTCGAAGAACTAAGACCGTATTTAAACATGGATGGCGGCGACATAGAATTCATAAAATATGAAGACAATTACCTATATGTCAAATTAACCGGAGCATGTCAGAGTTGCATGTTTCAAGATAACACTTTAAATGAAGGCGTACTTTCCTTCTTCCAAGCTCAACTTCCAGAACTTGAAGGAGTTATTAATGTTGATTTATAATCCATTCAATCTTATCTATTTTAGCATACTTAGAAATTTCTAAGTATGCATTTTTTAAAAATTCTTCATAACTATCACACTTTTTTATAATATTAACTAACTCTTCTTCATCGCCATTTTTATTCATAACACTTTCATATACATCAAAATAATAAGTCGGATATAAAAGTCTAGCATAAAGCATTTGATATTCATACAAACTTAAATGTCTAATTTTAAGATAACTAGATAGTTCATCTAAACAAAAACTAATATCTTTCTTAAAAAACATAGCTTTCAAATATTCTGCAATATCTCTAATTTCTAAATCAAACACAAAAGAAAGCGGATTTAAATAATTAAGCTTATAATTTGGATAAAATACTCTTCGATGAGATAAAACAATCCTATAAGCATCTCCCCCATATTTCATATTAGTATTATTTACATAACTAATAGCATTTTCAGCCATACCAACATAATAACTAAATGAATTTTTAACAACATCTTTTTCTATAGAAAGTTCTCGTACTTGATATTCAAAATAATCTATCTTTTCACTCCACAAAGTTCCCCAATTATTACGATATAAATTAGATTTATTGTTATTGAGCACTAATTTTTCACTAATTTTAACCATATCAAATATATCATATTCTTCATTTAAATTACTAACAGCAAAAAGTATATAATTATACTCACCTACTTTTGTTAAAAAACTATTATTTCTATTTATAAGTATTTTATGAACATTTATACCTTTTTTAACCATTTCATTGCTAACATTAATAATGTCTTCCAATTCTTCAATCCCACGATTATAAAACACAAAAAAGTAATCTTGATTTTCTATCTTAAAATGATATTTACCATCAAGTTCTTCAATGCTTTCTATATCTAGTCCATAATAATATTCGAGCGTTTCTTTCATACTAAATTATATAAAAAAAATAGGTTTTTAGACCTATTTTAGTCAATTCTAATTGGATTTTGACTTGTTCCATCACCAGAAATATAATTTACATTAGAGTTTAAGTAAAAAGTAGGTCTGACACCACTTCCAGTATTACCCCCAAATGATGTAGATGAAGAAAATAACGTTCCTTCAGCAAGTACATAATACACATAAAATGAATTAGAAGAATTTGGAGTAATTGTCCACTCTTCATAGCCAGAATACATCCAATTTGCTGATGTAACTGAAGAACTATTATAATTATAAAGCAAATGAAGTCCTTAGATTTATTAGACAAAATACTAATCAAACACAAAAAGATTTTGCTAAAAGTATTAATAAAAGTGAGGATTGGGAATATTCCAATGAATGTGGAAGAAGTAGATATTATTTCAGTGATTTAATTGATATTGCCAACAAATACAATTTAGAAATTATAATCAAAGATAAAAAATAACACACAAAAAATCGTTCAATTTAAAGAACGATTTTTAATTTACTTATTTATTATTAAATTTAGCAACTAATGCATCAAACATGTTTTCACAAGCTTTTAAGAAAGCTTCCTTATCAGCAGTAAAATCAACTGGTGTATTATTTACAGGTTCTGGAATTGGTTCAACACTAGGCATTGGTGTTACTTCAACTTCAGGCATAACTGGAGCTACAACTTGACTTTCTACTGGTGCACTTGGCATAACAGGTGCACTTGGAGCAGGATTAACATTTTGCATTTCAACTGGATTTACTACTTCACTTTGTACTGGAGTAACTTCAGGTGTTACAGGTCCAGCCATAGGTGTTACTTCAGGTGCACTCATAATTTCTTGTTGAACCGGAGCAACTTGAACTTTTGGTTCCACTGAAACATTTCCTAAAACAACTGGTTTATAATTATTTTTTAATGCTTCAAAAGATGCAACAGGAAGTGTAAGTTGTTTAAAGAACATATCTTCTGCATTAATTGTTTCAGGTACACTAATATAATCAACTTGATTTCCAGAAATAATTAATCTTAAAGCTTCTTTAACACTATTCCATTCTGCATCAGGAATTAAACTAAGTGCATTATTAACAAGCTTAGATACCAAAATTATTGGAAGTCCCATTGTTCCATTCATTTCATTATCAACAACAACATATTCTCCACTACCACTTTTAAAAGCAGTAACAAGTGGTTTTTCTAATACTCCACCAGACATAGTATTTATTTTCAATTTTTCCATATTATTCTATCCCTTCTTTATTCTCTTTAAATTATACCAAATTATTTTTTAATTTTCAATATAAAATATTTACAACCATAAGCACAATACTTTTCAATATAATCATCAACCTTTTGAATATCATTTACTGGTTTAAAATATTTATTATTCTTATCATTAAAACCTTTAAGTCTTACTTTACCATATGCATAATCCCCTAAAATATAATCAAAACTATCATAATAATCAGTTATTTTTCCTTCCAAATCACTTATATCCAAAGCATCTTTTTCATTTTTAATAACTTCATATTTTTTATTATCAATAACAACTTCCATAAAACCTCCCTATATAACCATAAACACAACAATACCAAGTATCATCAAAGCTGTACAAATAACACTAATAACTAAAAGGATATCAACATAACCATTTCCACTAGTAACTTTATTATTTTCTCTTTCTATAGCTTCAATAGCTTTATCAAGTAAATATTCTTTATTAATAGCATTTTCTCTAATTTTAAAATAATCATAAACTTGTGAATTAACTTTATCAACATCACTACTATCCATATTTTTAATATCATCAAAACTATAGTTGAGTAGTTCATAAGCTTTTACATTTAAATAATGTTTTTCCTTAGGTAAAATAACTTTTATATTTTCTTTCATTTGAATTTTAAAATATCTATCAACTTCTAAAACATCACTAGCTTGTAAGAAATTATATGATACTCTAAGTGGATTTTTAGAATATGGTGTATAAAGCAAATCATAAAATTCAATTACTTCAGCTTCAGTTAAATAAAAGTTCAGTTTCTTTTTTATTAACATATCCACAAGTTCTTTTTGAATAATTATAAAGTATGGATTTTTATTTTTAACACTTCTCTTTTCATTTTCTTTTTCAAAATCTAAAAATAATTGTAAATTTGATAAGAATACTTCAACATCAGTTTTACTATAACCAAATTTACTTAAATTATCTTTTAAAAGTTCAGCATCATCCATAACTTTTGGATTAACTATATCAAGTTCACTATAAATGGATACAAGACTTCTTAAAACCACAACTAAGAAAGAGTTATATGTAACCCCTTGGATATTATCGCTACTCTTTAAATAGTCATTAATTGCCTTAGTAAATGCTTCATTAATAAACACTTTATCCACTATATCTTCACCCTATAATAAATTATAACACACATTTTATTCAATTGGAATAGAAAAATTACGACTTTGGTTCTGAATTAATCCACCATAAACTTCAGGAACTCTTCCATTAATAACAGATGATGCTACCAAAACATTATATTCAATTTTATTAGTTTTCTCACTTACTGGACTTATCAAATCAGTTTTAAGCTCAATAGTAACATAAATTTCAACTAAAGCATTATTAATCCCATAATCAGTAATTTTAGTTTTAATATTTGTAAGAACAGAACCAACAAAATTAACTGGAACATAAACACTTAGACCCAAATTAGAAAGAAACACACTAGAACTTCCAGTAAAAAATGGCATTCTAAGAGCAATACCTTTACCTCCAGAAACAATATTTCTCGACTTTACACTTTTATTTCCATTTTCTAAATCACTAATTGCTGTTTCCAGTTCCTGTGTCACAACTTCAAGTGCATAATAAGCTTGGTCCATATCATAAGTAACATAAAGTATTTCTCCCTCTTTATTTTTATTAATCACAATAATATCTTTCATAACATCATCTTTTAATAAATCAAAATTAATATTATTACTTAAAAATCCTTCCATAAATTCATTAAGTTTAATAAAAGCTACATCTATTAACTTATCACTTGTAACTTTACTATACAAATTAAAAAGAATATATGTAAAAAAAAATATCAAAGCTACTACTATATATATAACTTTAGATATTTTTAAATTTTTCCTTTTCTTAAATCTTTTCATATTAAATAATATGATTACATAAATGATTTTATAAATAAAAATAAACCAACTAAGAACACAATTATTACTAAAGCAATTAATATTTTAATGCCCACACCAACTTTATCATCTTCCACAAAATCATTTTCATCTTCAAAATCTTTTTTCTTAAACAAATCACTTGTATAAAAAGAATTATCTAATGTTTCTTTTTTACTATTCTCTTTATTTAAATTTTCTTTTTCCTTCTCTTTTTCTTTTATTTCAGTAATCGTTGTAACACTAGTTTCCATACTTTCATAAACTTGTGTATCATCATCACCCTTTAAATCAGTCAAAATATCTAGAGGGTCAACATCTTTTTCTTCTTCTTTTTTCTTTGCTTCATTAATAGTAATTGTATTAATCAAATTCATTAAATTTTCTTCAGGATTTATCTTTTTTTCTTCCTTTTCTTCTGCTTCTTCAATATTCAAATTATTTAAAATATCATACTGAGTATTTCTAAGTTTTTTAGCCCTAACTTCTTCATAAGTTTCTACCTTTTCATCCTTAGCTTTTTCTAATACTTTAGTTAAATCATACTCTTTAGTATCTTCTTTATCAAGTCTACTTACTTCTTCTCTAGGTTCAACCCTTATACTTCTTCTCTGAGGTCTATCATTATATCTTTTATCAAGAATTTTTTTTATTTGTTCAACATCAATTTCTCTTTCTTGATTACCAATCACCGTAGCATTACTATGCACATTAAAATTATCAAGTTCACTATCATTAATTTGCTTATAAAGATCACTATTTTTAGATACCCTTGACATTTTATCACTTTCATTATATTTATTAATTCTTGTGTCCATATGCACTACCTCTATAATCATGATATCATATTTAAATATTTTTTTAAAGGCTAATAATTGATTTTTTATAAACTTTTTATTATAATTAGAAAAGGAGGATACATGGAAAAGTTAAACGTAAATGAAAATTGCATTGGCTGTGGAATGTGTGTTGCTATTGATCCAGAACACTTTGAAATAGTTGACGGCCTATCAAAAGCTACAAACAGTGACAACCTAGATAGCAAAGACTTAGAAAATGCTATAGCATCTTGCCCAGTTGCAGCTATTGAAAAAACTGAAGAAAACTAAAAAATGCTAAGTAATCAAACTTAACATTTTTTTAATGCATATAATTTTTTTATTTCCTTAATACTAAGTTGTCTATATTCTCCAGATTTAAGTCCATCTAAAGTTAAAAATGCATAACCTACCCTAGATAATTTCATTACATCGATATGCATACTTTCAAATATTCTTTTTACTATATGATTTCTACCTTCAACAATAGTAAGTTCTATTATAGATGTATTTTTTTCATTATCTTTTTTTCTAACTTTAAATCTCTTTATTTCAACTTTTCTATTATCAATAACAATACCTTTTTTTAACTTATTTATATCATCTTTATCAAGTATCTTATTAAGTTTAGCAACATATGTTTTTTCTACTTCATAACTTGGATGCATCAGCATATTAGCAAAATCACCATCATTAGTTAAAATAATTAATCCTGTAGTATCATAATCAAGTCTACCTACTGGGTATATTCTAGCATCAGTATTAATTAAATCAGTAACAGTTATTCTACCTTCCTTATCCGTAACACTACTTATTACTTGTCTAGGTTTATTAAGTAAATAATATTCATGTTTTACATCTTTATTAATTATTACTCCATCTATGCTTATTATATCATTTGTTTCAACTTTAGTACCAAGTTCAGTTATTACTTTACCATTTACTAAAACTTTTCCATGTCTAATTAAATCTTCAGCTTTTCTTCTTGATGCATACCCATAAGATGCTATAACTTTTTGTAATCTTTCCATATTGGTCTCCTTCAAATAGAATTATACCATTTTTTTACTTAAAATAAAAGAAAAAAGTAGTTTTCCCGATTAAAAGAAAACTACTTAAATACTACATTAGGTCTGGACCGTGGTTTGAGGGCAGCCTGTGCCGCTCGCTGAATATTAGTGTCCACCAGCATGGATTAACGCCGACCTCTAGCACTAACAGCATTACCTGTCAATATAAATGTACCACAAGTTCACACAGATGTCAATAACTTTAGCAATATTTTTTAACATTTTTTAAAAAAACATAGCGGTCAAAATAAAGGCAACAACAATACCAATTAAGTCAGCAATAAGACCGACAACCAAAGAATATCTTATTTTTTTAACTCCGATTGAGCCAAAATACAAGGCAAGAACATAAATAGTCGTATCCGTACAACCTTGAAGTACACTAGCAAGTCTTCCCGCATAAGAGTCGGGACCATAATTGATAAATATATCATTCATAATAGCAAGCGTAGCAGTTCCCGAAATAGGTCTTAAAATAGCCATAGGTAAAATATCAAGCGGTATTCCAAACTTCATTAAAAATCCTTCAAAAACACTCAAAATTTCATAAACAAAATTACTATCTAAAAAAATATTAATAGCAAAAACCATAGCAATAATATTAGGAAAAATATTAAAAGATATTTGTAAGCCTTCCTTAGCACCATCTAAAAAGACATCATAAATATTAACTTTTTTTGTAAAACCATAAAATACAACAAAAACCACAAAAAGAGGTATAACTATTTTAGATAAAATATTCAATTTTTCCCTCTCTTTCTAATAAAATAATCAATTGTAACAGCACCAATACAAGAGCAAAATGTTGCAATAGCACCTGGCAGGATTATTTCTGAAGGATTCGCTGAACCATGAGCAATTCTAAGAGCTAAAACTGTCGTAGGAACAATTGTAACCCCCGCCGTATTTAGAACCAAAAATGTAATCATAGGCACACTAGCAGTATCTTTTTTATCATTTATTTTTTGTAGTTCTGTCATAGCCTTAAGCCCAAAAGGTGTTGCAGCACTACCCAGCCCCATCATATTAGCAGCTATATTTGAAGCAATAAAACCTAACGCTGGATTATCCTTGGGAACACTTGGAAAAAGCTTAGATAAAATTGGTTCAAGTATTTTAGCAAACTTTCTAAGCATTCCAGCTTCTTCAGCAATTTTCATAATGCCACTCCACAAGACAATAACAGGAAAAATAGATAGCATTAACTCTAAAGCATCTGCTCCATTAGTTAGAATGCTTTCATTTATAACAGAAATGTTACTAGTTAAAAATGAATAAACTATACCAACAACAATTAAGAAAAACCAAATATAGCTTACCACCCTAACCACCTCTTTAGTTTATCCCAAAAACTTAAATGTTCTTCTTGCTTTTTAACTTCAACATATATTTTTTCTTTTCTAACCAATTTATCATTTAATTTAACATTTACAAAACCAGCAACATCACCCGAAGAATATTTTTTCTCATCATAAAGTTCATAACTAACATCTATCTTATCATTTTTATTTTTAACACTTACATAAATATCTTCATCTAAATACAAGATATCATCTTTATAAACTTTTTCATCTTTTATTTTTATATTATTCTTATCTAAAACTTTAATAGCTTCATAATTTCTAAATATTTCTTCATACATACTGCGATGATCACCAAAATCATTTCCATCATTTAAAGTAACAACTACTACATTTGTATTATTTCTTGAACCTGTAGTAACAAGTGTCCTTCTCGCTTTTTCAGTAAAACCAGTTTTCCCACCAGTTATATAATCTTCACTATGTAAAAGTTTATTTTTATTAGTCCAACTATAAGTTTTTTCACTTGACTTAGCAACATATTTTTTAGTGCCAAATATTTCTCTAAAAGTAGCATTATTCATTGCATATTTAGTTATTATTGCCATATCTCTAGCAGTTGACTGATTAGCACTTCCATCATTTTCCTCAAGACCATGGCTATTAACAAAATGACTATTTTTCATACCTATTTTACTTGCTACTTCATTCATCAAATGAGCAAACCCTTCCATAGAACCTGCAACATTCTTAGCAAGTACCACCGCCGCATCATTACCACTCCTAAGCATAAGCCCATAAAGTAAATCTTTAATAGATATCTTTTCCCCTACATTAATATATATAGCACTTCCATAAGCTTTTAAAACTTCTTCACCAACTACAACTTCACTTTCAATATCAACGTTTTCTATAGTAACAATTGCTGTCATAATTTTAGTAATACTAGCAATAAGTCTTTTTTGATCAGCATTATACTCATAATATATGATATCGTTATCTAAATCCATTGCTATCATACTAGATGCACTCATCCCAAATACTTTAAAAGGTACAAGAAGTAATATTAAAAACACTACTTTTTTCATAAATATCCCCCAATAAAGATTATGAACAAATACATTAAAATACTACTAAATTATCAAAAGAAAAAGAACCATTATACAAATGATTCCTTTATAATACCAAAATTATCTAGTTCTAACTAAAGTATTAGCTTTTCTTGAACTTGAAAGTGCGTAACAATACATATCGTTTTCTGTGACATAATCTTCAGAAAAATTATCATCATTAAAACCTTTTTTAAATTCCTTAAGTTCACTTATTTTTTGACTTACATCCTTATCATAAATACTACCAAATATTCCAACAGTTATATTATGTCCCTTATTATGTAATTGTTCCCAATTTTTAATATAAGATATATCGTAAGGATTTTGTGTAATAAATCTATTAATAAATGACGTATCAAGAAACTCTAAATTATTAACACCATTTTTATTTTTCACCACAACAGGTATCCCTTCATAAACAGTAAAATTAGCTTTAATTAAATCTCCTTTTGCTTTATTTACTCCATCAGGATATGGTGTTATCATAGTCATATTCGAATCTAATGCTATAGAGTCAAATATACCTTTATCAACTTCTACAGTTTTACCATTAATTTTGGGATATACATCCATATACTCAATAAACGAATTATAATGATTTCTCAATTTTTTACGAGCTATAATCCACTCACTAAACTCCCTTATAAATTCTTCTGAATTAATATCAACATGATTTACACCTGTAGCACTTTTAAATTGTTCAATTAATTTACTTAAATATTCTCCCATATATAAGGCCCCCTAAACTTTAAATTAATATCAATTGATTGGTTTATCCCCCAAAAAAATCATTGCAAAGGCAATGAGTTTGTTAAATTTTCAACAACCCCCATTGATTCACAACGATTAAAATCGTATCACATTTTAACACAAATGTCAACAAGAAAGGCTATTTTTTCTATCAATTAGAACTTTTTTTAACAATATTTAATAGATAAAATAATATTGTAAATAAAACATATCCATGATAAAATAAAATTATTAAGAAATTCAGGTGGTTATATGCAAATAGCTTATATATATTATCTAGAAAAACTAAAGCACGAAATTCTAGATATTATGGAAGTTGATAAATTAGAAAACATAGATCCAATTCTAGTAACAGAATTTAAAAAATCTATAAAAAGCATCACGCCAGAATATTGGAATAAAATTAAAGATTTATTCGTGCAAAATATAGAATTTACTTATTCATATGACGAACAAATGGCTTTTACAATACTTGCATCAAAATTAGGGCTTGAATTCTTAAGTAAAAAACCAGAATACTGTGGAGAACTAGCAAGCATACTACCACTAGTGCAAAAATCGCCATTAAATTATAGTAATTATGCCAAGATATTCTTAGAAAGCCCAATATATGAACTTATTGTATCAATAGTTGAAAACAATCAAATTACAAGTTATTTTGAATTATTTCAAATAATTTTAACTAGAATAACAAGTGCAAATCTTTCAGAAGAAGATCGCAACTTTATATTAAAACTACTATATAGATTTAACGACCAAACATATACTATATTAATAGAAGAAAATGATACATTAGATGAAATTTATAATAAGCTATACTTAAATATGAAAAAAATTAATCAAAAAGGATTAATATATAGTTATGATTCTTTTAGAAAATTAGCTATATTACTAAATATCATCTATGAAAATAACGAAGAAAAATGTAAAGAACTAAAAAAAAGAATAGTAGAAATAGAAAAAGAAAACTACACTACAGAAACAATAATACACCTGATATTAAAAGAATTAGAAACTTTTCAAAAAATAATAACATTAACAAGGGGGAAACAAAATGGCCTACATTAGAGAATTTACATCTTTCGGAAGTAATATAGTAAGGTTAAAAAACTATGTTAATAAAAATTATCAAAATGATAAAGATAATGAACTATACCTAATTATGTTTAATTCAACAATTAGCAATTATCCAAACAAAAACTGGTCATCTATAGAAAATGACTTTTTTGACAAAATACCAAAAGATGACATAAATTTAACATTAATTTTTACAATTCTTTCTTACAAATTAGGAAATAGTTTTTTATCATTACCTGAAATAGTACAAAGAGATTTAATTGATGCCCTAATTATAAACAAAATAAATGCATATAAATTTGCAAAACATGCAACATTTTTAATAAGTCCAGAATTATTAAAACAAACTTTATATGCCTATGAAAATCATTTGATTAAACCAAGACACATTTATAAAATAATATATGATAATTTTGATTTAACTAATTTAGATGCACATAAACTAGAAGATATACTAACAATGATTAATAAATTTATAAAAGAACATGAAATAAAAATATTTAATGGCAATTACTATTTCTTTAACATATATAGATGTTTAAGAAAATTAATAACTTTAGAATTTTATCCAGATGATACATCAGTTATTGAACTAATACCTTTATTTAATACAATACCAGATGAAGAATTAAGACAAAGAATTCAAAAAGATTTTGAAAACATTGAAAAAAGTGACAAACCATTAATTGAAAAAATTGAAGATGCTATAATTGTTGCACATCACTATAGTTATGATTTGCCACTTGCCCAAAAGAAAAGAGACAAATAGTCTCTAGTCATTATCATAGTTATAAACACCATGTATTTTTTCTAAATCAGAATTACTTAAATCATTTACTTTATAGTTACCTTTATCATCTTTAGTTACATTAAAAGTAATATTATATTCTACTGTATCAGTAACCTTTTTCATTTTATCAAGTTTATAATTCATAAATAAATCATTACTATATACACCATTTTCTTTGAATTCATCACCACTATTAGTTAAGTAATTATTAGCATCTTTTTGAACTTTATATAAATCATATACAGTTATTTTAACTTCAACAGTGGCATTATCTCCATCATATTTTTCTGATGTAATTTCATATTTTAAATCTTGATATTGTCTTTTAAGTATATCTCTATATTTTTCTTTTTGACTATCAGTTAAATTTTCATCATTAACAACATCATCCATACTACTTATAACATTGCTACTTAAATTCTTATATTGATTTAAATAATCTTGAACTGCTCCTTTCGCAGTTTTTTTCATACAACCACAACCAGCTAAAACTAAACAAATACCTACCACTAATAATACTTTATAAACTTTCTTCATGAAGTCTCCTCCTTCTACAATTATTATTGCCATTAATTTCTAATTTATACTTTATTATAACTAAGTTTTATTAAATCATATATTCTTTTCTCTTTTATCCCAATTTCATCACTTAATTTTTCATTCATCACTTTATACATATTTTCACCATCACTTGGCTCTTTATTAAACCATTCCATATATAAATATTTAAGTTTAGTATATTCTTTATTCTTCTCTAAAGTTTCTAGTTCAGTTCTTATAATAAGTTTTATTTTATTTTCATCTCTTAGACTTCTATTATAATCTATTCTTTTTATTACTTCATAATCCAACTTTATTATATCCACAGTATATAAAACTTCCACAATATTTAAATCATCTCCGACTTCTAAGAAACTTCTAGAAATAGAATTACCATCTTTATCAAATTCTAAAGCAATACTTCCATTTCTATCTGCAAAAATTGCTACATACGAAGGACATTCTCCTTTTTTCTTCGCTTTATTTTCAATTAACTCTAAAAATTCTTTCTCTACTTTTACATCATTATTAATAAAATCATTTAAAGTTTTACTATCAACACCCACCAAAGGTATTCTCTTATAATATTCTAAATTATCCAAACTATCCCATTCATAAAACTGAACATTTCCATCTAAAAAATTAAGTAAAACATCATAATAATAGTTCATATTTTTCTCCCCATTCCTTTATAAATCAAAAAAACACCTCCTAAAAAAAACAATATAATTCCTCTTCTAATAATAAAATAAACAAAATCTAAAAAACTATACCCAATATAAAACAAATTTAAATAAATTATTATCCAAAATAAACCAATACTTACAAGTAAACTTCCAAATACTATTTTAAATATATTCATATCTAATTATATGTTTTACTTGTTTTATTATTTATAAAATGATAAAATTAACATGGTGATAGAATGAAAAAAATAATAATAATTTTAGTAAGCATCCTATGTTTAACAGGTTGTGGTAAAAAAGAATATGATAATCCCATAGTTACCATGAATATTAAAGATTATGGCACAATAAAAATTGAATTATATCCAAAATATGCTCCGAATACAGTTGCCAATTTTGTAAATTTAGTAGAAGAAGGTTTTTATAATGGTAATACATTTCATCGTTTAGTACCAGGTTTTGTACTCCAAGGCGGTGACCCAGAGGGAAATGGTACTGGTGACCCGGGTTACAGTATTAAAGGTGAATTCCGTGAAAATGGATATACTAAAAATACATTGAAACATACAACAGGTATTATATCTATGGCTAGAAGTATGTCTCCGGATAGTGCTGGTTCACAATTCTTTATAGTTCTAGCAGACTCACAAATGATAAGTGCATCACTTGATAATAAATATGCTGGATTCGGTAAAGTAATCGAAGGATTAGAAATAATAAAAAAAATCGAAGATAGTGAAAAAGTGGAAAATGAACAAACAGGTAAACTAAAAGAAAACATTACAATTGAAAGTGCAACCGTAGAAACTTTTGGTAAAGATTATAAAGTAACTAAAGCATAATAAAAAAAATTAAAAATATCATTTAATAAGGAGAATAACATGAATAATATAGTAACATATTTAATATTAGGAATAATCCAAGGTTTAACAGAACCTTTACCAATTTCTAGCTCAGGACACATATTTCTATTTAAAAATCTATTTAATACCACAATGTTTAATAGTTTAAACTTTGAAATAATTTCCAACTTTGGTTCATTCGTAGCAATCTTCATTATCTTTTGGAAAGATATCAAAGATTTAGTATCAAGTTTTTTTATTTACATATTTAATAAAGAAAAAAGAAAAGAAACAAAAGACAAATTTAAATATTGTTGGTATGTTGTAATAAGTACAATTCCAGTTGGTATCGTAGGTTTTCTATTTAAAGATAAATTAGAAAGCTTATATTCAATCAAAGGTCTAGCATTTGCCTTTTTAATCACAGCACTTGCACTATTTATAGTAAGAAATATTAAAGGAGAAAAAGGAGATTATGATATAACGCTAAAAGATGCTATCATAATTGGTCTATTTCAAATGGTAACAATAATACCTGGTATAAGTAGAAGTGGAACAGTTTTAGTAGCATGCCTACTTTGTCATTTAAAAAGAGATACTGCTTTAAAATATACATTTATTTTATATTTTCCAGTAAGTGTTGCCACGATGATTTTAGGAGTTAAGGACCTAGCAAATACTGCAGAACTATCTACCCTTTTAATACCATACTTAGTTGGAATGATAGCTGCTGGACTTGTAACTTATGTATCATATAAATGGTTAAGTAATTGGGTAAAACAAGGAAAACTATGGAAGTTCTCAATCTATTGTTTACTACTTGCATTATTCATATTTATATATTTTAGATAAAAACAAAACTGATAGAAAATTATCAACTTAACATTGATATTTCTACCAGTTTTTATTTTAACACTCATAATTATACATTATATATATATTAAATAATGTTGTTAACTTTTTGCTGGCGCCTCTGCAACGCCTGCACAAAACGCAGACGCGGCAGCCTTTTGTTCTCCCAAAGACTACCTCTTCCTTCTCACTCCAGCTGAATTTTGTCGCGGCTTGCCTAGCACGCGGACGCGCTTTGGCTATAGCCTAAAATACTAGTTTATTACCATCGGGTCGCTGGCACTGCCGCTCCCCGATACATATGTCGTGGAAGACAAAAGACTGAAGGACG
>ENA-OPCN01000543-OPCN01000543.1-human-gut-metagenome-genome-assembly--contig:-NODE-543-length-33704-cov-2.867842_pt1 | contig 33704 bp, 31 predicted proteins | sample MGYA00241567_ERZ501485 | MGnify/ENA primary metagenome ERZ501485 (study PRJEB25962, sample SAMEA2042579) | human gut metagenome | biome: human gut; feature: human-associated habitat; material: faeces...
CGCAAGCAGCTGGAGCAGCTGTCGTCATTAATGTGGCATCCGATTTGTGTGTAAACCACTCTTCGGAAATATGAATTTGCAACTGACAAATTGCATGATAAAGACCGAATGCAGGAATATCCACATTCACTTCTACATCATCGTTTTGTGGAGGATCTATAAAGTCCATATGAATACTCATGATATCAGAGCATGTAATATCATAATAATGAAATTTTCCAGTTTCTGGATTCAGCGCTTCTGCAGCTCTTTTATCAACATCAGAACTTCCTGGAACGAGATCAATGCTATGCAACTGTGCCAAATTGTATTTATGCTTTATCCGATCTTCGTTTACAACTTTGATGGATGCTTCCACAATTGTGGAAAAATGCTTTATAAAAGAAGTAACAAAGCCTTGTGGGATGAATGAAAATGCCTGGAGATGGATGCAACGATCTTTTTGATTTGTAGCTTTTGAAAGATCGTTGAAAAGATACCCAAATAAGCTATGATAGGGTTTATAAATTTCAATCTTTTCGTTGGTATTGATTTTTCCCATTGATTGATGGGAAATTGTATCCCAAACAAGCATTCTCGTTTCCAGTTTGTCGTTCACGATCATAGGTACTTCAGCCATAGGAATAAACATTATTTTTACCTCCATTTTTCATAAAAGAGAATAGATACATCCGATAATCGGATGTATCTATTTCTTATCGTTTTTTCATTTCTTCAATTGAAATTGCTTCTTGTGCCAGTTCCAAACGAAGAAATTTTTCTCTTGTGGATTCACCACCACGGAAGCATCGTTGATCGAGATTGATTTGCACTTGTTTGCGTACCTGTGCATATAATCCCTTATCAAGATCTTCAATATGATCAAGATCTTTTTTAATCGTAGAGGGGGACTTATTAAAAACTTTTGCCATTTTTCGAAGGGTTGATCCTTTTGTTACAAAGTAAATACCTTCTTGGATACAAGCATCATCGTCCCCCATTTTAGGACCTCTCGACATGATGCCTCACCTCTCTCATTATTTGATCTAAAATAGATCTATTAATGAGCTGTTAAATATTCTGATATCGCTTTTTCAGGACATCCATCAAACCCGGAAATGATTCTAAATCCAATTGTAGAACTGCATTTGCGTTGTATGCATCAATTCGATATCCAGACATTACAAAGAATCCAATGGTCTTTGTGTGAATGATCCAATCATCAAATATCTCCGGATTTTTAAAATTGCACATTGTAAGGATTTCTTTACATAAAATTGGTTCGTTCTTTCGTTCGAAAAGAGCACGAAATATCGTTTCACCAATTGAATCTTTATCCAGTACCTGATTTACAATACCGGACAGATTCATTTTTGGATGTTCAATTATACGTTTTCTCTTTTCATTTTTGATTGGCATGTTTTTAATCTTCCTTTCCATTACACTTTCATGATTGTTATCTGATGGCTTCTGTCAACATTTTCATCTGTTGTCATGATAATATTGACATTATGCCCATCGAACGTATTGTTATGACTTACAATGAAAATCTGTTCTGCATTGATTGCTTGAATTTGCTTAAACAGAATTGAGATGAATTTGTCACGATCATCCTTATACAACGGTCCATCCATTTCATCCAAAAGCATGATATTGTAGTCGGATAGAGACTGGCGGACCAATGCGAAGGATAATGCCAGTGAAATGATAGATCGTTGTCCTTGTGATGCACTGGAAATATCTTTGACCGGAGATCCATTGATTGCATATGGAATCTTAAAATCTGTCTCATTAATATCAAAATCGAGGATTTCAATACTATCTCCAAATACATCCGAGATCAGATCATTAACAGTATCTTTGCATTGATTGAGAAAGAGTTTTACATAGACAAGAGGTATTCCTTTGTTGGAAGAAGTCGCCTCGACGATATCTTTTAAATAACCCTGGGCTTCTTGTACTTTCATAAACTCTTTTTGAGAATATGAGATATCGTTTAATGCGACATTTAACCGATCGATTCGATCTTGCTGCTCCTTTAAAGTCATAACAAGTGTTTTTTGACGAATTCTTTTATCCGTCAATGCGTTGTTGAAGCCTTCCGCTCGATCTAAATTATCTTTCATCTCAGAAATCTTATCTCGAATCATCTCCAGCTTATTTTCATCGTCTTTGACGGATTGTATCATCATTTCAATTTTGCTCAATTTGATATATACCGATTCCATCATCTTTTGACTTTGTTGGAGACTTTCATTTTTGGATTCTAGTTCAGCGATTCTAGAGGCCGTATTATCGATTTCAGTTTGAATCGATTCAATTTTTTCCAAGATCTCTGTCTCATCGTCTCGTTCAGCGTTGGTCAGTTCTGCTTTCATCGCCTGTGTTTTTTGTGTTAATTCATAGTATTTATCTCGTCTTGCACAAAGATTAAGTGTATCGACAACTTTATCATGATCGTACCATTTCTGATTGTAAATATTCGCAAAGACTTTTGTTATGGATGTTGTCTTCAGAGCACCTATATCAGACAATTGAGATGTAATGGTTGGCCAAATATCTCGTAATGAACGAATCTTCGAATAGATGATCGGATACTCGGTCAATACATCAATATCATGATCGCATTGATCGATTTCGACTTGAATTTTTCCATACATTTCATCGAGATCATTTCCTCTTGTCTTATCTCGAAGTGTAACTGGGTGTGTTTGATAGTATGGGCAATCTTTTGTAGGACAAAACGGAGGAAAGAACAATGTTTCCGATGGCTCATATTTATCTGCAAATTTAAGATTGCTTAGCTGTCGCTGTAATTTCGATCGTTTTCCATTGATTCGATCAATTTTTGTATTCGCCTCTCGAAGAATAGAACTGTCGCTTCCAAGAATATGCATTACAGTGCTATGATTGTAAAGACCAATATCCGAAATTAATTCATTGACTGTATTGATCTGTGACAACAATGCTCGCATTTGAGGAGTTGCATATTTGCATTTGAAACCATGAAGCTCGTCTTCAATTTGATCGAGAGATTGTAAAAGTTCTTCGTATGTTTCTCTCATATTCTTCAGTTGTTCGGCATCTTTTGAGATCAATTTCTTCTCTTGTAATCGACCAAGCTCAGATCCTCTTTCTTTGTAAAGTTTTTCCAAACGTCCAAGTTCTTCTATATTACGGCTATATTCGTTTTTAATAGCTCCTAGTGATTCAGATACATCGGAAATAGAATGATAATTTGATTGAACTTCATCGATTTCTCTTCGACGAACGACAATATCATTTTTAAGTTTTGAGAACTCATCGGAATACAATTGTATTTCTCTGTGATACTCAATGTCCGTCCGTCCTTTAAAAATCGATTTCAGTTGCGATTCAATGCCTCCAATGTCTCCAAGAATTTGATTGATTTGTGATTGGATTGCCTGTGTAGATTCTGCAAGCATTGCTTTTTCTTCTCGCATATCTTCCACAGATCCTTTTGTTAATGTAGTAATTTTGCCAGCAAGGATACTTGCTCTTGCATTTAACAATCGCATTTCTTCATTCAATTTCTTGTAGAGAACCGAATAAATCTCGGTATCCTTCAATCGAGATGCCATATACGATTTTCGCTCTGCGGCACTCATATCGATCAAATTTGTAACGTTTGGTCCAAGACGAATCATGGAAAGATCACTTTGTTCAATACCCAATTCCATTTCAACAATAGAACGAAAGCTGGATACGTTTCCATTTGGGTTTAACTCTATATCATTTTTGGAAATGTATGATTTTACAGTATGCTTTCCATTTTTCCAATTGTATTTGTGAGAAATATGATATGAATCATGTCCTTTTTCATATTCAATGATTTTTTCTCCATTTTCTCCGTCTAATATAATGCCATCCTGTGATCTCGAATCCAATGTTCCAAATCCATAAAATGGTTGAAGATGTCCAAGGATTACACTTTTACAAGAGCCCATTTTACCAATGATGATATTGATTACTTTTCGATTTTCCCTGAAGTTTAATTCAACTTCCGTTTTATTCAATCCACTGTAAATGTGAAGAAAATTTACCAATTTTAGATATGTAATTCTCATAATGCATTACCTCCTACCCTCATGTTTCAAAGATATAATATATCTTTCAGAAGGTTTAAAAAAGAAAAGGGAAATTCCCTTTTCTTTTTGGATAAATTATTTTGGAATCTTTAGAACGGATACCTTTTTACTTGAATCGCCAAAATGAATATTGGCACACGCCAATGGAACCTTTTTTGCGGTAACAATCTTTCCGTTTCCATTCATGTTCATTTTCTCATGAAAACGATTACCAATGAGCATAATATGTGTTGCCCAATTCATTTGAGCTGGAAAATTTTCCACATCGTATATTTGAATATCGGAATTTGGATATTCACTCTTCAAAATTTCAATGTCTTTCGAAGAACCATGTGGGAGAATGACATTCATTTTTTCCTTTCTGGCTTTCAGGTGTTCTTCGGAAATATGTATGGTCACAAGGGCCTCTTCCATCTTCCGTTTTCCTCGACGTGCTTTTGGTGGTACATAACTTTCAAACATTTGTACATCCTCCTGGCATATTTTTTGAGAAGCTCTTCCTAAACCTCTCAAGAATATAATATGTCATTTAAATGATGTATATTACAGATAAAAAGAAAGAGATGAAAAACTCATCTCTTTCTTGGTTGTTAAAGCTCGTATGTATCGTCAGATGATACAATAATTTTATGCTCCAATTTCTTTCCAACTGGGGGATTATCCGGAAATGCTTCTTCTACAATGATTGTATATTTTAATCCAAATGCATCACAACCACGCTCAAACAAAAGCATGGACAACTTTGCGTCATTTTTAATTACTTGCTTGAAGTTAAATGTTGCATTTTTATCACTGAAACGATCTCGATATTGATCAATATCAATATTCTTTTCCATCATTGCCATTTTCATAACACGTTTCAACGAATCATCAGTATTTTTCAGATTTGGTTGAAATGATTTGGAGATAACTTTTCCAGAAGAATACATCTCTTCTCCATTTTTCTTGATATCATCCAAAACCGTTTGTTTATCAAAAACGGCCATATGTTCTTGACACACTCTATATTTTGCAACATCCCTTGGATTGCTTGGATCTACTTCGATCAAATAAAATTGATTTGATTCTGGATCTAGAAAAATACCTGGGCCTTTTGTAATACTTCTTAGACAACTCCCTCGATACAAATAGAAAAATCCATTGTGCACATATGCATATTTTTCAGAATACTCAATGTCCTTCGGATCATATATCCGAATTGGAAGACATGCATCTTCTAACAAAGCATACGCGTGATTTTGTTCGAGATATCCTCTATGGATATCAGAATCAAATTCGTCGTTTTTGATGATAGTAACAATAACATCACAGGTATCATCATTTTTGTCTAAACCCTTCGAGATGTCAATCGATGTGTCAAGGGTGCCTTTTTGTTTTGCCATGTTAATCTCTCCTTTGCCATTTATATCATACGCCAAATGGATTCTTCCTAGGCCCACTGATCGGAAATTCGATTGCACTGTTATCAATGGGGACGGCCCTAAGATTTCCATCCATTCTTGACTGTTCAATATAAAATTGATTTTCAATAACTCCATCTGGTTGCATATTTGCATACATCAATGCATTCATTAACATGATCGCTTCCTCTTGAAAGTTGAATTCTGACAAGACAGACATCATGTCTTCCAGATCATACCGACTCATTCCAACCATTGTTTCCAATTGATTGATATATAGATTAACTCCTTCGATCATTTTACCATTTTTATTTTGAATTGTGGCCGGTATGATCTTTAAAAACGTCGTTGATTCAAATGGATCATAATACACTTCACTGAGTTCTTTGAACTCATGATTGAAGGTAAGATCTCCATTATCATCATACAAAAACATTCGTTTTTTCTCTGTATCATAAAACCATTCAATGGCTTTTCGTATACAAAGTTTAAAACGAATGAATGATCGATTGGTAATTTTGATTTGACGGTTTTTCCATTCACCATCTTGAGTAACCAAATTTAATGTCAACATTGGCAAATATGTCGGCATTGTGTAAATTTCGTATGGTACTTGTCCTTTGCTTTTTTTGCTTTCTTTCAGCAATTGAACGGTTTGCATGGAACTTTCGATCTTTACGGTGCGAAATCCAACAACCATTCGTTTGATGTATTTCTTCATATTCATGACCGCCAATACATTATATTTCTACATAGAATATACCATTGAGTTTTGTTTTCGACAAATATCCAAGTCTTCGCTCAATCTTTCGGATACAATATGAAAATCCAGCATCATTCATCATAATGTAAAATGCTCGTTTTCCATTGTCTGGACGTGCTCGTCCTGCCAATTGATTGTCCGTAATATTGTCAAATTGATCCATAGCAATTACGTATCGAATTCCATGAACATCAATGCCAGGTCCAAATGATCCGATTGTTGCTATGATCATATTGGATTGTCCAAGAGCAAATTGTTTTTCACTCGGATCCAATTCTGAATAGAGTTTTGCCGGTTTATAGAAAGCATATTCATCTTTCAACGAATTGTAAAGATATTCTACATGTTCGATCATTGATGTTGCAATAAGAATTTTCTTTCCTTCGTCATTCTTATTGATGATAGAATTGAGAACTGCTTTCAACGCATTTACAATATCAGGTTTTCCAAACTCATATTTCATGTATTCAAAATTGGAAAATCCATAATTTGGACGATTGACTTGAAACTCATCCAATTCTCTTGGTTTTGAATTGAAATTAACCACCATCGCATCAATGTATCGCATCGATTTCTCAATCTTCTTATCCACTCGAATAATTGGAACATCAAAGAATGTTTGGAAAAACAATTTTCTCTTTTCTGGATTGGATTGTGAGTAATCGGCAGATAAATAGAAATTCCTTTTTACATTTGTGAATGCATCAATGATTGTCAGCATTTTTATGTTACGATGTGCTTCATCGTATACTTTTACCCCAAGATGCATCTTCTCAAACAGTTCTGCGACTGCATCCCATCCATATTTGTCTGCATAACTCCCTATAAGGGTAGGAGTACATAAGAAAATATCTATTCCTGAAATATCGATTTCTCCAGTTGATATTTTATGAAGCTTTGGAGATCCCGTTATTAACATTACGCGATCCATTTTGAAGTTTGTGTGGTTCTTTAACGATTTTATCCATTGATTTAAAACCGTTGTAGAATAGCAAATCACAATCGACTTCTTTCGAATTTGAGAAATCATATAAAGCATAATAAACGTTTTTCCATAGCCGGTCTGTAAGTTACAGAAAATTCGATTATCCGACAATTTCATCATTTGCTCACAAAACGATGATTGAATTGGAGTAAATGAAATATCAGAGTTGAATGAAAATGGATAAATTGGATCCTCTGTATATGGAGTTGCTCCAATGATTTCATAATCTGGAAATCCTTGTTGAAGAAAATCAATGGTAAATGGATGTGTTGCAAACGTCTTTGGTTTTACATAATATCCGTTGTATGGAGTTCTCCCCTTTTGTGGATATCGAGAAGCCGATGTCGTTGCTTCCAGAATTTTATTTTGCTTTCGTTTGTATGGGAAAATGGTCAAACCTGTGAAGGTTCGAACGATGCGTTTCTTCTCCAAATCGATGAGCCTCCTTTTCCACTATAATAAATATAGCCCACATATCCATATCGTTTTTCATCTTCAAAAATGATACAGAAATCATCATTCTCTTGTGCATTTCGCATATCTTGCAAAAGAGAATATAGTTGTGTTCGATCCAAATATCGTTTTGGGGAATAATCGTATAGATTATTTTTCACTTGAATCGCTTCTTTAAATTTAAAATCTTTCATATTTACCAATTGGGTCACGATATCCATCCGTTCACAAACCATCGAAAATTGTGTATGTGAACGACCATATCCCATATTGATTAAAAGATTCCGAAATCTACTTTCCAGCACCTCAACACTTTTTACCATAATACTTCATCTTCCTTCCTTTTTAAGAGGTTCAAGTATATAATATATCCTCGTTTATATTAATTAAAAAATAATATAAAAAAGAAAATGTGTATCTCAATTTCATTACGCATTTTCTTTTTTCTTGAATGATGTACTTGCTCTTCCATCACTCAATGGGCTCAGTTATTCTTTGGACATGCCAAACCAAAGAACCCGCTATTCTAAGAGCCAGAACCAAAACTCTCACGTACGCATGCATTGTAAGAAAGGAAGAATTATTATGAGACTTTTGGCAGTATTTCTTTCAGCGCTTGGGGGTAGCTTAAATGAGCAATGCTGATTGAAATACTTTTCGCGGTTGTTTATCTGGATTCGGTATCAACCCAGATATGTAGGAGAAATTGAAGAATTTGATAGATTCTATCTCTTCTTCACCAAAATAATATAGCATTAAAAATGATTTTAATTACGGTAAAAAATATACTCCCCATGAGAATTCTCATGGGGAGTAGTTACATCATCGAATTACAGTAGAAAGATTTTCTACAAAGAGAGGATCTAGATGAGATGTTGCATGTTTTTCATAGAATTCCGGAGAAAGAAGTTGTTTCCGAAGATAACCATACGATAGAGAAATCGTTGGTGATGGATTTTTAAACAATGCGTCATTCAAACGAAGAATGACATAATCATTCCAATCTCCATTAAAACTGAAATCAGGTCGTTCCATTTCATTGGATTTCTTACGAATCAATTCACGAATCATCATTTCATCATGAACGAAATCATATTTGATTCCAGCTTCCAATTTCATACGCGCCATCATTTGACATACCTCATCAATCGTCTTACAACCAACCTTATCATTGGTATTGAGCAAACGGTTGATGTTTTTGATGGGTCGAGTCAACTCACGATTCTTAATCTCTACATTGAAAAGAACTGCAGAATCATCATCAAATGAATCCATATTAATTGGTTTCTTCTTATCTTTTAACCGTTTCCACAAAGTAAGAAGCTGTTCTGTCAAATAAAGCTTCGCGCCAGATTCCTCTTTGATGTGGAAAATCTTTTGATTGTTTTCTGCAACGACTGTAAAACTCGTACAATAAAATGCAGAAGTATCTTCGGACTCTTCTTCTCGAACATCATTTAGAATAATGCTAAGATCTTCATCGACCAAATCATCCTTCAACGTAATTTCATCTGAATTCAATTCAAAATCCAAATTAAATTCATCATTAAAGACAATTGGGTTTGAATGTGTCATTTGAAGATGTTTGGAAGATAGAATTGCCTGACCAAGTGGCTCGGATTCCTTTGTTGCAGCATATGCACCAGCAGAAGCAAGGTCTTTATTGATTTCAAACATTCCTCCATAGCAATAAGCGCATACACCATCCTTTGATGTGCAAGTACAGGGTGAACGGAATCGAAGCGATTTGCCAATTAAATCTTTATCCTTACTATATACAACCTGATACATATCACCCTTTTCGTCGTAGTAATATCGTTTATCAAGCATCTTTAAGAATTCATCCGATTCAATGGTATACCAGATTGGTCTTGCGGTATTGCACATTTGATAATCGCTGCGTAATCTGGCAGAAGTGGTATTGGTCGTAACCTTCTTGGAGAAGGCCCCCGGTTCCCCCATCTTTGTTTTTGACATAATCAGAGATTTTCTACCAGATTCACCATTTAGATAATAAGAAGATGGTTTCGAAAGACCATCAACCAATAGATTTTGATCGATTAGATGCGGAATGGTGTTTCCATTTACGTCTGATTTCAATCCAATCATAACAGCAATTTCCTTAAACTGGCCTTTGCTCAAGAGATTGCCAGCTTTAAACAGAGGAGCAAGATCGTTGTTATTGTCCTCGCAGAAATAACTGATCAATTTGTCCGTACGATCGGATAGCTCTTGTTCAATTTCAACAGGCTGCAAATTTGGATCGAGTTTTTCATGCATGATTCGTCCAATTTCAGGATTTCGCTTCTCTGCTTGTCGAATGGAATAAACAGAAATACCGGATCCAATAAGTGGAAGAAATGCAGCAGAAATTGCCGTCATATTTTGAACGATTTCATCAATGATTTTATTTTGCGTATAAATGTCTACATCCGAAATAGCCGGAAGCACGTACGTATTGATATAGTCCATGATCTTTCCAATATTGGAGTTTGTAAAATCATGGATATATGTTTCATCCATAATATCGGATGTATCGGCTTCCATAAAACCGTACCATAATACCAGATTGGAAAGAAGATGACGAAGCTGTAAGCTATGAGATTTTAGATCTTCTCGGTGAAATTTAAATTTGATTTTCATTTCACGAATTTCTTTTTTCTCATATCCATATTTACAGATATCCAAAAGATCTTGGTATGTTGAACGATAACTCTCCTTATCATGAAGAACGTCATCGATGATTAAGATCTTTTTCGTTCCATATACAGACAATAGCGTATCGAAGTCTTTCAAAGGATGATCCTTGTAATTGATATCATAGGATTTATGCTTCTTCATTGTTTTCGCCATCGTCTTCACCTTCTTTCTTATCATTGTTTTCATCACCAATGGTATACACTGGTTCTGGAGTAGAGATCGTATCTACATCATCAGATGTCTTTTCTACAATCTCTATTTTTTCATATTTTAAACCATCAAAGGTCTCATCGTATTTTTCGATGAAATTAACATAATCTTCTAGCGTTTCAAAATGAAACTCCAATGGGAGTGTTTTACAGCTCACATTCTCATGTGTGCTGTAATACTGCTCTTTTGCTTTTTCTAATTGAAATCCTGCATCGCAGGGTTCTGGATCTGGAGAAAAATAGAAACGATCGAATAGAGGAAGAAATGGAGTAAATGATCCGCTCATGCCAACATCACTGTTGGAGGATACATTGATATCCACTTTCCCCATATAACTTGGATGAATATTACGATATTTCGCAGAGATCATTTTAGAACTCTGCTCACCTAAAGACGTTTGTACACACATGTATGTCTCCATACAAGACTGACTATATCATATCTATTATAAAAGGTCTTTCTACAATAGATCTTCCCCGCTTCGGAGCAAATGAGACTCCTACTCTACTCAGTTTTCGATTGCATATTCCTACACAATTTATCCTTTCGATAGTCGATGAACCTTATTATTCTTATTATATAGAATAAGAATAATCTTGGCTGCTGATTGTCTCTATCATTTGAATTATTACTGGACAAATGAGATCCTAGTATCAAATGCCTAACGAGAGTTTCCAGCAATTCAGGGAAGTTTATACCGAACTCTTTTAGGTATCAAATTCGGTCCCTTGCAGGAGAATGCAAGGTCTTGGAGAAACGTCATATCATTTGTAAGTTCATCACTCTTAACAAGGTCATTGATGTTTCTCATGCCATTGATAATGATATCCGATCCAAAGTTGAACATCTCCAACAATGTGTCCATTGTATTCAACTTACTTTTGGACTTCTTTTCAATAATTTTATTGATATTTTCAGAAATCTTCTTGCCAAGAGAGCTCATAACAATGTATTCATTTTTACGAATTCTCTTGTTGTTGATATCCAGATTGTTACGATTTTTGAGTGAATCAAAATCCATAATCATCCATCGAAGAATGTAATAGATGTTGGATTTAAAGATCTCTGGCAAACGAAGATTCATTTTGGTAACAGCGTCCAATAGACGTTCTACCATATAAATCGTCGTTTTTCCTTTCTCCAAGAACGTCATCAAGTTCTTGGATTTGATCGAACCGATATAGCCAATGCGGCAAGTCCAATAGGTTCGATCATTCAAGTTTTCGTATGTTACAGGAAAATCACTATTTGCAAGATTATACATCATTGCAGTAAATGAACCAACAAATTTTACTTCTTCTTCCAATTGTCGATTGACTCGGAAGAGGACTTTGTTGATGTTAAAATATCTCCAAATATCAGTATCTGGATATTGATTTTTCTCTTCATACTTTAAAGCATCTTCGAAATCAACGATTTCAATAACACCATTCAATCCGAAGAAATCAATGGAACGCTTTAATCCAATTTTAACGGTAAAGATCATAAGAGGATTGATAAACTTTGTCTTAACACGACTTGCTCCTCGACTTGCTCCTCGACGAACACGAGAATTCAGCGCATAAGAATAATTACAATGCTCAACGATCTCTCCATGTACATCCATAAGAGGACGTTTCTTATGTTGGTAGATGATGATTGGCATACGCGACTTCAAGGTAATTTTACCACGTTGAGAGTACGTCGATGCATCAACCAACTGCCAAAGAGTTTTCCATCTCTTATTATTCAGTGTATAGAAACCTTCATACTCAATCGGAATTAGAATTTTCTTTGTGATGATTCTTTCATTCAAATTGGTATGAACCCGAATTTTGAATTTGATTTCACCACATCGATTGGTGGATAGATATTTGTATTTTGGAATATCGAATACTCCAGATTTCTTTTTGTAGTTGATGTTGATGCTGTGCTCATTGATATCCACTTCGTCTGGATCCATGATCACTTCATAGCTCAAAATATCAATGTTTTCTACAGCTTCAAACTCTTTCATTGCCAATACGACATATTCTGAAATTGGAAGATCATTTTCCGAAAAGAGAAATTCTTTGTTGAATTGATCCGCCATCTCATTCTTAAAATCATGAATTAAATTTAACATTTTCTGAGCACCCTTCATAATTTTTAGTAGAAAAAGAAAGTGATCTAGTTTGTACAAACTAGATCACCTTTTTTCGGATGATCTTATTTTAGTTCCTCAAGTTCAATGTTGCTAAACTCAAGGGTTTGACCTTGATCTTTCGGATTTACCGAATAATCAAAGCTTACAAGACGATACTTGGAAATCTTGAAACGATACACATTGAAGAAATTCTTCACAGCCATATAGACTGCTGTACCATCTTGCATAATATCGTTCAGGTGCTCATCTCCCAGAAGTCTTCCCATATTAAAATTGACTTCCAAGATTGAAATTTGTGATCCTTTCTGAGCTTCCAGGACTTTGATGTCCTGGATTTTACTCAGATAGTTTGCTACAGCATCTTTGATATTTGTATAGAATGTATCGCCACCTGGATCCACAGTCATCGTTTCTCCAGGTTGCATGATATATGCCTTATAAATCGTTAAAGACTTTTTCTTTAACAATTCAGGTTTCAGTGCCATGAGTTATCACCTTTCTTTCTTATTCTTCTTCCGTCGTACTATCGTATTTGATAGCCAACTTTGCTCCCTCGCCTGGTACAAAGTGAACCATTGGACGTCCATCTTTCAATACTCCACGGCACTCGATGATGTCGGAAATATTGTAAAGAACCGGTTTACCAGTTTCTTCGCATGTATCAACAACCCATTGGATGACCGATGTCAAAAATGCACAAGTTGCTGTCGTTGCGATAAACGGTTGTACGATAGTGATGTGAAATTTTTTCTGCAACGTTCTTTGAGCCATTCGATCAATTACTGCAATGGTTTCTCGATCTCCTCGGTTCAAATCTTTTGTGATTACATAGTATTTTTCTTTCTCTGACTGAGCATACTCCTGAAGAATTCCAACCAAATCTTCCGGATAATAGTAATCCCCAGAGAATTTGATTTTGATGTTGATGTTTCCTTCTTTTTCAGACTCTTCGTCTTCTTTGTTTGTGGCTTGTGTTACAATGATTCCACAGATATTTACACCTGTCTCCTCAATGGGACCACCACGGGAAATCAACATCGACATGAAGCCAAAAACTTCTTCCAAAAAGGTGGATGCAATCGTATTGATTGCAAAATCTCTCTGATAGAAGATTCGGCAATTTTTTCGCAACCAATCCGAAGCAATTGCTTCTACAGCCAAGCATTTCGCTCGAGAAGCTTCATCAGGCGGAATGATAAATGCGGCTTTCGCAGTTGAGGTATCGAATACATTGTTTGGCATAATAGGGTATCCTTCCTTTCAAAGATATTCATAGATATGATATATCTTTAATCATAAAATGATTCTGCGGCCAGAATCCGTTCCATCATACGAGATGCATCGTGTTTGTCATCCAACCACTTCTTACACCATTCGTATGCTTGGTCAATTTCATAACTTGGGAATAGTGCAATTCCCAAGTCTCTTGCTTTCTGGGCTTTTGTTGTACTCATGGATGATGCAATTACACAAACCGTTTTTCTAGTAACTGCATCGGCTACACGGAATCCAAGAGCATCAAACTTTTCTGCCCAGATGGCGTCTCTAAATCCAGTAAAGACAACTTCACCTTCAGTAATTCGCCCTGTTACAAGATTCATATATTTGAGGAGTTTCCGAATTTCTCCCCATTTCTTTTCGAGATACTCGATAATTTTATCTCGTTTTTCTGTTCCAATTCCATCACAGTCCATAAGACGGAAATACAAATTGGAATATTTGCGATAATTCTTTGGAAGACTTCCACCTTCATAAAAATCTTCCATTTCGTCAATTAATTCCTCTGGTGGAATGATGTCAAAAATCTTTTCCCATGTTTTCAAAGATGCTCCAGGAACACCAAGAGCACCAAAGAATACTGGATACGAAATTGGACGTCTCTCCAAATCGTGAATTGAATGAATGATTGATTCAGCCGATAGTTCTCCGAATCCAGGCAATTTAGCAATCATATCTTCCCGCAATGTGAAAATATCCGGAATTGTATGAACGAGATTTGCTTTTCGTAATGCCTCAATCGTACCATCGGCCATATTTGGAATTCCGAGTTTTACAAGAAAATTTGTAATTGCTCCGGTAATAATTCTCGGACAATCTGGATTTTTACAGAAATAATTTACCAATGGTTTTCCACAGTATGGACAGATTTCTCGAATACGAAGCTCATCTGCATCTTTTGGATAGATCCTAGGATTTGATAATCTTGCCTGCGGAATTACATCTCCCGCAGAGAAAATTGTAACAACTTCTTCTTCCATCAAATGCATACTGTAAAACATTTGAAATGAACCAAGAGATACATCGGTTACAATGGTTTCATTGACTTCACAGGGTTCAACCTTTAACATTGGAATTGCTTTACCAGCTCTTCCGACAGAAACGTATCCATACTCAACTCTGGATTGATTTTCTGCAGTATTAATTTTAAATGCCATAGAATTTGCCATGATATCAGTTCTATCTCTCGGCAATACCGGATACAGTATCACACCATCAACACGATATGGAAAATCCTTGCTCCGAATTTTGTGCATGATCTCCATCATCGTACGAATAATATACTTTGTATCGGTACAATTGGAAATTTTTTCTGAATTTTCAGGAATATAGAAAATTCCTCGATTGTCTTCCATATCCAAAAGCAATGGCATTGCATAAATAAAGTGCCCATATCCGACATTCTTTGGACTATTTACAATACCAGTCGTTGCAGATCGCCGGTTCCGATATTCGTTTTTGAGATGCTCGAAAGACGATTGTGGACATAATAGTTCAACCTTTAGAAATCCATTTTCAATGATCTTTTCAAGATCTCGAATATTCATCAGAGATTGAGCAAGTGGTGTAATATCTTGGCCTTTTCGTCCAGCTCCATCGACATCTCCTCTGGTTAACGCTTCTACAAGTTTATGGTTTCGAAATTCCAAACATGCAGAAATACCATCATATTTTGGAGAAATGATCCATTCGATATCTTCGAGATGACGATTGTTCTTATTACAAATATCTCGAATATAGAGTTTCATATCATCAATGGTATATACTTTTCGAATGGACCCCACCAGATCTGGCCGTTTGTGCACTTTCATATTCCATCTTGATTCGAGATGATCTGGATAGATTAACTGAGAACATCCCATTTGAAGATAAATATTGTGCACGATATCATAGATTCGATCTGGTACAAATACTTCACCTGTTTCGGAATATGTGTATTGATCAAGACATAGCATCAAAGCAGCATACAACCCGTCTGCATTTACTTCTTCTCGATGAGCTGTTGCTATTGCCATCATATAATCCGAAATAAGTGTTTTAAACTCGATCAAATTATTGATACTGATTTTCCTTGTTTTTAATTTATAATGTATCGAAATAATTTGATCTTGCATTCTTTGAAATTCTTTTTTCGTAATAAATGCCATATTCTTTTCCCTCCTTTATCATATAATATATCTTCAATATTTTTTACCGTAAATAATGCCTTTTCAAACAGATATTATTTACGTGAGAAGGAAGAAACATGCCAGTTTCAACATTCTAAAATACATAAACTAGAGGTATAAAAAATGAAATCTAAAAAGAAAACACAGAAGACAATTCGTTCAATTATCCGGTTTGTCATCCAGACAATTATCTGTCTAATTGCTTTATTCGTATTTATCGTTGTACCGCAATTGTTTGCCAATATGGAAGGTCCTATCGGATGGATCATTTTCATAGGGTTAATAATTGCAATTCTGTGGATGTCTTATCGAGAATACACCACATATGCTGAAAAAGGTAGACGTTAATCGTCTACCTTTTCTTTTTTAATTCCATATTCCAAACGTAGTTTTGTATATCGTTCCAAATCTTCTGCAATCCATTTTGATGGGTTAATTTTTGTGAGGACCCCATCCTGATAAGAAACAACTTCTGCAATTTTTGCATTTCGGATGTTTCTCTTACACATTTCACAAGGATTGTTATAGTTAAGTGGCTTTCCTGTTTTAGCATCTACCCCATACAAATAAAGAATAGATCCTTCTGCTTGATCTGGATGTGCTTGAATAATTGCATTTGCTTCTGCATGCACCGAACGGCAAAGTTCGTATCGTTCACCATGAGGAACATTTAATTCATCTCGAATACAAACACCCAAATCATTGCAATTGGCATAACCAGAAGCAGCTCCATTGTATCCAGTTGAAATGATGCAATTGTTTTTAACCAATACTGCACCATAATGAATTCGTAAGCATGTACTTCTGGTGCTAACTTCTCGAGCAATATCGAGATAGTATTCATCAACAGATTTTCGTGCCATAATATAGACCACTCCTCTTATGATATCTTTAGATATCTGTATCTATCGTGATAAATTTCAATTATAACAGAGTATAAACTAAATTTCTAAAGATATATTATTTTAATGAAAAGGAGGTAAAAAATAGGAAGTTCTAAAAATAATAGAAAGGAGAAGGTATATGACTTCTATATTTTCAGCAGAATGCCCAATTTGTGAAGAATGGAAATATGCAGCCAGAATCAATCTTCCTAGAAATCACGATTATCTGGCTCCATGTCCAAATTGTGGATTTATACTGCATTTTACCCCAGAACTGCTAAGCGAATCAATGAGGCAAGAATTGAAATTGCCATCCGATTTTAGAAGAAAGGAATGGTGTTTAGGAGAAATATCTCTGGAAGATTACCTTGAGGTACATAGCAATGGCTAAGAAAACAAAGTATCGAAAGAAAGGAAAACCATCAAGAAAAAACAATACAAAATTTCACAAATTGTGTGAAATTCGTGAAACCGAAGCAGCTCAAGAAAAACAAGATGTGATCGATTCAATGTTTGAAAATACTCAAACATCACCAGAAATACAAAAGGAGCCAGAAATGGATAAAGACGATAAAGCCTACAAATATTCAGTGTGCAACATCGAAGATGTTGGTGCATTAAAGCGTGGAGAAGGAATCAATGAATCCGATACACTCATCAATCTCTTCGCCAGACATCAGATATGGCTGGTTGAATCTGAGGCATTGCAAGATACCAGAAAAATTGCTAAGACTCGTTCTTGGTACATTCTCAATCCAAACCTTGGAATGGGAAAAATTCTCGCAGCTCCGATTTCACGCACTTCAAAAAGTGGTGTTGAGATTGATATCGGAAAGAATTTTCCAATGTATATCAATTTGGAAATTGCACATCCCGTAAATGTTGGAAAATTCATTTCATATCTTGGTGTCGCTCCCGATAGAGTACGGTATGAAGTTGAAAGCGCTCTAAGTTTCATCTATTTCGGAAAGAGTGAAGATTTGACTTCAACGCTCACCGAAAATTACAATGCTCAACGAGCATCACATATGGAAAAAGATCACGATACATATGTGTATGCAACGGAAATCAAATCGAACAACTCCGTTGATGCGGCTACATTTATTCGTCAAATACGCGATACACCAATCGGACATCAATTTGATATTCGTTCTTTGCATCTTGCATACCTCTATGCGAATGCTTCCAATAGAGCATCGCAATCGACTATTCCGTATAGTACCAGAACCTATCGAAATCATTCAATTGCCTTTTCTCCAATTGATATGGAGACCGGAAAGGAACTTCGCACAAATAGCGAACCGGTTGTATCACCCGATAATAACAACGAAAACGACAAGGTAACTGCAGACGTTACAAAATCTCCAGCTGTTTCTCCAGAGGAACTGCTCAAAGATATTCCGAAATGGGACAATAAAGATGAAGCTACTCCAGAAACAGTTGAAGAAGAAAAAACAGAAGAGACAAATACTCCAGTGGTTCGCACTCGGAAAAGAGTAATGCTTTCTTCCCTAAATCAAGAGGAACTTTTGTTTGTAAAGAACTACAGCAAAATTCCTCCGATTCGAAAAATTCTTGGATTTGCATCCGATGCAGCTGTATACAACTTGCGAAGCCGGATCAAAGCAGATCCCTCAATTGTTTCATCAAAGCAATCTGTTGACATTCACCGGTCTAAATTGATTTATACCAAATTAAACATTGGACCAAGAGAGATGTTTTGTCCGTTAAATCAATTAACAGAAGAAGAGGTGTATGAACTTCGAACATTTGTATGTGTTTTAGCAAATAACAAATACCAAGGGATGCGCACAGTATTTGGGGTTTCTAAAGATTTTGCAATTTTAAAATTTGCAGAACTGTTTGATGCTTGGTATGATGAGCAGAATGCGTAACACAATAAAGAGTGAGATCATGATGATCTCACTCTTTTATTTTTTATTTTGTAAATCTTTTTACATATTTTTCTTTTACAATTTGCGTATTCTTTATTACTACGTCAGGGTCAATATTTTGAAGTCCTTGACCTTCATCCACTTTGTATGAACCATAAATATGGAAAAGATCTTGTGGCTTATACAAAGTATAATTTCGATTTGTTGCAATACCACCAGCTTGTAAAATATCTGCTACAAATCCGGAACAGAAGTATTTCGTATCATTTTCCGAAGTTTTATTGAAAGCTATTTTCGCCAAACCCATAAAATGATATTTAAACTTATCTTCATTGTCAATGAAATATTGGAGCTTGGTTTTCATCGCTTCTTTCTGTTCCGAAGTAATAAACGTCACATATATTCCATATGGACATTCTGATCTCTTTTTGTAAAAATCGTCATCTCTGCTTTCAATTGTGAATCCGCCACTAGCGTTCTTTTTTCTTCCGAAACTATAGAACTCTTTAAACGACGGATCAAATGAAATAGATGCATGAGAATATTTATCTTTTGTATATTTCTGAATAATATTCGCCAACAGTGTTCCAGAATGTATTAACAAAATATACACTGGATGTAAATCATCCGGATTTTTAATTGTGCTTTCAAAAGTAGGAGTTGAAAGATCTTTAAAGTAATCACCCACATAATCAAACACATATCCATTTGTATAGACTGATTCATTTGCAGATTTATTCATTCTCAGCATTTCTCTTTTTACTTTTGGATATTTCGATAAGTCGATATCAATATTCCATTTCAATATAAGATCTTTTATTTCTTGTAACTTTTTATTGCGAGAAAGAAGTGCATATGAATCAAATTTTTCAAGAATTGCGTTTGTTTTCTTTATCGCTCTATCTCGATCTGTTATATCTTCTTCAGAAGTTGGATCGGCAGATGAAGCATTTACAAGTTCCTTTACAGGAAGTTTCATCTTAGATAAACCATCTGATGGCTCACCACTGATTTCATCCAGAACACAAGGGACCATTGCTTTTACAACATTATCTGATTTAAGAAAAGCTCCTGGAGTTTTGATATTGATACTTGGAGCCACATTTATTGGATCGTATTCAGATCCAGGATCCGGTGTAGGAACTGGATTATCATATGGCCTCGAATCAGTCAATGTACCAATCGCGTTTTCCTGTGCTATATGTCTTTTAATCGTTTTTCGAAGATTGTTAACTTGACGATCATTCCCAAGCTCAATTGGTGGAATGACTAAAGTTCGAAGAATTGTGTATGCAATTCGCTCCGAAAGCTTCTCATTCCGATCTTTCATAAGCAGTAAATCTCGTTTTAATGCACGATTGGTCGCTTTTGAAAGAGCAGTACCTGGAATAATAACAGAATATTCTAGAAGCTTTTTGATAAAAATACCATATATTTTTTCAACATTCTTTTTTGTGAGTTCAAATAACTGAACGCCTTCGATTACAAAGAAATCGTCTTTTGACATATTCTTTTCAATAAAGCGAATCATACCATGCATTATTTTGTAGTACGTTGATACAGAACTTTTCTTTGGATCGAAATGATCATAATCTCGATATTCTTTTCCATCCGATGTGAAATATTTAAAGATCCATTTTGATTGTTTCATGAGTTCGTCATCGTTGCATCTACCAGGACTCATAAGATTGTCCATATTAATCAATTCGGATGATGTTTCGTTGGCAAGATTTTGCGCCATTGTACTTTTACCAGATCCAGATATACCTGTAACAAAACAAATGTGAATTTTCTTTTGCTTGAACTCGGCTACTCGATATTCAATGGTTTCCGTATCAAAGAACACACTTTCTTGTGCAGAATCATATAGTTCAGATTCATCAGTTGTCTTAATCATTGAATTGAACATATCTCCAGACCATTGCATGATATCATTCATGCGAGATGTTAGATTTGGACGACTATCTGCAAGCATAACGTCCCATATCTCTACTGGGCTTGTCTGTCCAATACGATGAATTCGATCCGCACACTGCTCAAAATCGGTACTTCTCCAAGGAGGTCCGAAGAAAAGCATGAAATTTGCTTCTGTTAATGTAACGCCAGTTCCCAATGTTTGTGATGTAGCAACCAATACACGAACATCTGGATCTTGTTTGAAACGATCAATTACGGCTTTGCGATCTTTTATAGAACCAGTAATTTTTACAGCTTTAAATCTCCCAGATTGATTGATAGAATCGGTAATTGCATTTACAACTGGAAGGAACATTGAAAAGATAACGGTTTTTTTTGTCCTGCTATCAATAGCATCCAAGAAAAACTCTGTATTCTCATTCCATAATTTTGTGAAAACTTCTGCACGAAGAGGAGGAAGAATTTCTCCATTTGCCTTTCCCATTGCAGATTGCTTCATCATCACAAAATCGTTATAAAGCTTTTCAAATTCTTTTTTATGTTCTTGAGGAATATATGGCATAACATATTTTGAAACAAATCCTTCGATTGTAACGCGATCCAATTCATGCAAATATTCCCGCTTATCTGTATTGGCACTATTGATGAATTTTTTCTTATACATAGTATATACACCGAAAGGCGCCCTATGATAGCGATCAACCATAGACTGATATTTTTGTTTTAACTCATCATTTTTCGCCAATTTTTCTTCGTAATAATTCTTAAATTTTTCCTGAACTTGCATTTCTACAACTGAAAGAAGATATGGATCCGAATTACTAATTGCAACATTAATGGTTTTAATTTCGCGAGGAGGAAGTTCCAGTTCTTCTTTCGTCTTTCGATACATAATCATACCAAATCGACGATTAACAATTTGAGCCGCCAGGGTATTGTCTATATTAAATGCAAGATGATATGTGTGCGCAACGTCATCTGTCATCAATGGATCGATTAACATCAAACTTGGTACAATTTCATTTGGAAGAGCTTTAATTGGAGTGCCACTACAGAGTAATACGTCTCCAGCTTTTATTTTTCCAGCAACACTTAAAAGCTGATTCACTCGAGTTCCATTGTAATTGCGGAAATTCTGGCTTTCGTCTACAACCAACATTGTATCCTGACCAGTTAGATCAACCATTGGAAGCATCTTATCCAATCCTTCATTATTGCAAATAAGATATTTGCAATTCTTTGTAACTGGATATTTTGTGTTTCCAACAATACCAACTTCATCTTTCCATAAATTGACGTCCTTATATTTCTTCAGATAGAGTTTTAACTCTTCTGCCCAGTTTACAGTTAATGTATTTGGGCATACAATGTAAACTTTCTTTTTGTTTTTACACAATGCCAAAGAGGTCGCAGTAAGAGTCTTACCAAGCCCTTGACCAAATGCAAGAATGTACCCACGTAAATTTAATTTTCCCTTTAGGATATCCCAAAGTTCAATAAACTTCTTTTGATGGGGAAGCAACTCATATTTTTCATTCAATTCAGATTTAAGAATAGAAGTATCAAGAAGTGGTATTTTCTGTTCATCGGCTTTACTCAACCAGGATTTTTCATAAATCAAGCGAGCAATTCTCCGATAAATATAGTCATCATAGGATTCTCCAAGTTCTGCAAATAATTCCTGTAACTCTACACAGAAAAATGCAGGAAACGAAATACTTTTTATTTCCATATCTCGTCTCTGTATCTTCTTCCGTTTAAATAAGAACTCTGAGAATTTTGTGTAATTTGGACCAATGAGTTTTTTCAGTTTATCAGAATCATACGTTTCATTAATACGATCTGTCAGAAGTTTGTAGTCGACCCCTTTAATCGTATACATATCGTTTTTTCTGGATAGATGTACAAATAGAGACTTCCACTTATTGTACATTTTTGATGGACGAACTTTTTCATTCCACCATTTTTGTCCCTTTGATGCTACAAAGGATGTCGCTATTACTCCAGTAATGGCAATAATTTTTAGCATCTCAGGATCGTCCATAATACTTTCAACAACAGGTGTTCCATCATCATTCGATGTAATATGAAGATCCTTCATCATGGAATCATATTCGTTCTCATTAATCTGACAATAAGATTCCATTAATGCTCGATTATTATAATCCGAAGTATCCAGAGGAATGTCTTCAGGATATACAATCGATTCCAAAACAGAAGAAATATCTTCTTTCCTCTGAATATAGGAACCAATTGTAGATTCCAAAACTCGTTCAGCTTTCTTAAGATCAGAAGCTTTCATATCACGATCTGGAATCTGTTCTTTTAAATTGAGAAGATATTGAATAATTGGCTCATAATTCTTATCAACCAATTTCAGATAATTTACCTTTTTATTGGCAATCATTACTTCATCTTTCAACTTTTCCTTGACTTTGTCCACAGCTAAAATCTTTGGATGGGTTGATTCATTCTGTTTAATCTCAATCTCCAGATTTAGATTTGGAATATAAAAATCGGGGATATAATAATGCTTTTTTCCTTCATACATATAATAATACGTATGTGGTGAGGGAGCCATGATATCTGAAGATTTATAACTTAATAACGTATCCATCATTTGAAGGAAATCTTTCTCATACGTCCCAGTGTATGTAAGTTCTCCTCCGTCTTTAAATTTGTAAGTACCAGAGATCTTTTTTGCTGCAAGTGCTTTCTTAAAGAACTCCGGTTCATCCATACGAGTTATCTTTCCATATTTATCCATCATACGTTTCCGAAATTCTTCTTTGTAAATTTCTTTACATTTCGGATTATTACAGAAACGATTGTATTTCCCAGTCTCTTCATTCCACTCGGTATCTTTTTTGCATACAACACACGTACCATGTGTTTTTCCTGTCAAAACATAATAAAAGAACCGAAGATCGCTATATCCTTTTGGACGAGCTTCTGGATGGACTGCGTTCATATGAGATGCCCATGCGCCAAGAGTTTTGTATGGTTTCTGACACTCTGGGCACCTATAGACATTGATCTTTCTCAAAAGTGCCACCAACTTTCTTATATTGGTCTTTATAGGGATGTTTTTAGAGCTTGAATGTTAGGCATTATGGAAAATCGTAGTTCTATCAAAACAAAACAATTTTCATTATAATAGATACATAGGATTCTTACATCCTATGTATCTATATTTTTTCCGCAATAAATCAATTCTTATTTATATATTATATAAATGAAGATAGATGGAAGAACTATCTTAAATTTATGCCATAATAAAAAGGAGAAATGATTAAGTATGTTGATACGTACAAATGCAAATGAACTCATGCGGCGAGAAGCATTATCCGGTCGATACGGTGTTCGATGTTTCGATTTCTTTGGAGAAGGAGAAGATGCAATTGTTACATATCCCAATTGGAATCGAATTGAACAATTCATCGAAAACAACAAAAACTTTCCAGAATATTTTGAGGTGCTTTCCGGTTCAGATTTCGATCTTGGAATTGACGATGCCGTTTTAGTAGCATTTCAAAATGATGATCGAAAAGTCATCTGTTCCATGAAAACATTCATGGAACGTACATCCAAACCTGCAGTATAAAAAAATAAATTTAAGGAGAAATGAAAATGAAAACTTTTATTAAATGGTGTAAGGTCGACAACAGTGCACAAAACAACTTCTGGAAAACATATCGTGAAGGTCTTTGGAATCAAGGAGGACTTGGAAAATTTTTCTGCATTCTTTCCGTTGTGTTGTATTCTGTCATATTTTCTCTTGGGGCGATGGCATTGTGGCAGAAATCTTTTGAAGGCGCTTTCAACATTGCTGAAAAGATCGAACGTCTGCGTGAGAGAAAAGATAAAGATTTACTTTCGATGAAAGATGACATCGAAAGAGAATGATGAAAAAAGAAAGAGTGAGATTATTTCTCACTCTTTCTTTTTTATAAATTTTCATCGATAAAAATCAATTAAGTTTTTAATGAGAACATCTTTTATGAGTTCATCATTCCACACATCATAATTCGTCGTTGAATTTTTATGCGTATCATCATTAAATGTAAAGCATTTCACTTTTCCATTTGGAAAAATAGTGTATTCTAAAAAATTCCCAGGAGAATGCCATTCCAATTGAACTCCTCCATCATATGATAAAGGAAATAAGTATGGAATATATGGAGGATCTTTTGCAGGAAGAAACGATATAAAATAATCAATCTTTTCCATTGTTTTTTCGGTAATTGGATCTGCACCGTATTGATCCCAATTTTTAGTTTTACATTCGTCAAGAATTATTTTCTTTTGCTCCTCAAATAAACTTAGGTCTGCAGTATTTGGAGTTCTAAAATCACTCATAATTTATTATCCTTTTAAATTGATGTGATAATGCTATCCGTAAATGAATAAATTTTATCATACGTTTCATTGATAAACCACATATCTGGATATTTACCAAGAACCATATTAATTGCCTTAAAAATACTATCTCGAAATTCATCTGCTTGTGATGGATAAATCTTAGATGCCTGATCCAAAATATATCGATCGGCAAAGTTAACTCGAACTCCTGAAGGATAAGCTCCAAGTTTATTCCAATAGTCTAACTCTTCTTTGGATGGACCATTTCCTTTATCGGTTTTCCAATCGCATTTATACAAGACATCTTCAAGATGTATTTTTAATGAAGGTAAAGACTTGGTCATATTAAGTGCATTTTCATAATCAATGGTTGCGCATGCTTTTACTGTATATTGATCATTTGTAACTGGAATCGAAATTGCAATTTCGATTTCGTCATGACGCACATGCTTCATTCCTTCTTTAGTATTCGTCACATTTGTCCGAAAGATTTTTTCAATTTGAAATGATATATAAGAGGCATTTTTTGATTCCAAAAAATCCTTTGTAATTGGCTCTGCTTGAGAAATACAAAAATTGTCAATATATTCATCGATTCGCATTAAGCGAATCTTTGGAATTTGATGATACTCCTCAGATTCAATTTCTCGAACCCAATCATCAAATTTTGAATCGAGCAATGAAATAAAAGATGCGTTGTTACCTCTACTACGATACCGATCCAAATAGGTATCTTTCAACGATACATCCGGATAGACAATGGTAAAAGGTATGTCCGCTTGTATCAGAGCATCACGAACTTCTTTGTGTGTGGATACGAAAATAATATCCATTGTACCAATTAGACTTTTGATATGTGCAATATAGTTGGATGGGAAATCCGGATTTCGTTTTTTCTCTCCATCTACTTCAATCCAGGAGAATTTCGATGAATCACTATCCGAAATTCTTCTCTGTACTTTATGAAATCTCTGAAAATAACTTTTTCCAGTTCCAGGAAAACCAGCGATAATTTTCGTTTCTTTAAACATAATAGACATCTCCTCTTATTAATTGGAATATATGGAGTTAAAACATAACTCCATATATTCCAAATTTCTTATTTCAATAATATCTCTTTATAGTAAAGAATCGAGAAGTCTTGTAACCGTATCTTCTGGTTTTGCTCCATCCCATTTTGGAGCGCGATCCAATTCTTTGCAATGAAAAAGATCCCAATCCTCTAAATCATAATGGTATGTAATCGTTCCAGCCGGAAGATCAATTCCCATAATAAACATTCCATCGAACATTGGTTCATTCGGATCATCATGCTGTTTTGATTTCCAGCAATGATTCGGGATTAATGAAACAACCATTGCAGTCAATGCCTTTCGATGATCGTATAAATCCTGGAATGTGTGCCATCCATCGGATACATTTTTCACATTTTCAACATTTTTATTTTTATCATAAAATTCTTTCATGGATAATGCCATAGTAATTCTCCTCGTTTCAAATGTATATTATAAATATAGTAATCATGCCATTATTATTTAAAGGAGAGATTTAAATGTTGGAACGTTGGATCAATGTGGAAAACACATTTGAGAGTCATATCGATTTTTATGAGGAACTTATTCATCCGCTTATCTCACCCCCTTGTAAAAGCAATGTAAAAGATTCTCTTCGCGCAAAAGAAATTATTTACAATCTTGCTTCTTTCCGATATATCTGGGAAACTCGTTCAGTTCCAGTTAAAATGGTCACAAAAAATATTTCGGAGATGATCCGAGAATTGCGGGATTTGCGTCAAATTCTTGTTAAAATTGAGCATATATTTCTTTTCCAAGAACAAAAAGATTTTGCTCCCATTTCCAGACAAGTATACGAAAGAACCGTTGATATTGAAAACGATATTCATCAAATCAAACTTTCATTAAGAAGAATTATATTTGATGAAATGGGAGCAGTTGCAACATCACAATCATCCGAAGCTTTTAGCATCGATTTGGAAGATTACTTTATCAAGATGTCAATTAGTATTCAAACAATTTTTGATTCAATTGGTACATCAATACGTTCATACAAAGATTTACAAAATCAAAAATATATGGATCAGAAGTTTATAGACGATGATCGAATATATGTAGCAACGATTGATTCCAAGTTGGATTTAACGTTGTATGACTCACTGATGGACTTGATAAAAGAATGCTCTGAATGCATTGGCATGATATATACTCAGATCGTCTAGTAATAAAATAAAAAAAGAAGAGAATGATATCATTCTCTTCTTTTTTTATTAATTTATTCCTCGTCTGATTCGGAAGTTTCTTCATCTTCCTCTTCTTCAGAATCTTCTGAGTCAATTTCAGAATCAAGTTCTTCTTCATCATTTTGATCATTTAATTGCTCAAAATATTCGTCAGGAATTTTTGGTTGGGTGATACTTTTCAATACATCTTTGTCAAATTGACTCCAGTCAATATCTTCGATGGAATCTTGTTGACTAAACACCCAATCCCATGCAATATCTTCTTTCATTCCCGGATATGTCTGGACAACATCGTAGTTCTCCATAAATTCATTGAATTTTTCAAATAGTTTATGATATGCATTTTTCTTTGAACGGAAATCTACGACAGTGTATCCATCAATTACCATAGTCGTTTGTACATCGGCGTAAAATAGATCATCTTCATCGTCTGTTTCAAATTCCAATTGAATACCAATGCCTTTCATATATGCATTCAGTATTACGGCGTTTTGGTTTGTATAATCATCTTCGATTTTCAATTTCTGAATATCATATGGATCACCAGTAGATTCAAGAATTCGTTTCAACGATTTTCGACCAACTGGAGATGATCTTGTAAAAATGTTAAATTCTGCAATCGTGAGACCGTCCAACGAAGCTCCAAGGTTATGAGTTTCACCAATTCGAATTGGTGTACGAGAATATGCTGCAAGATTCTGCTTCTTATCAGATGATTTTGCAGGCAATCCCTTTTTATCAATTCGACCAGTAGAACGCGCGGAGAAGTTTTTATTGGATGTTTGCTTTAACACCAGCATATATTTGCTTGCACAAATAATCGGATGAATGATCTGACGATGACGAATTCCAAATCGATCAATATACGCAGTATATGGTTTAATCCACGGAAATTCATCATACAATTGAGACATAACGGAATATCGAATCTTTGCATCTGGACGCTTTACAATATAGAATCCATTGTCTTCGATATCTTTAAAGAAAGCATCTTTTGCTCTTTGATCCAATAAACGTACGGTGTCTTCACCCACCTTGATCGTCTGATCATATCCCTTGTAAATCGTCAGGAAAAAGTTCTCTTCTTCTTTATTTAACATACCAAGAAATTTAAAGATAAGATCGGCTTTCTCATCCTGATTTGTCATTGTGCGAAGCTTCTTTTGAATATTTTCTGCTACGAAGTTGATTTCAACCTCATAAAGCTGTCCACTATTAACGTATTTTTAATCTAATTCCTTATGTCTCCATAAGGCCTGACTATATCTTCATCTTTGTATACTATTACCATATACAAAGAGCCTTGCTTTTCGGAGCAAATGAGACTCCTACTCTACTCACTTCTTCATCTATATATTTCTATATAGACTATGTTTTCGATAGTCGATGAACCTTATTTATTATATTTAATATAATAAATCTTGGCTGCTGATTGTCTCTATTCATTGGATTATTACTGTACAAATGAAATACGAGTACCAATGACCTAACGAGAGTTTCCAGACAATTAACAAGGTTTAAAGACGGCTTAACTCTGTGGGTCTGCCGTCTAATAGCCCCAGAACTATTGAGCAAAATATCTACTTGTGTTCCATCATCAAGGTATGGCATTTCGCAATCATCCACAATTGCTACATGAGACGATAGTTTTTCTCGATCTTCAGGACTCAATTCGGAACCATTTGAATTACCAATGTCGAGAATACTATCAATTGTGTCATTGAACAGATTTTCTGCCGCTCCACCGCATTCTTCAATGCGAGAAATAATACCCTTATCGCCATATCGTCCTGTTAATTTAAATCCTTCTTGCAAATTCACTACCGCCATCGTAGAGAATTTTACAACGATGTTGGAGAATGCAGAATCTCGATTCTTCCATTTGTATTCTTTGTCGTTGAAATGCTGCCATTTGGCTTTGAAATATGAAACTTGTTGAGTATACTCGCTTCCAGAAGATTTGATCTTCATACACCAATTTGTTATTTTTTCTGCATAGGTGCATTCTTGATCGTAGTACCATTTCAATTGATGATAAAATGTGTTATCTGGAAATTCTTCTTCTCCATTGTAGTAGATATCGATATCATAGACAATAGAATTTTTTGACGCGTATCGTTTTACATCCGTTGATTGAGGAATTCGTAAATTTTTCTCTTTAAAATCATAGAGAATATGATTGAGATTTACACGCCGAACTGCGCATAGAACGGAATCTTGTACATATTCACCAATATCTGGGAATGTTTTATAACCATTTCTATCTCCGTACATATTCAATAGAATATCATTGGAGTTGATGGATACTTCAATAGAGTCCACTTCTACCGTTCTCACTTTATCGGCCCAGGATTTAGAAATAACGATCGAATCCTCAATCGTTGCATTGTCGGTAACATACATCACACGAGCATTCTTTCCAGGGCAATAATTCATATTTTCATCATAGGAAGTTGTCTTATAAAGAACTTTATCTTTTATTTCATCTCCAATTTTAAGAGAATCCATAAACGAAGTATTGTACGCATATCCAAATTTTTCCGTTAGATTTTCGGCAGGTTTCTTTTCCACCATATCGTAACGATTTTCTTCAGGATTATACAAAACCATTGTATAGATCGTTCCAGGACCATATTTCCATATAATATCCTTCACGATCCAATGACCTTCGAGTTTCTTGTAAGCCTTATTGTATTCGCCTACGACATTCTCATATCCAGTCATTACATGTGGAACATCTGGTTCCAGTAAAGTAAGAATTTGCTTTAGGTTGGATGTATACATATACATACGGGACGAATCAACGTCTTCAGGCCAGCTCAAAAGCCCAGGACCAAAGAGCTTTTCCATATCCTTTCCGTATTCTTCATCCATCTGTTTGTAAATATCTGTGGTTACAATCGGCATATTGTTGGGCACCACCTTATCATTATTATAGCATATAGGCAAAAGCATTCCAGTAGTATGAAATATTTTTTCATACTACTGGTTATGCCACTTTAAAACTTTGGGTCAAATTCTGGACAAGTTCCTTCTGGTACAGACTTTGAACATTGACCATCTGCAACGCACATCAATTTCAATGCACATTTCTGAGTACCTAAAGGACCTTTTTTACAAAATGTGCAAGCACAAAACTCGCACTTGTTTGTTGAATCAATTCCAACAATTTCCATTGGCATTAGGTATCATCTCCTACATCGATATCCGGATCTGCGGTATTATCTTCTGGAGTTGCATATACTTGTACCACTTTTCCATTGTCTTCTGCAAGTAGCGCATCCAGAGGAACATATCGATCTTTTTCTTTTTGTGTTAATGTCTTTGAACCAATCAATGCCATTAAATATGGGGTAATTGCTTCATAAACATTCTTTCGAAATTCTGAATTTTCAATAAATTTCTGACGGAAATTTTTCCGACTGAATTTATAATTTGGGGCATCTTTGAAATAGAGATTTGGATTTCTTCCCTCAATGATTCCGGCTTGCTGACCAAACTCATACAATGTATAGATTGGATCAAATCCGGTGTCCTTATTGAAGCATACATCTACAGTAGAACCAATAAACGAGGTCTTTGTCTTTGCAATTTGCACCGAACATTTGAATCCTTCAAATCCATTGTCTTCTAGTGTATAAATATTTCCTTTGGTTGCATTGCATCGAAAGATGTTTTGTGCATAATAGATTGGAGCAGAACCGCGAGGAAGAGATTCTCCTTGTTTTAACATCATCAGCTGAGGAAGACTCTGCTGAAATTGGTTGATTTCAACTTTTGATTTAATGTGATTGACTGCGATAATTGTCACATTGTATTTAGACATTTTATTGAGACATTTGGTGTAGAACTGCGAAATCTGAGAAGCTTCTCGACCTCCAGACATCTGTCCCTCAAGTTCTTCTTCTTTACGATTACGACTGTTAAATGCAGGAAGGGAATCGATGATAAATACCGTAGGCACATACATCTTAAGAGGCTTTCCCTTTTTATCTGTGAATAGATGATTTGGTAGTTCGTATTTATAAATATCTCCGCCGCGTTCTTTCTCTTCACAAATCGCGTCCAATGCATCCATAACATCTTCAATCGCAACCGATTCTTTTTGAAGAATGATTCGAGGATCATCAAATTCTGCACCGCATATTTCTACAATACGATTTTTCAATGCAGTCTTTTCGACATCGAAATGTATCATTAAACCATTTTCATATGGCTTGATAATTTGATATGCCAGCTGATCCGCCAACGTCGTTTTACCAGAACCGGAAATTCCAATGATGGTAATAAAGGTACCACCAAGAACTCCTGTGATGGGAACTTTTTCACCGTCTGCTTTTTCATAAATGAATCCATTTGCAAAATCAATCGGAAGCAGACCCGTTGAATAATTTGCAAAATAATCTGTGGATTCAAATAATCCTTTTTTATCTGCAGCGGCCAGTGCACTAATAAGACTCATACAACCATCATCCTTTCTGTTTCTATATAGATGATATGTTCATATGAGAAATCAAGCATCGGATTCTTCTTTTTTCTGTCGAAGTGCAGCGGACCCGAGCATTGTTGGTACATCAATGCGCATGATCTTGAATTCGGGTTCAATATTACCAGTGATTCGTGGGAACATTCCACCCTGAATCAGTCTGCGACATGCACCTTCTACAATATTGCATCCGTCATTCGTAATTACATAGAGATCATCGGTATCGGTTGTCAATACGACAATCGCTAATTCTTCAGGGCATTCCATTTTTGCCAGCGTGTCCAGTTCTCCCTTTGTACCACAACCGAACTGAACCAATTTAATTTTGTTATATTTCATATCGTTTGCAATCATAATCTACACTCCTTTTAAAAATATCGGACCAACGTGCTTCTTGTTTCACGTTGGTCCGATTAAAGTTATCTAATTCTAAAAACAGAATTAGTGGCGATTCTTCTTTCCTTTGGCATCTCGCTGCGACTTCGGGCTAAAAGCACCTTCTGGAGCCGCAGGCCGATAGTCGTGTTTGCGCTCGGGCTTCTGGGGACGAGGGGTATACTCCGGAGCTTCATACAGAACAAATGCTTTCTTACGAGGCTCATCCTTCGAAGGAGGTGTGAAATCCATATCAGGATCTTCATCTTCCATAGTCGGAGTGCACTCAAAGCATCCATCATCATGAAGGGTAACTTCAATGACGTTCTTAAAGAAATTCTTTCCGCCCTTCATCTTCTTTGTTACATAAGAAACAAATGACATGGTTACTTCAGACACATTGTCTTCCAGCATTGCCTTTGTATTCAAAGAAACAAGCAGGTATGCTACGGTCGTATATGCACGATCATCCCAATTGACAGAGGCGCCTTCATCGGACCGAATCACTGTTGCACTGTGAATGCGAACATATTTGGATTCGGGCATCGGGACCAAGATGCCGCAGAAAGGAATAGCCAGCAGATATGCTTCAGCATCATATTTTGCTTTGTTGCTAATCTGAAGCTGGGTCTGTGTACGACCCCGGTCGTTCTTCCGGCAACGAACCATCAGATGACCATCATCATCATCAAAACGGAACACTTTTGTCAGAGGAAACAATTTGTAGTCCGGACGTTTTTCATAATCGATTTTGATGTCGGACGTCGGATAATACTCGTCTACCAGGAATGCCGGATGTTTGTCATCTGCCTCCCGCTCAACAGTCTTGACTGTGATAAGATCCGAGTTTACAATCTGCAGCATAATATCAGTCCCTTTCTGCGCCATTTATTAATTATATGGCATGTATAATATTTATTCGCCTCATCTCTAAGGCATTAAAGAAAGGTTTATTCTATTTTAAAATAAAAATACAAAAAATAAATACCCAGAAGGAATTAATTCCTTCTGGGTATTTGAATAAATTTATATCTACCAATCTACAATATTGTAGAGTTGGAGGTGTTCATTTCACATGCTATCGATAATAGATAGCTGCTTCATGAACAGTATTGGATTTAGGAACGTCCAAAGACCAAAATTTAGTCCCTGGATTCTCATCCGCTATTGTTAACAGCTCTTCCGGACTAAGTCCATCTGGCAGTCGACGTACAGGAGTTTTACTCTTATACACAGACGGGAATTGCTCTTGCAACGTGTATGCAATAGCGTTCCGTATATTCATTCTTTCAATAGAATGCTTTTTCATCTTTAATACACCTCCTCTCGATAGATATAGAAGATATAGAACGTAGGAT
>ENA-OPCN01000559-OPCN01000559.1-human-gut-metagenome-genome-assembly--contig:-NODE-559-length-32938-cov-6.582641_pt1 | contig 32938 bp, 33 predicted proteins | sample MGYA00241567_ERZ501485 | MGnify/ENA primary metagenome ERZ501485 (study PRJEB25962, sample SAMEA2042579) | human gut metagenome | biome: human gut; feature: human-associated habitat; material: faeces...
TATCATCTGGAGGTGGGCGAGGTATGCTGAAAAAGCTGCGTCTGAAGATCATTCTCGCGATCGTGCTGGTCGCCGCCGTGATGCTCGGCGCGATCCTCGGCCTTTTCTATACGCTGACGAAGCAGAATCTGCGCACCCAGTCGATCAGCATGATGCAGGCAATCGCGGCCGACCCCTTCGCGCCTGTCCAGCCGGAGCGCGAACCGCAGCAGGTGCGCCTGCCGTATTTCGTGCTGCAGACCGACGCGTTCGGCAATCTGGTCGCCATCGGCTCAAGCGATTACGATCTGACCGACCGGACGTTTCTGCGGATGGTCGCCGCCGCGGCACAGGCTTCACGGGACGCCATCGGTGAAATTCCGGAATACAGCCTGCGCTACTGCCGCGTGACCGGCAGCGTGATCTTCGCGGACATTTCCAGTGAGCAGCAGACGCTGCGCACGCTTTTGAAGACCGGCGCGCTGCTCGTCGCGCTTGGCCTGCTTGCCTTTTTCGGCCTTGCGGTGCTGCTGGCGCGCAGTGCGGTCCGGCCAGTGGAGGAAGCGTGGCGGCAGCAGAAGCAGTTTGTCGCCGACGCGTCGCACGAGCTGAAAACGCCGCTGACCGTCATTCTGACAAACACGGAGCTGCTGCAAAGCCCGGATTATGACACGGCGCAGAAGCAGACCTTCCTTTCCGGCATCGACGCCATGGCGAAGCAGATGCGCGCGCTGGTCGAGCGGCTGCTGGAGCTGGCACGGGCCGAGAATGAACAGGCGTCGCGTGCATTCACGCCATGCGATCTCAGTCAGATCACTGAGAGCAGCGCGCTGCTGTTCGAGGCCGCGCTGTTTGAACGCGGTCTGACGCTGCAGACGGAATTGGAGCCGGACATCACCGTCAGCGGCGATGAACGCCAGCTCAGCCAGCTCGTGGAGATCTATCTCGACAACGCCCGGAAGTACGCCTCCGGCGGCACGGTCGCCGTCCGCCTGTCCCGCTGCGGAAAGGGCCGCTGCCGCCTGTCGGTTTCAAACGCGGGTGACGCACTGTCCCCGCAGGCGCTGCGGCAGATCTTTGACCGCTTTTCCCGCGCAGACGCCGCGCGGACGCGCGACGGCAGCTTCGGCCTCGGCCTTTCCATCGCGCAGGCCATCGCGCAGGCGCACGGCGGCAGCGTCTGGGCAGAAAGCGAAAACGGCGTCAACACCTTCTTTGCCGAGCTGCCAGTGCTGTCCGGGCATGAAAAGCGCCAAGAGACGGCAAAAAAGGGTATATGATTTTATGCAGAGCGCCGGTACGCCTCCGGTTGCAAAACGGCGAAAAAGGTGATATATTAGAAATGATATAAATTAGGAGGCGGTGCAGCTATGAACACACAGCATTTGCAGTATATCATCGAGATCGAACGCACCCGGTCGATCTCGCAGGCGGCGGAGAACCTGTTTATCGGCCAGCCGAATCTCAGCCGCATCCTGCACGATGTGGAGCAGATGCTGGGCTTCCGCATTTTTGAGCGCTCCACGCGCGGCGTCCGGCCCACGACGCGCGGCACGATCTTTCTGCAGCACGCAAAGTCCATCCTGCGCGAGACGGAGGCCATTGAGGCCCTCGGTCCCAAGCGGGCCGTGGCGAACCGGCTGCGCGTGTGCATCCCGCGCTCGGCGGCCATGCTGGATCTGACGGCGCAGTATCTGGCCGGACTGCCGCAGGCAGAGCCGGTCGACGCGGTCATCCGCGAATGCCACGCGCGCACGGCGCTCGAAACGCTTGCAAGCGGCGAGACGGAGATCGGCGTGATCCGCTTCCGCTCGGAATACCGCGATTATTTTGACGAGCAGACCAGCGCCCGCGGCCTGAGCTTCGAGCTTTTGAGCAAATACCACTACCTCGTCACCATGAACCAGTCGCATCCGCTTGCCGGGCGCAGCTCCGTTCTGCGCACGGAGCTTGACGGGCTGCCGGAGATCGTTCACGGGGACGTGTTCCGCGTACAGGGCAAGCCGGAGGAGCCGGTGCGGCGGAAGATCTACTGCGTCGACCGTCTGGCGCAGATGACGCTCCTCGAAACAATTCCGAATTCCTATATGCTGGCCCCCGCCATCCCGGAGCACTGCATCCAGCGCTGGAATCTTGTCCAGCTCCCGTGCAGCGACAACCAGAGTTTGTATCTCAACGCGCTGGTATATCATAAGCAATATGCAATGAGCGAGATCGAGGCCGGATTCGTGCAGTTTGTGCGGGAACATAAGGCATTTGTCTGATACTTCCCACAGGAACGGAATTGAACCAACATATCAAAAAGAATATATCTTTGCATAAAAAAGCATTGGTGCTTCCAGCATAATACCGATATAATTTTATCGCAATAACCGATAAAATTATATCGGTATATTTTGTTCGATTCAAATCTGAAATTGGGGGTTTTTGTGTATGAGTAAGATCACTGTTATCGGCGCGGGAAGCGTCGGCTCCACGATTGCGAACGACCTGATGATCCAGGGCACCGCATCCGAGATCGTCCTGATCGACGTCAATAAGCAGAAGGCCTTTGGCGAGGCCATGGATATCTATCAGGGCGCGCCGTTCTGTTCTCCGACGATCGTCCGCTCCGGCGACTATGACGCGGCCTCCGGCTCCGACATTGTCATCATCACCTCGGGTCTTCCCCGCAAGGCCGGACAGAGCCGGCTGGAGCTGGCGCAGGCCAACGTCAACATCATCAAGGACATTGCCCCGCAGATCACGGCTGCCGCGCCGGACGCCATCTATATTATCGTATCGAACCCGGTCGACGTGCTGACGTATGTGTTCCACAAAATTTCCGGCGTTCCCGAGAGCCACATCATCGGCTCCGGCACCATCCTCGACACCAGCCGCCTGCAGTCGACGCTTGCAAAGCGCTTCTGCATCAGCCCGAAGAATGTCCACGCGCACGTCTACGGCGAGCACGGCGATTCCTCCTTCGTGCCCTGGAGCCTTGTGCACATCGCGAACAACCATATTGATTCCTATAAGGAGCATTCCCCCGACTGTGACCGCATCAAGTGGAACCAGGATTACGAGGAGATCGAGCAGTTCGTCAAGACCTCCGGCGCGCAGGTCATCAAGAACAAGGGCGCGACATTCTATGCCGTCGCCATGTCGGTCTGCCACCTGTGCAAGTGCGTGCAGAGCACGGCTGGGACGGCCGTGACCGTCTCGACGATGATGCACGGCGAATACGGCGTATCCGATGTCTGCCTGTCCACGCTCGCGCTGGTCGACAATCAGGGCGTGCGCGGCAAGATCCTCAATCAGCTGACCGACGGCGAGGTCGACAAGCTCCGCGCCAGCGCGGAAAAGCTGAAGGAAGTCATCCGTCAGGTCGAGATTTGATATAAAAAGGAGAAAAAACGATGGAATATCGCGTCGAACACGATTCCATGGGTGAGGTCCGCGTCCCGGCGGACAAATACTGGGGCGCACAGACCGAGCGCAGCCACAACAACTTCCCCATCGGCGTCGGCATCGAGACGATGCCCGCCGAGATCGTCCATGCCTTCGGCATTCTCAAAAAGGCTGCTGCGCGCGCCAACCGCGCGCTGCGTCCCGAAAAAATGACCGAAGAAAAGCTTGCCGCCATCGAGCAGGCGGCGGACGAGGTCATTTCCGGCCAGCTTCTGGACAATTTCCCGCTCGTCGTCTGGCAGACCGGCTCCGGCACACAGTCGAACATGAACAGCAACGAGGTTATTGCCAACCGCGGCAATGAAATTGCGGGCAAAAAGCTGCTGCACCCGAACGACGATATCAATATGTCCCAGTCGTCCAACGACACGTTCCCGACGGCCATGCACATCGCGGCGGTCTGCGCGCTTGAGGACAAGGTCATCCCTGCCATCGACACGCTGATATCGACGTTCCGCCGTCTGGAGGCGGAAAACGAGGGCGTCGTCAAATCCGGCCGGACGCATCTGCAGGACGCCACGCCCATCTCCTTCCCGCAGGAGATCTCCGGCTGGAGATCGAGCCTGGAACGGGATAAGGAACTGCTGCTTCTGGCCGTGAAGCCCCTGAAGGAACTGGCGCTCGGCGGCACCGCCGTCGGCACGGGCCTCAACACGCCGAAGGGCTTTGACACAGCGGTCGCCGCTGAAATTGCAAAGCTCACCGGCAAGGACTTCAAAACGGCAGAGAACAAATTCCACGCACTGACCAGCAAGGACGAGATCGTCTTCGCGCACGGCGCACTCAAGGCGCTGGCCGCCGATATGATGAAAATTGCGAACGACGTGCGCTGGCTGGCCTCCGGCCCGCGGGACGGCCTCGGCGAAATTTTCATCCCCGAAAACGAGCCTGGCTCGTCCATCATGCCCGGCAAGGTCAACCCTACCCAGTGCGAAGCCGTTACGATGGTCGCCGTGCAGGTCATGGGCAACGATGTGGCCGTGTCCATGGCCGCGTCGCAGGGCAATTTCGAGCTGAACGTGTTCATGCCGGTCTGCATCTATAATTTCCTGCAGTCGGCACGTCTGCTGGCCGAGTCCATCGTGTCGTTCAACGACCGCTGCGCCTGCGGCATCCGCGCCAACCGCGAGAAGATGGAGCACAATCTGCACAACTCCCTCATGCTCGTCACGGCGCTGAACCCGTACATCGGCTATGAAAACGCGGCGAAGACGGCTAAAAAAGCCTACAAGGAAAACATCTCCCTCAAGGAAGCCTGCGTGAGCCTCGGCTTTTTGACGGCGGAGCGCTTCGACGAGGTGTTCCACCCGGAGAACATGATCTGACGGGAGGACACGCAATGAATTACAGCTATTTCCCCGGCTGCACGCTCAGGACAAAGGGCGCGCAGCTGGACAGAGCCGGACGGCGCGCAGCGGAGAAGCTCGGCTTTTCGCTGTGCGAGATCCCGGAGTGGCAGTGCTGCGGCGCGGTGTATCCGCAGGCAAACGATGAAATTGCCACACGGCTTTCCTCCGTCCGGGCGCTCATGGCCGCGCGTGACGCGGGCCAGCCGCTGGTGTCCCTCTGTTCTGCCTGTCATCACGTTTTGAAGCGCGTGAACGGCGATATGCAGCACAATGAGGACATCCGCGTCAAGGTCAACAATTACTTAAAGCCGGAAACGCCCTACGAGGGTGAGACAAAGGTTCTGCACTATCTCGAAGTCCTGCGCGACGAGATCGGCTGGGACAAGGTCAAAGAGGCTGTCGTAAAGCCGCTTACAGGCAGAAAGATCGGCGCGTATTACGGCTGTATGCTCCTGCGGCCCAGCCGCGAGATGCAGTTTGACGACCCGGAGAACCCGAAAATGCTGGAGGACTTCATCCGGGCCATCGGCGCGGAGCCTGTTCTTTACGCGCAGCGCAACGAATGCTGCGGCGGCTATATGGCGGTCGAGAACAGGTCCTACGCCGCAAAGCAGGCACAGAAGATCATGGACAACGCAAAGGCGCAGGGCGCGGAGCTTCTGATCACGGCATGTCCCCTGTGCAGCTACAATCTGCTGCACAACACGGACGGTGCGCTGCCTGTCGTTTATTTCACGGAGCTTCTGGCCGAAGCGCTTGGCTGCGGGGAGGAGGACGCATGAACAACCAGAACATGATCGAAACCGTCACCCGCATCTCCGGCGTAAACCCCAGAAAGTGTATGCGCTGCGGCAAATGCTCGGCGAGCTGTCCGGCGTATGACGAGATGGAATACCATCCGCATCAGTTTGTCTCCATGGTCGAAAACGGCCGGATCGAGGAGCTGCTTTCCTCGAAGGGCATCTACACCTGTCTGAGCTGCTTTGCCTGCGTCGAGCGCTGTCCCCGAAACGTCGAGCCTGCAAAACTCATTGAGGCCGTGCGCAATGCCGTGCAGCGCCAGCAGGGCATGGATCACCTGAAGCCCGAACGCATCCCGGAGATTCTCGACGAGGAACTGCCGCAGCAGGCGATTGCCGCGGCGTTCCGCAAATATAAAAAGTAAGGAGGGAACGCAATGCAGAGAATCGGCGTATTCGTATGCTGGTGCGGCAGCAACATTGCCGCGACCGTCGACGTGGAACGCGTCTCGCAGGCTCTTTCAAAGGAACCCGGCGTTGTTTTCTCCACAAATTATCAGTATATGTGTTCCCAGACCGGGCAGCAGATGATTCAGGACAAGATCCATGAATACGGTCTGAGCGGCGTGGTCATCTGTTCCTGCTCGCCCAGAATGCACGAGCAGACGTTCCGCAAGACCTGCGAAAAGGCAGGTCTGAACCCCTATATGGTCGAGATCGCAAATATCCGCGAACAGTGCTCCTGGATCCACAAGGACAAGGAAGCGGGCACGGAAAAGGCCATCATTCTGGGCCGCGCCGCCATCGCCAAGGTACATCTGAACGCGCCGCTGACCGCGGGCAGCAGCCCGGTCACCAAGCGCGCGCTCGTCATCGGCGGCGGCATCGCGGGCATCCAGACGGCGCTGGACATTGCCGAGGCGGGCTTTGAGGTCGATATCGTCGAAAAGCAGCCGACCATCGGCGGCAAGATGACCCAGATCGACAAGACGTTCCCGACGCTCGACTGCGCGGCGTGTATCCTGACGCCGAAAATGGTCGACTGCGCGCAGAACGAAAAGATCCATATCTATTCCTATTCCGAGGTCGAATCCGTCGGCGGCTTCGTCGGCAACTTCCATGTAAAGATCCGCCGCAAGGCGCGTTTCGTCAAGGAGGACGTCTGCACCGGCTGCGGACTGTGTACGGAAAAGTGTCCGCAGAAGAAGGTCCCGAACGAGTTTAACCTCGGCATGGACAATCGCCGCGCGATCTATATCCCGTTTGCGCAGGCCGTGCCGAAGGTCGCGACCATCGATCCCAACTACTGCAACATGCTCAAAAACGGCAAGTGCGGCGTGTGCGCGAAGGTCTGTTCCGCCGGGGCAATCGACTACAAGCAGACCGACACGTTCATTGAGCAGGAATACGGCGCCATCGTCGCCGCGACGGGCTTCAACCCCATCGATCTTTCCAAATTCGACGAATTTGCCTACAGCCAGAGCCCGGACGTCGTTTCCAGCCTCGAATTTGAGCGTCTCATGAACGCCGCCGGCCCCACGAGCGGCACGCTCCTGCGCCCGTCCGACGGGACGCACCCGAAGACCATTGTCTTTGTGCAGTGCGTCGGCTCCCGCTGCGACGGTGCGGAGAAGGGCAAGCCCTACTGCTCCAAGATCTGCTGTATGTACACGGCGAAGCACGCCATGCTCTGCCGCGAAAAATACCCGGATACGGATGTGTATGTGTTCTACATCGACGTGCGCACCCCCGGCAAGAACTTTGACGAGTTCTACCGCAGAGCCGTCGAGCAGTACGGCGTGCATTACATCAAGGGCATGGTCGGCAAGGTCACGCCCGAAAACGGCAAGCTGAAGGTGCAGGCATCCGATCTGCTGGACAACCGGCAGCTGCATATCGACGCTGACATGGTCGTGCTGGCTGCCGCCATCGAGCCGGATAAGTCCGCGCGGCCGCTGGCCACGATGCTGACCGCCTCCATGGACACGAACGACTTCTTCACCGAGGCCCACCCGAAGCTCCGCCCGGTCGAAAGCCCGACGGCAGGCGTGTTCCTGTCCGGTATGTGCCAGGGGCCGAAGGATATCCCGGAGACGGTCGCACAGGCGTCCGCCGCTGCGGCGAAGGTCATCGGCCTTCTGTGCAAGGACTCGCTGACGTGCAACCCGTGCGTGGCGCAGCCGGATGAGATGATGTGCAACGGCTGCTCCAACTGCGAAAAGGTCTGCCCGTATGGCGCGATCACGTACATTGACAAGGAATTCAGAGGCCCGAACCGTACGACGCTCGTGCGGCGCGTCGCGCAGGTCAACCCGGCAGTCTGTCAGGGCTGCGGCGCGTGCACCGTCGCGTGTATGTCCGGCGCGATGGATCTCAAGGGCTTCTCCAACCGGCAAATCATTGCGGAGGTGGATGCGATATGCAGGTAAACGGCTCCTGGACGCCCACGATCGTGGCGTTCTGCTGCAACTGGTGCTCCTACGCGGGCGCCGATCTTTCCGGCACGAACCGGCTGAGCTACCCGGCCAATGTGAAGATCATCCGCATTCCGTGCTCCTGCCGGTTAAACCCGATGTTTATTCTCCGCGCGTTCCAGCGCGGGGCCGACGGCGTGATCCTCTGCGGCTGCCATCCCGGCGACTGCCATTACACGACCGGCAACTATTATGCCCGGCGGCGCATGACGCTCCTGTTCTCCATGCTGGACTTCCTCGGCATCGAGCGTGAGCGCACGCGCGTGGAATGGGTCTCGGCAGCGGAGGGCGCGAAGTTCGCCAAAACCATGAACGAATTCGCCGAGACGATCACAAAACTCGGCGAGAACCGCAGACTGGAGGATCTACGATGCAAAGAGTAAAGGAAAAAGCGATCCAGCTGCTGCAAGATCAGATTGTTGACCGCGTCATTGGCTGGCGCGCGGGCGAATTCTTCTATGATCTGACACCGTCCGTATTCACGAGCGTGGAAGATATCGAGAAAAATTTCGTCTGGAGCGTCTTCTCCGGCGCGAATCTGTCCAAATATCTCATCGCGGAATCCCGTAAGGGCGGCAAGGCCGCCGCGTTCCTGAAGCCCTGCGACAGCTATTCGTTCGTCCAGCTTTTAAAGGAGCACCGCATCCTGCGCGAGACGGTCTACGCCGTCGGCGTACAGTGCGGCGGGATGTGCGACATGGAGGCCATCAAGGAGCAGGGCCTTGCCGGTGTCACAGCAGTGGCGGAGGACGGCGAAGACCTGCGCGTTTCCACGATCTACGGCGAGGAAACGATCAAAAAGGCCGATGCGCTGCTGCTCAAGTGCAAGACCTGCAAGAGTAAAAAGATCGTCTGCTATGACGAGCTGCTTGGCGAGCAGGGCGAGGAAAACGTGGACTGCGGCCGGTTCGACGAGGTTCAAAAGCTCGAAGCCATGACAGCCGAGGAGCGCTACGCGTTCTGGTGCGGCGAGCTGTCGCGCTGCATCCGCTGCAACGCGTGCCGCAACGTGTGTCCCGCGTGCTCGTGCGAAAAGTGCGTGTTCGACAACCACGATTCCGGCTTTGAGAACAAGGCCATCGCCGATTCGTTTGAGGAGAACATGTTCCATATCATCCGTGCCTTCCACGTCGTCTCCCGCTGCACCGACTGCGGCGAATGCTCCCGCGTCTGTCCGCAGCATATCCCGCTGCATTTGCTCAACCGCAAGTTCATCAAGGACATCAACGAGCTTTACGGGGACTATCAGGCCGGAGCCGATTTTGACTCCCGCCCGCCGCTCATGGATTTCCGTAAGGACGACTGTGAGCCGTCCGTCGTCTATGAAAGAGGAGGTGCGCAATGAAACAGCTTCCCCTCTGCAAGCTTCAGCGCCTGTTTGCCGCCGTGTCGGCAGACCGGAAGCTCTATATTCCGGCGGACGACGCCGCCGGTCAGGCCAGCTTCACCGTCTGGCAGGAGGGTATAGCGCTTACCAAGAAGCTCAATACCGTCCGCTCGGCCAAGGATCTGTTTTTCCCGCAGGTGGAAAACCTCGTCGGCTTCCGTGTGACGGGCAAACAGCTTGACCTTGTCGAAACGCGCGACCCGGCGGAGCCGTTCGTCCTGTTCGGCGTGCGCGCGTGCGACGCAAGAAGCTTTGAAATTCTCGACCGCGTCTTCCTTTCCGAGCCGCAGGACACCTATTACGCCGCCCGCCGCGCACACGGCACCGTCGTGACGCTGGCCTGCACCCGCCCCGAGGAAACGTGCTTCTGTCCGGCCTTCGGCATCGATCCTGCGGCCCCGCAGGGTGATATCAGCTGCTGGATCGAGGACGAAACGCTCTTCTGGCAGGCCAACACGGAAAAGGGCGAAGCGCTGACCGCAAAGCTTCCCATGCTGGAAGATACAGACGATGCGGCAGTCGCGGCCCAGCAGGAAAAAACGCGCGCGCTTCTCAAAAAGCTCCCGCTGGCCGGGCTCGATCTGTCCGCCGTGGGTGCAGGCAAAACGAAGGCGCTCTTCGACCGCCCGGAATGGAAGCAGCTGTCCGAAAGCTGCCTCGGCTGCGGCACCTGCACCTTCGTCTGCCCGACGTGCCAGTGCTATGATATCAAGGAATTCGACTCTGGCAAGCTCGTCCGCCGCTTCCGCTGCTGGGACAGCTGTATGTACTCGGATTTCACGAAAATGTCCGCCGGTCAGCCGCGCCCGACGCAGCTCGAGCGCTTCCGGCAGCGCTTCATGCACAAGCTGGTCTATTTCCCGGATAACAACGACGGGATCTTCGGCTGCGTCGGCTGCGGCCGGTGCCTGGCGAAGTGCCCGATCCACATGAACATCGTCAAAGTCGTCAAAACGCTTGGGGAGGAAACAACATGAGACCTGATCCGCTGATCCCCAATCTCGCCGTCGTCACGGATATCCGCGTCGACACGCCGGATGTCAAGACCTTCCGCGTCGTCGGCCTTGACGGCAAAAAGCCCTTCGTCCATATCCCCGGCCAGTGCGCCATGCTCTCCGTTCCGGGCGTCGGCGAGGCGCTGTTCTCCATCACGTCCAGTCCCACGCTGGAGGAATATGTGGAGTTTTCCATTAAAAAATGCGGCTGCGTAACCGAATGGCTCCACGCCATGGAGCCCGGTCAGCAGATCACCGTCCGCGGCCCCTACGGCAACGGCTTCCCGGTCGACACCGCGTTTGCAGGTAAGGATCTGCTGTTCATCGCGGGCGGCATCGGTCTGGCCCCGCTGCATTCCGTTATCAACTACTGCCGTCACTACCGTGACCGCTACGGCAAGATCGACATCGTCTACGGCTCCCGCTCAAAGGACGATCTGGTAGACTATCCGGAGATCGAGAACGTCTGGTGCAAAGAGGACGGCATCAACGTCCATCTGACCATCGACCGCGAGCAGCCGGACTGGGACGGCCACGTCGGCTTCGTGCCGAACTACGTCAAGGAGCTCGGCTTCACGACCGACAAGACCGTCGTGATGTGCGGCCCTCCCATCATGATCAAGTTTACGCTTGCGGGCCTGATGGAGCTCGGCTTTGCCCGCGAGCAGGTCTATACCACGATGGAGCTCAAGATGAAATGCGGCCTCGGCAAATGCGGCCGCTGCAACATCGGCGACAAATACGTCTGCAAGGACGGCCCGGTGTTCCGCTTCGACCAGCTCGACGAGCTGCCGAATGAGTATTAAAGGAGAACAGGTATGGAAAATATGGTGACGGTTTTCCTGTTCGGCAAAAAATATGAGGTGCCGGACAGTCTGACCATCATGGAAGCGATGGAATATTCCGGCTATCAGCTCGTGCGCGGCTGCGGCTGCCGCAACGGCTTCTGCGGTGCGTGCGCGACGATCTACCGCATCGCGGGCGACCGCGAACTCAAGGCCTGTCTGGCCTGCTCGACGCGTGTGGAAAACAATATGTATGTCGCGACGCTTCCGTTCTTCCCGCTGGTCAAGGAAGTCTACGACATGGAAAAGCTGAAGCCCACACAGACGGTCATGATGCAGCTGTACCCCGAGATCTACGCCTGCGTCGGCTGCAACGCCTGCACAAAGGCGTGCACGCAGGGTCTGAACGTCATGCAGTACATTGCCTATGCCCAGCGCGGCGAATTTGACAAGTGCGCCGAGGAATCCTTCGACTGCGTCATGTGCGGCGTGTGCTCGTCCCGCTGTCCGGCCGGCATCTCCCACCCGCAGGTCGCCATGCTGGCCCGCCGTCTGAACGGCAAGTACATCGCCCCGCACTGTGAGCATCTGGACGCGCGCGTGCAGGAGGTTAAGGACGGCAAATTTGAGGCGCTCATCGAAAGTCTCATGGAAAAGCCGCTGGACGCGATCAAAGAGCTGTATAACCACCGCGAGATTGAAAAGTAAGGAGGACGCATATCATGTATCAGGACTCTAACATGCTGGCCTCCATCCGCAAGGTGGAAGCGGCCCGCGAAGAAAACGCGAAGCTGGACCCCCGCCGCATGACCGCGGACGAAAAGGACGCGCTGCTCAAGAAGTTCCATCCCGACTACCGCACCGAGCAGTTCACCGAGCTGCGCTTCGGCCCCAACAAGGGCCAGAAGGTTCCGCTGGAGCTGGCGGAGCTGCTGGAGGGCGAATCGCGTATCCTGCACGAGACATTTGATCTGACGAAGCCCGACTATGAGACGGACGTTCTCATCATCGGCGGCGGCGGCGCAGGCTGCTCTGCAGCCATTGAGGCCGATAATGCGGGCGCGAAGGTCATGGTCGTCACGAAGCTCCGCATGGGCGACGCGAACACCATGATGGCCGAGGGCGGCATTCAGGCTGCCGACAAGCCGAACGATTCCCCCGCCCAGCACTTCCTCGACGCCTACGGCGGCGGTCATTTTGCTGCGCAGAAGGATCTTCTGTATAAACTCGTCATGGACGCGCCGGAGGCTATTCAGTGGCTGTCCGGGCTCGGCGTGGAGTTTGACAAGGCGCCCGACGGCACCATGATCACCACCCATGGCGGCGGCACGTCCCGTAAGCGCATGCACGCGGCCAAGGATTATTCCGGCGCGGAGATCATGCGCACGCTGCGCGACGAGGTTCTGAACCGGGGCATTCCCGTCGTCGACTTTACCTCTGCTGTCGAGCTCATCAAGGATGAAAACGGCCATTGCGCGGGCGCGATCCTGCTGAACATGGAGACGAAGGAACTGCTGGTCGCGAAGGCGAAGACCGTCATCCTCGCCACCGGCGGCGCAGGACGGCTCCACTATCAGGGCTTCCCCACCTCGAACCACTACGGTGCAACAGCCGACGGCCTTGTGCTCGGCTACCGCGCGGGCGCGAAGCTGCTTTACCCCGACACGCTGCAGTACCATCCCACGGGCGCGGCCTATCCTGCGCAGATCTACGGCGCGCTGGTTACGGAAAAGGTGCGCTCTGTCGGCGCAATGCTTGTGAACGCGGACGGCGAGGTCTTCATGAACCCGCTCGAAACGCGCGACGTGGCTGCGGCCTCCATCATCCGCGAGTGCACCGAGTGCGGTAAGGGCATCAAGACTCCCGCCGGGCAGGCCGTCTGGCTCGACACGCCGATGATCGAGCTGAAAAACGGCGCGGGCACGATTGAAAAGCGCATCCCGGCCATGATGCGGATGTTTGCAAAGCACGGCATCGATATCCGCAAGGAGCCGATCCTGGTCTATCCGACGCTGCACTATCAGAACGGCGGTCTGCACATCACGGCAGACGGCCAGACGGATGTGGAAAACCTGTTTGCTGCTGGCGAGGTCGTGGGCGGCATCCACGGGCGCAACCGCCTGATGGGCAACAGCCTGCTCGACGTCATCGTCTTTGGCCGCAACGCGGGTCAGCACGCCGCCGAGAAGGCGAAGTCCGTATCCGTCGGCACGCTGACGCTGGACCACGTGGCCGCATTTGAGGCCGAAAAGCAGCAGGCCGGTGTGGCGGATCACCGCCTTTCCCCGCAGCTGCTGCCGGACTACGCCAGAAAAATCCATCCCGCAGAAAAATAAGGAGAAATAGAGGAGAACAGAGATGAGTGCAACCATCAATGCCGCGAATTTTCTGATGCTTTCCGTATTCGGAATCGCGGCAGTCGGGTATCTGCTCGGGCGCATCACCATCAAGGGCATCAGCCTCGGCACGGCAGGCGTTTTCGTGATCGCGCTGATTTACGGCGCGTTCTCCGGAACGCACTTCAATTCCAAATTTGTCATTGAAGAGATCAACTACGCCTCGCAGGCGCTGAAGATCATCGAAAATCTGGGCCTTGTGTTCTTCGTGACCTCGGTCGGCTTTATCGCGGGCCCGAACTTCTTCAAGAACATGAAGCACAACTTCAAGTCCTATGTGCTGCTCGGCGTCGTGATCATTCTTTCCGGCGGCATTACGGCAGTTTTGTGTCTGCTCGTCGGCCGTGCGATTGAAGCCGGGCAGCCGGGCTACGACCCGAACCAGCTCACGGCCATGATCTCCGGCCTGCTCGCGGGCAGTCTGACCTCGACTCCGGCGTTCTCGGCAACCAAAGAGGCTGTTGCAGCCCAGTATCAGGACGCGGTCACGGTCGGCTACGGCATTGCGTATCTGTTCGGCGTCATCGGCGTTGTGCTGTTCGTGCAGCTGATGCCGCGCGTCGTCCACGCGGATCTGGACGAGGAGCGCCGGAAGATCACGCACGTAGAGACCGGCGACGTCGCCAAATTCAAGGGAAAGCTGCTGGAATTTGACGATTTCGGCTTCACGCCCTTCGCCGTCGCCGCCGTGTTTGGCATTCTGCTTGGCTCGGTGAAGTTCTTCAACTTCTTCTCGCTCACCACAACGGGCGGCGCGCTGCTCGTCTCGCTGGTGTTCGGCCACTTCGGCCACATCGGCCGCGCCGATCTCATGCCGAGCAAGAAGGTGCTCGAAACGTTCCGGGAGCTTGGCCTCATGGTCTTCCTCATCGGCGCAGGCGTTTCCGGCGGCATGAGCTTCGTGCGGTATTTCAAGCCCATCTATTTCGTCTACGGCATTTTCATGACGCTTCTGCCGATGGTCGTGGGCTATATCGTGGCAAAGCACGTGCTGAAGATGAACCTGCTGAACATTCTCGGCTCCATCACCGGCGGCATGACCTCCACGCCCGCCCTCGGCACGCTCATCCATGTCGCAGGCACGAGCAACGTCGCCTCCGCCTACGCCGCGACCTACCCCATCGCCCTGATCGCCGTCGTTCTCGTCTCGCAGCTGCTTGTACGGCTGTTTTGACGCGCCGGTGCATGACAGAAAAAACGCCCGCCGGTTTTTGCTGCCCCCTGACAGGGGTAACAATGGCGGGGTACCCGGCTGGTGCTTCAGGCACCAGTCGGGTTTTATAATTGGCGTATAGCTGGGAATGGTTCAGGATACCTTCGGGATCTCTTTGTGCTGTTCGGGTTCGGCCGTTTGTCTGTTCTCCATGCAGCCAATGTCGGCATAGTGAATTTCCACCGTCTGCGGTGCGTGTTTGGACCATTTTACTTCCTTTTCATTCCCGTTCCGCGCAGAATTTGAAGAATACGCGCAATTCCCGGATGCGTGAATTCAGAGAAGTGATTTTCTTGCCTGCGTCTAACTCTGAGACAATGAAGTTTTCAAAAGCGTCCTGACTGACTGCATCGACATACTGAACCGGCACACACGCATGAAAATACTTCAAATCCTCCGCATAATAGCGCATGGTTTGAGGGCTCAAATTCTTTAGTTTACAGTGTTTCGTGAACAGTTGTTCCGCTTCTGAAAAGGACGTTCGGTTGACCTGTTTTGCGTTCAAAATTGTGGTTCTGCGCATAAAAAATCCTCCATTTTCACAGCAAAAATCTGGCGTCAAAATGGGGGTAAAAATCTGGTATCGCGATTTTCAAACGCGGAAAAAACCGAATTTTTGATAAAGAAAAACTCCTCAAATTCCGAAGAATCTGAGGAGTTGGTGCGCGAGGCGGGACTTGAACCCGCACGTCCGGAGTGGACACTAGAACCTGAATCTCACTACGGGCATTCGCCCTCCGTTGGTGCGGGCTTGGCTGCCGCCAATCCCTTGCCTCTGTGCAAGTCTCCCCATTGTTATTATCTTTTGACGCAGACCCTTGCGTAATTTAATTTCCAGAAGCCTGTGTATGACTGTCTGGCATTTATGGCAATATCCTAGCACATGAATTGTTCACGAAACAAGATGTTTGCGCATTTTCGTACAACCTCTTACATCTTCTATCATCCAGCAGCAAGTCAGAGCATCTTTCATGCGGTCTGCATCATCTTTTTATCATCCAAGAGCAAAAGAGAATATAAAAACTTCGACCACTCTGCCGTTATATGGGAGAGTGCTTCTGCTACAATAAGGCCATAAAGTTGAAGGGAGGAACGCGATGAAATAATGCAAAAACATACGGGTGGCACCCAACGCCGAAAGGAGTGTTCTTCTATGAATACACATTCTTTGTTTTCCTATGATTTTCCCAAGCGTTCTATCATCGCAAGTGCAACCACACTGAAAAAAGCCCGCAATCCGCAGAGTGCAGAATGTAAAATACTTCTGCGAATGATGTCCGAACACCCGGATTTTGAGGTTGCCGAAAAAACCATCCAGAAGAAACCCGGCAAGCAGACCTATAAGGGGCTGACGTTCGGCACAATGGAGGACTATATCCAGACGCAGAACAACAGCAAAAAGCAACTGGCGGTCTATCAGGCTGTCCGCCGTATGGCGAAGATCAAGGGCAAGGAATATGCCCTGACCAAGCACTGGTTTTTACAATCCTATCCCGACTACAAAGAAAAGGCAATCGCCCAGCAGGAGCTTCACGCACTTCTTCCAAAAGAAGAAACAAGTGTGGTATCGCTTGCGAACGCCGCAAATCTTTGATGGCGGGAGGGCAAAACAATGCGTAAGCCGTATGTAGTAGATTTTGCTTCCAAGACCATCACCCTGACCGCAGAGTTTGAAAAGGCTATGAGCGACCCCAACAGCAGCGCATATCAGACAATCCAGAAGCTGTGCGCGGATTTCCCGGATATGCGGATTGTCCGGCGCACACACCGCACCCCAGCCCGCTACACCAGCAAGCAGGGCGATGTATCCGCCTGCAATCCCTACAAGAACCTGACCTATGAAAAGATGGAGCAGTTCATTTCCGCGCTGCCCAACAGCACGGAGTATCGCAGGCAGTATGACTTCCTGAAAACCTACGCTTCCGGTATTCAGACAAACGGATACAGTATTGTGCGTAATTGGTTCGTTGCGCAGTTCCCCCTCTATCGCAAAGAACCGCTGTTTTATCTGACCGGTGAGCATATGGTTCTTTCTGCCTCTGACTTCCTGAAAAAGCAGGAAGCTATGAAGCAGAGCGCGTAAAGGAAATTCAAGTCAGGCATTTAACAGAATATAGAAATAATGAGATATTATGTGGTAAATGTCTGACTTAAAAATGGGAGAAGATTATGCTGGAATGTAGAACCTATTCTTATGCTGAGTTATCCGCGCTGCTTCATACGCGGGACAGGCAAGGTATCGTGCGCAGATTTGAACGTTGGGAAGTCAAATATACCACAACAGGCCGTGGGACAGGGCAAAAATTTGCGATTACAGAAATCGGAAATCCGTTCAAGGTCTATTGCATACTGGACCTCGGCTTTTCCCCACAAACAGATTTCACGAAGCTGGCCTTTTTTACCTATTATCTGCTATGCGACGATGAATTTCAGCAGCTGCCGTCTGCGCAAATGGAAGAATACTTGCGGGCCGATGGGCATACACTGTCCCGCCAGACCATTTCCAACTATCTTTTGTGTCTGGAAGCGGCAAGTTTGATTTGCCGTGGATTTGACTATCTCTATTATTTTGCATTTGGAGGATATCACAAGGACACGGATGAGATAACCTATAAACGTGCGTGGTCAGAGCATTGGGAGCGTATTCAGCAAGGATGGCCGTCAAGTGAATCCATTGTCCAGATGCGTATGGATTATGGAGGCGTGGCAAGAAAGCACCCACTGTTGATTTTTAGCGCGTTTTTCAACCCGATGTATGGACAAATAATAGACTGGGCATTGGAAGCTATGAACGTGGATTTGGGCAAATCAGATTGATTTGCCCAGTCCGCTTTTAATATAGGAAAAAGGAGAAAACACGATGTTAGAAAAGAATGTGCCGGAATACTATCCAACGATGTATCAGGACGGCTATACCCCAACAGAGATTTTAGCCGCAATGCGGAAGAAGATGCGGCAGAACGTCCAAGAGCAGCGCTAGAACGACAGCCAGCGTTCCAACATACACCTCACTGCGAAAGTGGAGGTGAAGAAATGAAAATTGACAACACAGCGCAGGAGAAGCGCAAGAAAAAGAAGCAACAAACGCAGCTTGAATAGATGATTTTCTCCGTCATTCAGTCCTGCATCAAAACAACAGTGGACGAAGCGATGAAAGAGATATTCAAGAACTTCAAATAAACAGAATGCGGTTTTTAAGTCAGACAATTAACAGAAAAGTATAGAAATTCACTATTATCTGTTAAATGTTCAACTTAAAAACCGCTTTTTTCTTTTTCCGCAGCCGTGTTTCCAATTTCAAGAGGCGTTTCAAAATTGCCCAGCCACGCCCAAAGAGGTCAGGGCAACTAAAAAAGATTTCTCCTGAAATACACCCCCCTGTCCGCAAAAGGGTGCTGCGCGTTTGGTGAACAGAATTTGCCGTGTATCCGGCTGATTTTGGGCTATTGGAGCAGGCGAGAAAGTGTATAGGAAATCAGTTGTTTTCTTGGGCAGCCGCAGACGGTTCTTTTACATACTCCATCAAATCCCCCGGCTGACAGTCTAACACTTCACATAGCCTTGCTATGGTCTTTGCGTCAAGTCCTCCTGTTCCGTTCTTTAATGCGGTTAGTGTTCCTTGACCAATCAATTTCTCTTGACGGATTTTGTATGTTGTATAACCTTTTTCTTTCAGCAGTTCAAACAGTTTTGCATATGAGATGGGCATTTGCTAAAATCGCCTCCTTTTCCATTGTCCCTATTATAGCATCGAATATGCACAAAATCAAGTGTATAATTCCTATAAAAATAAGCACCTAACTTTGTGCATATTGCGAATTGAATAAGCACTTAACTTTGTGTATAATGTAGACAGTTGATAGAGATACCCACCAAACAAATCACCATCCAAAAGGAGAACAAGACAATGAGCAAGAATGAAATCGTGAGCCTGATTGAAACCATGAACAACTATGACGAGCTGGCAAACAAGGCCAAAGCCAAGGCAGACGCCATCCGCGACGCGCTGAAAGAAGAAATGCTGCGGCTGGACACCGAGGAGCTGAACGCGGGTGCTTACATTCTCCGCTACACCAGCATCATCAGCAACCGGTTCGACACCACCACCTTCAAGCGCCTGTATGCCGACCTCTACAAGGACTTCACCAAGGCCGTCAGCAGCCGCCGCTTCACAGTCAGCTGCTAACAGAAAGAACAAGCTCCGCGGGCGAGGAAAGCCCGTGGAGCAGAAAGGACAGAGAGATATGTTGATATTCGATGAATTGTGGAACGGGGCATTCAGCCCGTGTGAGCACCGCTATGAGCGGAACAGCGACTATGATATTGTCAGCCGCCGCATCAGCGCCCAGATGGATGTACTGCGGCAGAACGCCTCCAAGAGACAGAAAAAGGTGTGGGAGGCATATGACCGCGACTTGGCTGAGCGCGAAAATCTGGAACAGCAGGACGCTTATTATCAGGGCATTCGGTTCGGCGCACGGTTTATGCTGGACGTGCTTCTGGAACAGCCCGGCAGCTATGAGGCGCAGCGATGAAAGCAGGCTATGCCAGATGCTCCACCAACGAGAGCAGGCAGGACATTGAACGGCAGGTGCGGGAGCTGAAACAGGCGGGTGCGGAAACTGTATATCTGGAATATGAACACGGCGACGCGGCAGTCAAGGAGCAGTTGTCCTTACTTCTGGACCAGGCGCAGGCGGGCGATACCATCATCACGCTGGAGGTTTCCCGCCTTGCCAGAAGCACAAAGCAATTATGTGAAATCATTGACGCCATCAGCCGGAAGCACCTGTGTCTTGTCATTGTCGGTAGTATCACAATGGACTGCCGCAGAGGACACGCAGACCCGATGACAGAGGCATTTTTGCAAATGGCAGGCGTGTTCAGTCAGTTGGAGCTTGCAATGATACGGGCAAGGGTGCGCTCCGGAATGGCAAATGCAAAAGCCAAGGGCAAGCAGATCGGCAGACCGCACCTGACCAGCGATGATATTCCCGCAGCCTTTTTGCGGCATTACCCGGCGTATAAGGGCAGACAGCTCAATATCAGCGAGTTCGCAAGAGTGTGTAATCTCAGCCGGACAACCGTTTATAAGTATATTGACCTTTTGGAGCGGAAATAAATTAAGTCATGTATTTAACAGATATTGGATAGAATTTCTTCTTTCTGTTAAATGCATGACTTGAATTTGTTTATGGGGCTATGCCCAGCCCTCCTCGTCCAGTATTTTCTGGATGGCTTTTATGGAAACATCAAAATCATTTTCTAATAGGGACATTCTCTGTTCATCAGACGTGTTTATCTGATTAAACAGTTCTCTTGCTCGCGCCAAATGCCAATCGAGTGAATATCCATTTTTGTTATTTCGCTGTTTCTCTCGTTTTTCTTTGTTTTGTGGATTTTGAACTCTGGCGACAATTTCTTCAAACCACTCTTTTCTCGTCATAGTCATACGCCCAAGATTTGTTTTTTCTTTGCGTCAAATTCTTCCTGCGAGATAACGCCGGTATCCAACAGGTCTTTTAATTTTGTAAGCTCTTCAATGCGGTCATTGCTTTTCGCCGTTTTAGTCGGTTGCTTTACCATTTTTGTAGTCTGAGCCTGTGGTATGTTCTCAAAAACAATACACGCTAAAAGAATGGGGCTGGCTACAGAAACAAAATCTTTTAGCGCCCAAATTATACTAAGTTTATCCGTAAAAAACGCAATTTGATTTGCAATATTCCCAATCAAAAATAAAACTACACTCACAATTACATATTTGCTTGTATTCTTCTTATCTTGAATTGCAAATGCAGCAAGAACATAGCCTGCCAACAAAAGGACAGCAGAAAGAATGTTCATAATGTTCTCGTGTAAAGCCAAGAGTTTTATCAAACACGAAACTGCTTGAAAGCCTGCGCCTACTATAAATACTTGACGCATTCCGAGAAACATCGACACAGCCATTATTGCTGCTCCAAGAGCAGAAACAATATATCCGATTGCATATCCGATTGCATAAGTAGAACCAGAGAATGTGTATTTATAGAGGAAAGATGTTATCGCCAAAGCCAGGAATAATACGCCTGTAATATAACGAACTATTTTCAAATTCTTCTCGTTCATAGTCTCCCCCCCTTTTTACAACTTCGCCAGACAGTCAGCTTTCATCTTTGCGTATTCTTCCTCATTGATAATACCCTGTTCTTTCAGCTGTGCAATTTTCTTAAGTTCGTCGTATGGGTCAGTTGTGTTTGCTTTTGGTGCTGCCGCATTGGAATCGTCGCTATAACCGCTTCCGTCCGCAGGCTGTAATTTGCCGGACGCAATATTGATGATGTCCAAAATCCAGAGAATGCCGAAGCACCCGCCTGTCAGCAGTTTCAGCACGCCCATTCCTGTGTAGCCCAAATAGAAGCGGTCTACGCCAAGACCACCTAAAAGGGCAGATAAAATGATTGCCGTTGTTTTGTCTTTCATAGAAATCGCTCTCTTTCTTTTTGTGATAGATATAGTATATAACATTTTGTTTTATATTTCAATATAACAAACTGTTTTCTCTATACTTTTCTGTGAAACTTCCATAAAGGAGCACGGAAAAATGTATAGACGCATCCGGGACTTGCGCGAGGACAGCGACCTGCTTCAACGGGACTTGGCTGAGTATTTACAGTGTTCGCAGGTCTGCTATTCCCACTATGAGATGGGCAAGCGCGACATTCCAACAGACATTTTGATAAAACTGGCTGATTTCTACCACACCAGCACCGACTATCTCTTGGGGCGAACGGATGAAAAGCAGGCATATCCCGCGTCCAAGAGCCGGAGCGAGGAATAGACCATGCCCGGACAGCCGTTTGACCGCATTACCGTTCTATACAACTACCTGTTTCATAACACCAGCAAAGGGCATACCGTCGCCGTTGCGGACATTCTGACCAATTACCGCAACCACGGCTATGAGCTTGAAATCAAGTCATTCTACCGCGACAAGGACGTTCTGAATGCCTTGGACGGCATTGAAATTGCCTACGACCACAAAACGCGCGGCTACTGGATGAAAACAGACGGATTTGAGCCGTATGAGCTGCGGCTGATTGTTGACAGCATCCAGTCCTCCAAATTCATCACACAGAACGTCGCCAACAGGATTACAGCAAAGGTCTTGAGCCTGACAGACCGCAATACGGGCGCAACCTTAAATCGCCGCTCCTTTGTTGCCGGACGTGTGCGCAGCATGAATGACAGCGTGGTAAAGGACGCAGACAACCTCCATATTGCTATCCAAAAGAACCAGAAAGTGCGCTTCAAGTATTTCCACTATGACCGCGAAAAGAAAAAGTGGTATTCGCACAACAATGAAGCCTATGTTGTCAGTCCTTTTGGGCTTCTCTGGAACGACGGCAATTATTATCTCTATGCCTACGACGGAGAGAAGTTCCGCCATTTCCGCGTTGACCGAATGGAGCACATCACTGTCTATCCAGAGCCAAGAGAGGGCGCAGAAGCGTTCAAGCGCATCGACCTGAACGCCCATCAAGCCGAGGTATTTAATATGTTCACCGGAACGGAAACGACAGTAAAGCTCCGCTGTGCCAACCACTTGGCCGACGTGATTTTAGAGCAGTTCGGCAAGGACACGATGCTGATTCCAGATGGAGAAGATGATTTCACAGTTTCCGTTCTCGTCCAAATCAGTAAGCCGTTTTATGCGTGGGCAGCAGGCTTTGGAGCAGATATGAAAATCCTGTTCCCGCAAGCCATAGTCCACGAAATGCGGGCATTCATTCAGGAATTATCCGAGTTGTATAAAGATGATGGGAAGATGTAGAAACATCTTCCCATTTGTTCATTGTTGCTTCTGGATGGTAAAAGACGTTAAAAGATGATAGAAGATGCTCTATCACGCTACGCGCCAGCACGCATTAAATTGTCCAGCGGGTTTAACTTCTCAATATCCCGTTTCAAATCCAGACCGTAAATATTGACGTAGTGGCGCGACATTTCCAGTGTAGCATGACCGAGCAAGGCTTGAAGTTGAACCATTCCTCCGCCTGCGAGAATAAAATTTTTCGCAAATGTATGACGGAACAGATGGATGGAGGTCTTTGACACGCCGCGTTCAATATTATACCGCCTGACCGCACCTTGGAACGAGCGCAAATTAAGCTGTGCCCCCTCGTTCGATGGAAATAGATAATCGTCCGTAGTCCAGTCCCATGTTTTCAGATAATCGAGCAATATTTGTTTCAGCGCAGGCGAAAGCGGAATGATTTGCTGCTTGCGGCTTTTGGTCTTGACAAGGCGGATTGTCATATTTTCAAAATCCACATCGGAGATTTTGACATTCAGAAGCGTGCTGGCGCGGTTTCCTGTGGCAATCAGATAATTGATGGATGCCCACGTCCGCCACTCCACCCAACTGTTTCCCTCCGGACGTTTGAGCAGGCGGCGCAGCTCTGCGTCGGTATATGGTTCTTTGATGGTTTCATCCTCTTTCATCAGTTTCAGCGTAATTGGCTTCATGTATTCTCGTTCCGCGCAGAATTTGAAGAACACGCGCAGTCCCCGGATGCGCGAATTAAGGGACGTGATTTTCTTGCCTGCGTCCAGTTCCGAGACAATGAAGTTTTCAAAAACGTCCTGACTGACTTCATCGACATACCGAACCGGCACACACGCTTGAAAATACTTCAAATCCTCCGCATAATAGCGCATGGTTTGAGAACTTAAATTTTTAAGTTTACAGTGTTTCGTGAACAGTTGTTCCGCTTCTGAAAAGGACGTTCGTTTGACCTGTTTTGCGTTCAAAATTGTGGTTCTGCGCATAAAAAACCCTCCATTTTCACAGCAAAAAATCTGGCGTCAAAATGGGGGTAAAAATCTGGTATCGCGATTTTCAAACGCGGAAAAACCCGAATTTTTGATAAAGAAAAACTCCTCAAATTCCGAAGAATCTGAGGAGTTGTGTTTTCGCTACACTATAGATGAACACACGTCTTGTCGGAGTGGCTCCGATCAACTACAAAATCAAGCACGCTTCTGCAAAATGTTTTCTCTGCCACATGGATCGCGACGTCGCATTTGTCCGGATCGGCTTTTACAAAATCGATCTGATACCGCTGGCAGGTTTTACAGTTATGACATCTTGAAGAATTGCACCTTTGCGCGAGGCAAGCAGTGTACCATATGCAGTGTTGTATATTGCAAACGCAGGGAATATGTAGTATTATTTCTAATAAGGAAAATGGATTCAATTTTTGGGGTGAGTTTGAAGTTTATAGCTTATTCTATTTTGAATGTGTTTTCCGGTGGAACATAAAACACAAGATTATTCTCGAAACAAATGCACAAGCATGACGCATGGCGTGACATTGGCGATCAATATAGGTAAGCATTCACAACAAGGTCAGATGTCACGATCAAATTTTCTTTTAGCTCCGACGGAACGTAGATCATAGACACAGTCAAGTTTTCCTATTAGAGGGAGGTAAATATGGAATCCTTACTTGAAAAGATTAGTTCTTATAACATTCTCAACAATTTAATTCCAGGAGCAGTTTTTGTATTTTTGGGAAAGCTGTTGGATATTATATCCCTGCCTTTAGACGGGATAGTTGAAAGCATTTTTATTTATTACTTTTGTGGAATGATTATTAGCCGCATAGGCTCTCTGGTAATTGAAGGAATTTTCGAAAGACTTAAATGGATAAAGTATGCGTCCAAAGCTGAGTATGTCGCTGCGGTCAAGAAAGATGCACGGATAGAGTCCCTGTTGGAAACAAGCAATATGTATAGAACTTGTGCAAGTCTTTTTCTTACATTAGGATTTGTGAAAGGGTATTCGGCCCTTGCGAAACTGCTTACAATCCCCAAATGTGTAACGACTTGTCTGGTTGTGATTGGCTTGTTTATTCTTTTTTCCACATCTTTTGCAAAGCAGACAAGACATATTGTAAGTAGAGTTAATGCTACAAATAAATCTACAGAGGGCGAGTAAGCATGGAATTGACTAAACCGTTAGGCTACTACACAGATAACACTTCACTGCGCTTTCATATGCTTGATGTAGGGGAAGGATTGATGATTCTAATTTTTTTCCCTAATGATCAAGTAATGCTTTTTGACTGCAATGTAACAGATGATAATGAACACACCATTTTGGACTATTTGTCTGCTAATATTCCCTTTAGGGTGAATCCGGCTACTGGCAATACAGAGCAATTTATTGATATTTTTGTTAACTCGCATAGAGACGAGGATCACTATAGGGGATTGAAAAAAATCAATACTCAATATCCGATACAATCCATTTGGGATTCAGGTCAAACAGGTGCAACTACCCAAAGCCATGACTATGAGTATTACATGGGACTTAGAAGACGGTTAAAAGAAAAAGATGAGAATAATTTAAAGGTTCTTGTTCCGACAGACACTCCGGTTGCAACGTTCAATGGTGTGGAAATTTTTTGTTTCGCAGGTAAAGAAGATTTCCAATCTGGGTTTAATAATGGTATAACCGTATTCAAAGCAGATACAAAGATTCAGCATACAAATTCTATTGTGTTAAAAATCTCTTACGGCGGAAGGGCTCTGCTGCTGACTGGGGACTCGGATTGGAAGAGTTGGAAGGAAAAGATAATACCAAATTTTGAAAAAACAGTGAGAAGCGATATTCTTGTTGCAAGCCACCATGGTTCACGGTCATTTTTTACGGATGAGGCAAATGATACGATTGATATGCAAAAGAACCCTGACACCACCTACATGGAGGCAATTGAATATATTGATCCCGACGTTACACTGATATCCTGTGGAAAATATGAGACTTACCACCACCCTAACAAAGAGGCTGAGAGTTTATACAAAAAATATAGCAGTTATAGCCAAGTTTATAGCACAAACAATTTTGGACATTTGCTTGGGTTTATTTCAAGTAACGGAAACTATACTGTAGTACCCTCAAGATTTTGTGAAATCCAAACCGCCGCACGTAGTCTGAGTGCTACTATTGAATGTACATATTCTCAAAATGGAGAAGAAAAATCAGTTCCTAACGGTAGTAATCTTTGTGTTGGAGGGACACTACATTTTAAGCTAAAAACAGCAGGTGGCATTATTGAGCCAATTGAGAAGATTCTTGTTGTATGGGAAGTTTCTAATGGCGGAATAGGTACTTATAGCTCGCACCAAGAGATATATTTCAAGGGGCGGGCAGAAGATAATAATATGTTCACATTCTCCAGAGAATTGTCTTACTATGGAACCCATCTTCTCAGATGTAAAATAAGCAACGCAAAAAAGGGCGCAATAACTCGGATATTTAAGGTTGTCGGAGTTTAAAAGGACTCCTTTTCGCGCTCGAATCACTGTAATAGGTCTCGTAAAGAAGCAATCTTTGCGAGACCTATTTTTGTGACAAGCAATCATACCTTGCACATATTTTTACATCTTAAACACGAGATATTCCCCATGCCGACTGAATATCCTGCAGAATTTAAACGTAGGCTCATCCATTACTGCTTCATTGCAAATAATCATGACGATCCCAGCCATGCCTGCAAGTATGGAAAGTGGTAAACTGTACTCAGAAAGTCCGATGCCAAGGAACAGCAATAAGAAACCAATGACGAGATTTTTCTTCGACCGCATCGTACAACCCCTCTTTTTCTTTTCGCCACGCAACGCAGTGGTGACTCGAATTGTGCTTGATCGGCTCCGTCCTCGCTTGTGTTTGTAATATTATAGCATATTTCGTCAGGCTCGTCGATAGGCTTTTCCGCAAATGCGTCGTTCAAAATGATCTCCAAAAGTTTCTTTTTCGATAGTCTTTCAGCTGCAGCCCTTTGCAGACAGGATATCCGCTGTGCATTTGTCAGTTCTGACTCCATAATGACCACATTCAGCGTCCAGCCGATTTTCATCGCCAGACGGAGGAGCGTTTGGTCATTTTCATAAGTCCGGTAAAAATCGCGCATCCGGCGCACGTTGCGTGGGGAAAAGCCTGTGCGGTCAGGGAACTTCGCCTGCAAAAACTCTGCGGCTGCGACCGCCGCGCCTTTCTCCGGGCAGCAGCTGACGGCTTTGCCGATGGCGCAGATCTCGGCCATCTGCGGAAGATTTTGCGTGAGAATTTTTGTAAGTTCGCGGTACATGGCGCTGTAATCGGCAGGTTTTCTGACGTTCATGGCTTCTCCTTTCCACGCGGGCACGCATCGTATATTTCGTCATTTTGCGAATAGCCAGGTACAAGATTTTGTGGTATGATTGCTCTCGTTGTGTGAAAACTTTGCAGGAGGGCAATCATGATACAGTACACGGATACCGAAGCCGCCCTGATCGGCGGCCTGATCTCAACTTATTTCTTTCAGCCTGCCGTATCTGCGTCTTTGAAGGACGCTTACAGCCGTGTTTTGGAGCATCTGCATCAGAATGTGCTTACAAGCTCGGACCTTCAGCATATCCGAAAAGCGGTGAACTTCCTCATGCCCATGTGCCAGACCAACCGCCAGACGCAGCGGGAGCTGATGGGCATCAATATGAAAACGACGGCTCTCCTAAACACGGCGCGCTGAGAATTTTATATGCTTCAGGGCAAAGAAAAACACGGCTTGCTGCCGCGCTTTTCTTTGCCCTGTTTCTTATTTGAGTGACTGCCGATATTCTTTCCCGCCCTTGAGGTGAACCAACACCTCGTTGGCGGACAGGACTGTCACGCGCTCTACGAGCTGGCGGACGGTGGGTTCGCCCCATTCGGTGACCGTGGGCGCCGCGTTCTCTAGCGCCTGCTCTGCCTGCACCAGACGGGCGCAGGTGCGCTCTGCATCGGTGCTACTTTGCAGGATGCTCTCTTTCTGCTTTTTGAGTTCCGTCTGCTCGGCAAGGATCTCGGCGAATTTCGCGTTGCAGCGTTCCTTGTCCGCCGCGTCAATCGCCTCTGCCAGAAGGCTTTGGAACTGTGCATCGAGCTGCGCCAAGCGCTGGTCGATGTCTGCCAAGCTCATCGTCTGCCCCTGTACTGGCAGCAGTTCCAATGACATGGCGCTTTTGATGCGGTCGAGCAGGACAGGCTTCCCACTCATGGCCTCGTTAATCGCTACCAGAATCGCGTTTTGCAGCGGGATCTCCCGCAGCGTCGGCGAGTCATGGCAATAGCGCTTTCCGTAATCCAATCGGCTAATGCAGCGCCACTCGTGATAAATATTTCCCTTGATATTCCGCGTTTTCCGGCGATAGAGCTTGCCGCATTCGCCGCAGACCAGCCGGTCAGATAAGGCATATTTGCTGGTGTAGCAGGAGCGGCCTGTTGCCGCCTGCTTGGAATCACTTCTCAGGGCGCTACGCCGCGCCAGTTCTGCCTGCACTGCTTGGAACTGCTCTCGCGTCACAATGCCTTCGTGGTGGTTCTGGATCAGGTATTTCGGAAGCTGCCCAGTGTTTTTGACCACCTTCTTGCTGATAACATCCGTGCTGAACGTCTTTTGCAGCAGCACATCGCCGCAGTATTTTTCATTTGTCAGGATACCCTTGACGGCGGTGATCGACCACGCCGTGCCGCCTGCCACGGTAGGCTGTTTTCCATGCTCCAGCCAGTCTTTGAGTTCCCGAAGGCTTGCGCCGGCAAGATAGCGCGTGTAAAGCTCCCGCACGATCTCGGCCTGCGCCGGAATCGGTGCTGGCTTTCCATCTGCGCCCTTTTCATACGCATACAGGTTCTTGTACGCGATGGAGACCTTCCCGGCTTCCATCGCACGTTTTTTGCCCCATTTGACGTTGCCGGAAATAGATTCACTTTCGGACTGCGCCATCGCGCCGTACATCGTGATCATAAATTCACTGTCTGGCGGCAGAGAATTGATATTCTCTTTTTCAAAGAGGACTCCGATGCCGAGTTGTCGGAGAATGCGCGTATAGTTGATACAATCGAGCGTGTTGCGGGCAAATCGCTGAATAGATTTTGTAAGAATGAGGTCGATCTTTTTCTGCTTGCACTGGCGAATCATGCGGAGAAACTCGGTGCGCTTTTTTGTTGATGTGCCGGTGATACCTTCGTCTGCGAAAATGCCCGCCATTGTCCACTCCTTATTGGACATGATTTTGTCTGTATAATACTGGCACTGCGCTTCATAGCTGCTGGCCTGTTCTTCTTCCTCGGTCGATACGCGGCAGTACGCTGCCACGCGGAGCTGCCGCTTGACGGCCGCTTCCTGTGCCAACTCCGGCTTAGCGGGAATGATAATGACACGCGGTTTTTCGTCTATCATGCAAGGTCATCCTTTCCAATGATCTGTCCGTTTTTGAGCTGCAAGCGCACCGCCTGGCGCGTCACCAGCACGGCGGAGACGGCGCTTTGCAGCAGCTCTGCGTTGCATTCTGCCGTACATTCGAAGGCTGTAAACAGTCGCCGCAGGCGTTCCGTTTCATATTCCGCATTACCAATGGTATCATACTGCTCCTGCGCCAGCTGGAAGATCAGCTTTCTGGCTGCTTCTTCGTCGAGTGGCTGGGCGTTCAGGACGCTGTCCAGCTCTGCCTGTGTTGAGGAATACCGTGGTGCGCTTGCTGTTTCTGGCTGCGTGATGCGCTCTGGCTGTTCTGACAGCCTGCCAAGCAGGCGCATGACCTGCTGCTCGATCTCTGGGGTAGGCGGCTTAGTGCAGATGCGTCGCAGCGCTTTCTGTGCAGGCGTCCGCTCCGGCAGGCACTGCTTGGTTTGGCGCTTGGCAGCGGCTGCTTCAAATAATTTTATGTCAACTAATTTTGGATAATTGTCTACGCCGGTATATTTGGGATTCCCCAGAATTCGGGCGACCATGTTTTTATTCCAGCTCTTGCCCGTGTCATAGGTTGGGCCAGTTTTGCTCATCTGTTCCGCAATCTCCTTGAGCGACGCGCCGAGCGTGTATTGCAGGAAAATGTCCTGCACAGCCTTCGCTTCTGGTTCCCTGCGGACGCTCTCGCCCATACGCATTTGATAGCCAAATGGAAGCTTCCGATTCCCCATTACCGTTTCGTCCTTTCGATTTGCTCTGCCAGCTCCAAGCCGTTTTTCAGACGGAAGCGCAGGCGTTCGTTGTTGTCCACGATGATTTTCTCCACAAGCGCATCGAACAGCTCTGCATCAAACCGGTCGAGGAGGTCCGGCCCGTCCGTCAGCATGTCCATGAGATCGCGGGTGCGATCTGCCAGATCGTCGCTGTCGGTGTCGAGAAGCCTTGCTTTTTCCTGTTTCAGCCTGCGGAGCTGTTCGCTGAGCTTGTTGTTTGACAATATAAAAGTGTCAGGATCAACGCCGCCCGCCTGCTGAAGCTGGGTTAGGAATTGAACCTGACTGAGAATGTCGGATATTTTCTTGTTGAGCGAGATGACATCTTCGCTCCAGAGCATCCGACTGTATCGGATCTTCTGGAGATTGGAAAGCATCTGCGAGAAGATGGGGCCGCCGTGGTGTTTGAGCTTGTAGTACAGACTGCAGAAAGCGGCGTTGATGGTTTCCTCCGGGATCTGCTTGACTGGGCAGGCGTCTTTTTGTTCTTCATGCGCGACGCAGGACCAATACCACACCTGATTTGACAGCTTTGCCCGACATCTTGAACCGCATCTGCACTGGATCTTCCCGGAATACCGCTTCGGTTCCTCGGATCGTGTCACAGTCCTGCGCTTTCGCAATGCCTGCGCCTGTTCAAACACCTCCTGCGAAATGATTGCTTCATTGCTATTTGAAATAAAATACATAGCTCGTTCTCCACGGTTGCGCTTCACAGTCCGTGGCAATGCTGTTGTGGTGTACTTTTTCTGTAAAACCGCATTTCCGGCATACCGCTCATTCATTAATATATAATCAATCTCTCTGTGCAGCCATTTGCGGTCACTTCCCTGCTGCTTGTTGAGATAGTCACATATTTCCTTCGTGTTTGCTCCTGCCAGATATGCGCGAAAAATATACTGAATGATCGGGACTTGCGCTTCGTTGACTTCCAGAAGCCCATCTTTCACCGTATAACCGTATGGCGCCGTGCGAAGCTTGTATTCGCCTGTTTCCATCCGGCGCTGGATTCCCCATTGCACGTTTCCGGCAATCGACTCGCTTTGCTTCTGCGCCAGCGATGCCATGATCGCCGTAACCATCTCACTGGACACTCTGACGGTATCGATGCCCTGTTCCTCGAACAGAACGCTCACGCCAAGCTCCTTGAGTTCCCGGACGGCTGCAAGACAGTCCTTCGTGTTCCGAGCGAAGCGCGAGATCGACTTGACCAGAATGCGGTCGATCTTTCCCTTGCGGCAGTCCGCCATCATGCGCTTGAAGTCCTCGCGCTTATCCACGGACGTGCCGGTGATGCCGGAATCCGCGTAGATGTCAACCATTTCCCAGTCTGGATTGCTGGAAATAAGCTCTGAATAATACTGATTCTGTGCGCGGTAGGAGTTGAGCTGATCTTCGCTGGAGGAGCTGACGCGGGCGTAGGCCGCGACGCGCAGCTTTCTTGCGGTGATCTCGTCCTGCGCCGGAATGATAATTACGCGGTCTTTCTGTTCTAAGGCGAGTGCGCCGTTTGTCTGCGTTTCCGTTAGCATTGTGTTCCCTCCCTCCTGTAGCAACACACAGTATCACAACATTTTCAAAATAGCTATGACCAAAACGGAGAAAAATCAAGGATAAATGGTGAGATTTGCGCCAAGCTCGGCAGCGATCCTGCGGGCGATTTTTCGGACTTCACTTTCCGAGAAGCCGATTGCCCGAAGTGCCTTCAGAAGCTGGCAGATGCCTAAAAAATCAACATTCGGATTCATTGCAATTTCTCCTATGCACAAAGCGGGAACCGTATTCCATGGCGGGATACGGTTCCCGCGGTTTCTGACATTTGTGCTTCCGGCTTTATTCGTCGCTACTCCCCAAGCCGATGGGCGATTTCAAACAGCGGCGGCTGGCTGCCGCGCCACGGGCCTGCGCCCCTCCGAGGATCTCTCCGAGCTGCCCCCATTACGCTCCGTTGTGGCTGGGCAGGTGTACCATTGTAGGTTGGCAGGGTCTTCGCAAAACAGCTTGCCAAGGCTGCTTCCGGCTGGATGGGTGCCGCTCGTCACCTTATTGGGCCGTCTTTATACAGCAAAGCTGTACAGGTGGTCTTCGCGCATCCGCCAAATCGCTTTTCCCTCGTCGGGTTCTGCCAACTGATGTACTGTTGAATCGGATATTTTCTTTTCAAAGAACAAGCGAGGTAAATGTCCCTCTATTTAATCCGACAGAAAATCGCGTTTTGAGCACCCTCTTTTCAAAAATTTTTTCATTTTTTCTATTGCCTGATTCACAGACTTCCGTACAGCGCTATATTCGCACTGTTCAATCTTTGCAATTTCCCGAAATGACTTGCCATTCTCGGCAAACAATTGGAATCGCCGCAGCTGTGTTGCTGTCAGCCCTGCAAGTGCAGGCGCGGACTCCAGCAAATCCTTGATCTCCTGACGGATGTACTGTTCGTCCAGCGTCTTTGATGCCAACTCTGGAGCATTGGCAGGTCTGGCTTCCAGCCGGAGCTTTTCTATATGGCGCTCATCGCGCTTCTCCTGTTTGAGATCTTCCAGCTTGAATTCCCGCGTCAAAACCGTAAACAGCCGGAAGTCCAAGCGGATCACGCGCCCGGCATCCGGAGATTCCGGGTAGACATCCTCAATATGTACGATCGCCGCTTCCGGCTTTATTTTGATCAGTTCGCGGTGAGTTTTTTTCGTGAGCTGGAACCAGTCAGATTCGATTCCATTTTGGACAACTTTAATCAGCATATCGCTGCCTCCATTTCTGAATTTCATTTGCAGGGATAAGCAAATGTCAGAAACGGAGGGGCGCGGATGGGGTAATAAAAAACCGCCAGTGCGCTGCGGCTGCAATTTGCAGCGTATGCACACTGACGGACGCCAAAAATATTCACCAGTAGTTCCACTCGACGCCGTACAACTGCCGTTTGTTTGAAGGTGGCCTTGCGGCATGAGTAGAATCTACCGGTGTTCTGGGCTGCTGGTCACCATCGGAGGCGCAGCCCGCGCCTCTTTTCGGGGAAAAATATCATAAAACGCTCCATCCCGGCAGGAATGGAGCGCCTTATACTAAAACCTAATTAAACGCTTCAATAACCCAATCGCGTCCGGTAATGCTGAAAATGGTATTAGGGGTAAGCGAGCAAATGGTA
>ENA-OPCN01000574-OPCN01000574.1-human-gut-metagenome-genome-assembly--contig:-NODE-574-length-32197-cov-5.368365_pt1 | contig 32197 bp, 34 predicted proteins | sample MGYA00241567_ERZ501485 | MGnify/ENA primary metagenome ERZ501485 (study PRJEB25962, sample SAMEA2042579) | human gut metagenome | biome: human gut; feature: human-associated habitat; material: faeces...
TCTGCCGTGCCAGGATTGGTGCGACAGACGGCGCGTTTTTCATTTAATTATCACATAGTAGAGCCCGGAAAAACCTCATAAATGAGTATATTCAGACTATACCACATGACGGGCAAAATCGCAACATAAGTATTTGGACACAATCCCGCTCATTGCCATGTGAGCGATTCAAATATCCTATCCAACTTCGCATCCATCACCATTGTATCATACTCCCAGCACTCTACAATATCCGGCACAGCAGCCATAATCTCGTCCTGCTGCTTGGGCGTGGTCTCGCGGTAGACAATCACTTTCCCAGCATTTACCACGATGTCGAATGTGTCTATCATCTCCCGGATTTTTTCGCGCTTTTCCGCTTTTGCCTCGGCTTCCCGGATTTTCTTTCGCGTCCACTTTTGGCGGAATAGCCTAACATCATTGTCGCTTATCATTGTAATTATCTCCTAACCGATTATTATACTTCCAGCTCTTTGAGCCTCTGCTCTCTATACATCTGCTGCATCAGGTGCGGGCCGCTATAATATCTATTGTCTATCCACCACGCGGCATGGCTCTTTCTCTGCATTTTTCCCAAGATTTCCTCATAGATGTCGATAATATGCAACTTTTCTTCCCGCTTTGTTACATCCGACTCGTGTTTTTCAATGTATTCCCGATTTTTGAGAAGACAGTTTCTGGCATCTTCGAGCAACTCTGCTCTGATTTGCTCAGCCCACACAACCTGCCTCTGAGAGCCCTGGAGCTGCGGTAGACCTTCCGCAGCAGCTTTTTGGGCCAGTTCCGCTGCTTTCGCTGCGCGGGCTTCATACTCGCATTGCGGGCAAATATCAAAATTTTTCCGAGCCCATTCTTCCCATGACGTTGCCTCTCTGCAATTCATTTTCCTGGTTTCCTTCCAAAAATAATCCCCGCACTTTTTGCAGGTACACTTCGCGCTTGCGATAGCCATAATGATTACACCTTTCTATTAGATATTCTAATTTTTTACTATACTTTGTTTACTACCATTAACGCAGGGGGCTTTCCCATGCCGTTATACCTGTATCTCTTTGGGATGTTGTTCCCGGTACACCCGCCGCAACAGGCAGGCCCCGTCGCCGCAGCTATGGTCTATCCACCATGCGGCGCTGGACTCAAGTCGCACTTGCACAAGTATCTGTCCCAGGATGTGCAGGGCTTGCAGGTTATGCTCTTTGACGGCTGCGTCATCGAGCCCGTTGGTCTGCTCCCAACTCTCCCGCAAAAACAGCTCTGCGCTATCCAGCAATTCGGCCCGTATGTATTCGGCTTGTGCGATTTCTTCTGCCGTACCGTTGAGCTTGGGCAGGCCGGCAGCAGCGGCCTCTTTGGCTAAATCATCGGCCCCAGAAATATATTCTAATCTCATTACAATACACCTCCGAAGCAGACTGTCAGGACTGTACCAATACCCATCCGAGGTATGATGTTACCTGCCTGCCATTGACGCGGGGACGGCCCACACTGATGCCATGCCGCTCCATCTCTTTTTTGAAGTCCTGCTCGCGCCCAGCTCTAAGGCCAGAATTTTCGCACCATGTCTTATACACCCCAAAGACTACGGTTGTGGAGACATTTTCAGTGGATTGCTCCATCATTTCGTTGATAAAGTTGCCCACACGGTCGGAATCCTGGCGATATACGCCGATTGCATCCAGGACTGACTGCGGAGCGTCAAACCCGATGCTCTCCAGCTTTTGCAGCCCTCCAAGAGCCCAGTTAAAAATGCCACTCAAGTTTTCTTCGGTTGTCAATTCGGCGACCATATTAGGGTTGCGGTCATGCTCCTCGAAAAAGTGTGTGAACGGAATGACTTTTACGCGGCCAGAATCAAACATGGAGAGGTCATAAATCCTGGGGAGATGGTTCGTGTGCATAAACAATTTGAACTGTGGAACGAAGGAAAACTGCTTCTCGTAGATGGCTCGGGTGGTAATGAGGCCGTCGCCGGTGCAGCGTTTGACCAACGATGAAGATAAGGTCATGTTGCCCTCTACTTCCGGCACACTGACAAACCGCGTACCCGCAAGCTGTGCTAATCCATCGTTATGTCCGCTACCATTTGCGTAGGCCCGCTGGGCAAAGGTCTCGGGGTTTGCAACACCGCCGTAGTCTCCCATCATTTTATTGATGGTGTCCACGGTCGCGCTCTTGCCGTTTCTGGAGCTGGGGCCATAGAGTATCATCATACAGGCATACTTGTTTGAGCCGGTCAACGCATAGCCGATAGCTTTTTGCAAAAATTCCGCCTTTTCTACATCGCCGTCCATGACCGTAGCGATGTGCTGTTCCCACAGCTGGCTACGGGCTCCCGGCGCAAACGTAACATTGGCCACCTTGGTGATGTGGTCTGCCGGCGAGTGGGGCCGCAACGTATATGTTCTGAGGTCAACCGTCCCATTTTTACAATTAAATAGGTACTCATCTTTGTCAAAATCAGCTTTTGAGATAGACATATCACTTACAGATTTCGCGTCGGACAAAATTGTTTCGCGGGCGCGACGCGATGCAGCACGTTTGATGTATGCCACATAGGGATGGCCCTTGCTGGCTCTTTTCTTTCCCGTTTCTGAGGTGTCCACCGGCGGAAAGGTCTCCATATCGGCCCGCTCTACCGCCTTGGCGTAGTGGGTCAGCACCACTACAAACGCCTTACAGTATTCCATAGCAAGCTCATTGTTCAAGGCCCACTTGACTCCGTCGTAAACATACCAGGAGTCGTTTTCCTTGCATTTTAACAAGGTGTGGCGAAAAATGTCGCAAAACAGGGTCGATATGCCGATGTCATCATCGCTGTATCTGGGGTTTTCGTCCGGGCAAAACATGGCGATAGGTTTCCAGCCGGTAGTTGTCCAAACGACGGCCTTACAGGCGTAAAGCGCCTTGCGGATGTAGTATCCTGCCCAATCCGAGCTACCTTTTTGACCATTCTTCTCCGCCTGCTCCCCCCACCACGTCGGCTTGAGCGCGCTCCGCACAAAAATCCGATTGATTTGGGACACATCCTGAGTAGTCCCGGCGATGATACTGAGCAACAGCATAATGGCGCCTTTGGGGTCTCGGCAATACTCAGGGGCACCTTGCAGCAGCGCATCAAAAAGCTGTTGTGATGGCGTGGCCCGGATTTGTGCGATAACCGCATCATCGCTGCCCGGGACTATCTGCTGTCCGGATGATGCCGCAAGGGGTGCGGCTGCGGATGGCGCTTGACCCATGTCCTGCGCCGGTGTTGCCGCGCCCGTCTGAGTGGGCTGCTGCTGGGGTTCCGATGCCGCTACGGTGTTCGTCGCAGCGGGGTTCGATTCATTGGTGCACATGATATTTTTACCTTTCCGCCTCTCAAAGGGGGCCTTTTCTTTTATGGCACCATACTACCACAATATAATTTTAATGTCAACATAAAATTTTAATTTTTTGCTCTTATTTTTTCAAAATACAATGTTTATATTGTGTTCCTTTTTATGTGTAACTAAAATTATTAACTTTCCTCTTGACTACATTATGTTTTTGATGTATAATATACTCAACAACAGGAGGAGATATTATGACAATAGGTGAGCGCATTAAAGCTGCAAGAACCAACGCCAATATGACTCAAGCAGACTTAGCAAGAGCGATGGGCGTACCATATCAAACTATCGGTCACTGGGAACGGGACGCAAGCAGCCCCAAATTTAGCTCTCTTGAAAAAGTCGCTAAGGCTTTGAATATATCTATTGAAACGCTGATTTTAGGGGACACTGCAAGCCAAAAAGTTAATAAACCAAATCCAATGGTTGCGGCCATCGAGAGAGTCGTAGGTTTTTTAGGTATCAGTTACGACGAACTCCTTCAGCGAGCAAATTTTGACCCGACAATAGGCACAAGCAGGGATATACACTTTTCGGACGATGGCTCCCCGGGGCTGACACTCGTCCAGCTCGGCAAAAACGGTCGGGATGGTGTGCTGTATCTACCAGACAATCTGCTTCTTGCGCTTAAGGATTTGAACCGGGAGGCCGTGGAGGCCGTATGTGATGTAGCAACCAGGCTTGCAGGACTCGTCGCCTGTCACCGTGAAGAACCTATTTCCGACTGCCTTGATTCTGAGCCGCCAGAAAGTCCATACGACTTATTGAGGCGGGACTTCCAAGACTATGAAGGCAGAGTATATAAGCCTTCCTGGGACCCTACTGAGCAGCCGTTTGGTCCAGATAACAGCACCCATCAGGTGACTCCATCCGAATAACAACCGTGACCAGACAGCGGATGCACTGTCTGGTCATTTTTTATGCGGGGCCGCCGGACCTCCCCGCGTGCTGGCCGGCTCTGCCTGCCCTCGCCCTTCGTGCAGCGTGTGCAAGGTAGAAAGCATCTTTTCCCGCATCTGCTGATATTCTCCCATGGGGCTTGTGCAGGGTGTGCAGGGTAGATATACCCGTTTCTCACATTTTTTGCGGAAAATTGATAATTAAATAGTGTGAGAAAAGATAGTTTTACCCTGCACACCTTGCACAGACTGGTTTTCAGTCTTAAGCGCATCAGCTTTTCAGCTTTCAGATTTCCCGTTCTCATGGGGGGGCTCCGCCCCCCTTACCCCCCCCGATTACAGGGTGGGCGATAGATGTATGACAGATATGCCCCCTGATACGCTATACTGTCACTCCCCGTTGCAGACTGTAAACTGTCCACCGGCGCCCCCGGCGTCGGTGGACAAAGAAACCCCAATCCCCACGGGCGCAAGCCCGTGGGCAGAAAACCTATATTAGACTGGCGGTCTGCTTCAGCAGTTACATATTTTAAGAGCGTGTAAGAGGGAGTTCCCCCGGAGTATCCCCCCTTTGCACGCTCTTGTACGCCCTCCTTTAACCCCTAAATGGGCACCCTCGTAGCGCCGCAGTGCGAAGAGGGCGCGGACGGTAGGCCGCGTAAGAGCCTCGCCACGGTACTCCTGTACCGGGGTGAGGTGCGCCGGTGGCGCACCAGCGTCCGCTATGCGGACCACGTGACGACAGTCGCGTGTCGCTGGCTCTTATGCCCTTTTGCGCCCCTGGGTCAGGCCGGAGCGGTATGCTCCGGTTTGGCCCGTATGGGGCGGACAGTCAGGCATTTCGCGGTCATAATTTTGGGGCCGTGGCCGCAAAAAATCAGTATAAAAATTATACTGGATTATAATTTGTGCCGAAATGCTCGATATATCGTCCGCTCCATCAGTCGCAAATTATAATCTTACAATCCGGCGTGACACGCCTTATATTTTTCCACGCAGGGGAAAGTATAAAATCTATACTCATCACCCACGCGCATCATGCCGTGGTGCCGCGCAGCCTGCGGAGCAGAGTCGCAGCGGCTGGCACGGGTAACACGCTCCCTCCCCTCGCTCCATGCGAATAAAAAGGCTCAATTTTGCCGTAAAATAGTCCCAATAATCCCTCAAAAAAGCCGTATATTAGCGCAAAATACCGTTACAACAGGCCGCTCCGGTATTTTTGTGCTATAAAATAGCTTCAAAAAAGCATGAGGAAAGCCCCAATAAAGCCATCTCTGTCCCGTCTGAAATGAAAAAATCAGTCCCACGGGCCTAAAACCCGTGGGACTATGCTATCTGTCAAGCCTTGCTCGAACCTTATCAATGGCGTAGGATGTCTCCCACATTAAACACAGGTACACCTCTGGCTACTGCGTATCGGATGGTGTAGGCGGTTCCGCCCGTCTGTCTGGTACAGTAGGCCACGCAGACAGACGAGCAATCTACCAGATGCCTATCCCTGGTCAGATACGCCTCTCGGCTGGGTGATTTGCACACACATACCCGCTTGTCGTACATCGGGAGCAGCCGTGCATAGGTCGTCTGTTGGCTATCACTCCAGCGGCCTGTAAATCCATCAAAAGGATACACCAGGATAATCCTAATCCATGGGTATTCCCGTTCCCGGAGCCGGAACAGCATCTCCGCCACAATAGTGTCATAGCCTACCGCTCCGCCGACGCCGAAATAGCGATACCCCTGTGAGATAAGCTCCCGCACCTTGGTCTCGGTGTTAGCCATCACCATCTGTAACTGGTCTACCGGAATATTCCGGTGCCCCGTAAAGCAGCAAGTCCGCTCTCTCATTTGTTCTGCCCCTCCTCCTCAATTTTGTTGCCATTACGCTTAACATACTCGGATATTCGTACATATCATATACTTCTCCACTTTGCGTGTAAACAGTATGTCCGCTGTCCTTGTAGGGACAGCGGACATACAAAAAAAATAATCCCACGGGCGGATAGCCCGTGGGATACACTATCTGACAAACCTATCTTATATTATATTCCCGCAGCGGCCATCAGTTGCGGCTCCTCCTCGGCCTCTCGCTCCGGCACGGTTCTCTGGGCTGCGTACTCCGGGAGCAGCCGGTACAGCGGGTGCCGGGTCAGGTCGTATTTCTTAACTTCCCGTGGGCTGTTCCCGCGCTCGAACAGCCACGCCTTGCCCAACGGCAGATTGAGGATAGCAGATGCCGGCTTGTTGGCCTTGGTCGAGATAAACCGTGCCGTCTCCACGCTCTGACCGCCCAGATACAGCAGGTGGTCGCAGTTGTCTATGATGGTCATGGCCTTGTCATGGCCGTATAATCCCTCCAACTGCGTGACGCTTTGGAGCACAATGCTGACGCTTATCTCCCTGCTGCGGATAACGGAGATAGTCTTATCGAAGTCTGGTACGAACAGGTTGGCGAAGTCATCGAGGTAGAGCCGCACCGGGATTTGCAGACGGTTATCGGGGCGGCTGTCCGCTTTAGCAATCAGGGCTTGGAGCGCCTGCGTGTAAAAGAGCGAAGTCAGATTAGATAAAGAAAAATCGCAGTCACTGACATGGACAAACACCGCCGTAGGCTCTTGCGAAATGGCAGCAAAGTCTATCTGATTTTGGTTGGTAAACAACTGCTGTACCCCGCCGAAGCTGTAATTGGAGAGTTTCTGCGACAGGATGGCCAAGATAGAGCTGTAGGTCTTGTCCGCTTTTCGGCCTCCTTGGAGGAATTTCCAACGCATGGCCGCAAAGCTGTCCGGGCAGATGGTGCAATACTCCCGCATGAGCTCATCCAGGATGCCCGTCTCGGCCTCTGCAAACAGTTTCGCCACGCTGACCAGGGTGTGCTCCTCCCGGGGTAGATTATCCAGGGTGTAGCCAATCAGGGCTTCCGCATAATTTCTGGCCGAGAGGTCCCAAAATGGGTCCGTCTGGGATGTGACGGGCACCAGCGCCGCCGCAACGGTGATAATGTCCTGCTCGTTCCAACACTTGCGCTCACTATCCCACCGGATGAATCGAAGCGGATTATATCCCCAGGGTGAGTGCATGAGATTGGTAAAATCCAACTCCAGCACCCGGAATCCCTGTCGCTCCAGAATGCCGCCCACTTGCCGCTTTAGGTTTCCTTTGGCATCCACCACGAGAAAGGATTCCTTGCTGTTCAGCAGATTGGGCAGGACATAGCTCCGGGTCTTTCCACCGCCGGTAGGACCGATAATCAGGTCATGGTTGGCGAGGCCAGTTGTCCAGGTGTCGTTGCTGACTGTTACGCCCTCTGCCAAAATGCGATAACCAGTGTCTCTCATGCGCTTCTCCTTTCCAGCTTGCTGATTACCTCATCCGCCAGTCCAAACGCCACGGCCTCCTCGGCCCCATACCAGCTGTCCTTGCCTGTGACCTTGTAAATCTGTTTGATGGTCTTGCCGGTGTGCTGGGCCAGGATACCGCAGAGCACCTTGCGCTTGGCCATCAGGCGGTCGCTCTTATCCTGCACGGCCAGGGCGCTGCCGGAGATGCCGCCACTCACCAGGGGGTCGTGTATCATCACTTCCCCATGCCGTAAAATCTCTCGGCGGTCTCCGGCAGCAAAGAGCACCGCCGCCATACTGGCCGCGGTGCCGATGCACACGGTACGGATTTGGGCGGAGATTGCCTGCATCACGTCATAGATAGCCAGTCCTGCCGTGACGGAACCGCCCGGGCTGTCGATGTAAAGTGTGATTTCCTCTCCGGGCTCCTCGGCGTCCAGGTGCAGAATCTGTGCGATAATTGCGTCGGCCAGCTCACTGGTAAGCTCGCCGGTCAGCCAGATTTCCCGGCGCTGGAGCATGACGTCTGCAATGGGAAGGCGGGCCATGCCCTCGCTGGTCTCCCGGATGATAGTTGGGATGTAATAGTTCATAGTGGGTCTCCTTTCTCGATGGTTGAGATTGCCGCGAAGGGCTCTACCAGGAGCCGGAACAGCAGGACATTTCGTTCAGACGGCAGCAGCTCATACGCCGCAACTACCAGCTCCTGAACAGATTTAGTGGTGTCCTCGGAATCATCATAAGATTTTATATATGTGTCATAGATGTCACTGTATCGTTGCTGCATCCCTGTAATCGCCCCCACAGAATCGAAAAAATCCACAACATACAGGCCCATGGCGGTGGGGAGTTTTCGCCCGCCAGCCTTGCCGCGCATCCGCTCTGCCAGGGGGATTTTCTTACCGGTCATTTGTGTTCCTCCGTTTCTTATTCTGTTCCCATGCGGTCCACACCGGGACGGCCAGCAGCTCCGTAGCCGCTGTGCCCCTTGTCTCATCGCTGCCAAGTAAATCAAACACCCGCATGGCGATGTCCTGGTAGGCCAGATTCTCGGCCTCCGGCGAGAGCTCCAGGAGCTCCAGAAGCCGCTCCATTTGCACCTTGCAGGGGCCAAAATAGGCCCGGATGGGCGTCTTGGCCCATTGCTGTACCAGACAGGGCAGATACTCCGGCTGTCGGGTTCGCCCCTCTTTAGCCGCCTCCATACGCTCGGGCAGCGATACTCGTGTCAGTTCCATGCTGTCCTCCTTAATACCACACATCGCGGCAGGGATAAAACTCCACCTCAATATCGGCTCTCATAGGGTCGCAGGGTTCCCCTGCGTCGGTAATCGTACAGAGGTCGGGAGCATGGCTGCTGCGGGGGTCTGTATCCACCCAGATACGCTTGGTTTCGTCCTGATAGAGGGGGCGGCTCCAGTCATCACGCCCGATATAGGTTAATTTCTTTATCATGCACTGTACCCTCCTTTCTTTCCCCACACCAGCTTGTCGCCCCACCTGGACTTGTCCAAGCGGTGGGAATGTTCACATCCGTCTACCATGTAGTTGTCCGGCACTTCCGGCGGAATGGGGCGTTCTCGGGTGCTGGCTGGAGAATCGAACAAGCTGATTTGCACCTGTGCTGCCTGCCGCTCATGCAGTAAGCCGTAGTAATAAATAATGTGGTTTCGCACCAGATTCATATTGACCCCATCCGGCCAGCCAGGGTCGGAGCACCCATTCTGGGCAATACGGTTCCAAGCCCGGAACCGCTCATCAAGATTGGCCTGTATCTGCCCCACAGTCATCTTCTCCGGCGAGATGTATTTTCCCATGACGATTCCTCCCATCAGGCGGCAACCGCATGAATCAACTCGTTCATGCAGTCGAAAAACCGGCTGGAACACTTGCTGCGCTTATTGCCCCGGAATTGCACCCGGGAACACCGGCCATCTGTAATCGTGGCGTCGGTAAGCCGCTCATTTATCCATCCCTGGGTGCGGAGTGGTACTTCCACCTGATACTGCCGCATTAAATACAGAAAGATAGAGCTCGCGCTGGAGTCGTACCTGCCCCGGTAAAATTCCACCGTATCGTTGCGGAGCACGCCGCCCTCCCGGATGACCCGCAGGGCATCTTGTACCTGCTGCTCGGCCTGCCGGTTACGCTCCTTGCAATACGCTTCGGCTTCGGCCTCGGCCTTAGCCATGCGCTCCTGCGCCCGGATTTTACTCTGGGCCTTGTAGACAGCGGACAGCTCTACGCAGGCCGGGAGCTCCCCCAGTACCAGAGCCCCGATGTAGTCCGGGAAGGTCTCACCGCCGGTCTCTTTGGATGTACGATAGGTGGCAACATGGCCGTCCAGGATATTTTTGATATAGCTGGCCTGACGAGTCGGGTCGCTGCCGTACTCCAGAATCATCTGTTCTTCCCGGCCCAGCGCCTCCAGCACCGCCGGGTCGCCACCGGATTGGCGCAGACGGCCAAAATATTTCCCCCGATTGTCCTCATCCCCGTATAGAGCCGCAACAGTGGCATGATAGCCGCAATGGTTGACCATGTAATAGTCGGTCATGCGGAGCGGAGCAAGATACCCGCCTTGCTCCACATAGAGGATATAGGCATCCCCCTCACCCTGGGGATATTCCCTGTCCGGCTTTCCATCGCGCCGCCAGAGCCGGTAGGTCTCTGTTCCGTTGGAGACCTCGCGTAGGAACAGGGCTCTCATTTTCTTGCCATCCGTATTGAAGTTATCCCGGTAAAAAAGCGGGGTCATCAATTTTGTATTTCCCATTGTGTGCGCTCCTTCCTGAATGTTATAGTTGAGACATGGTTCGCCTCATTGACGATTAGCAAAATTGTGTATATAATAATGCCAAAGGGGGGGTGGCAGATATGCCGAAAATCAGACCCGTATCTGACCTCAGAAATCATTTCACGGAGATTACCAGCGAGGCGCAGGCCAGCAAAGAGCCCATCTTTCTTACCAAGAACGGCGTGGGCTCCATTGTGGTCATGAGCATGGAAGCGTATGAGGACGGCCTGTACGAGAGCCAGGTCTACGACAAACTGATAGAAGCAGAGCTCCAGGCAGCGCAGACCAGGGAACGCCGAAGCCACGCCCAGGTCATGGAGAGCGCCCGCCGGCGGCTGGCCCGCTATGGAGGCGGTCAGGATGTATAACATCACCTACCTTCCCTTGGCGGAAACAGATATTCTTGACGCCGTGGATTATATCGCCGGGAAGCTGGACGCCCCTCAGGCCGCACAGGCGCTGCTGGAGGAACTGGACGACACCGTGGAGCGAATCTCCAAATACCCCTATGCCCATGAGCTGTACCGGACAGCGCGGCCCATGCGGGATGAAATCCGCAAGGTGCCGGTGAAAGGCTATGTTCTGTACTATGCGGTGCTGGAGGATACCGTGGAGATACGCCGGTTCCTCCATGGCCGCAGGAACCGGCAGGATTTGGAACTGTAATTCTGAGGATGGCAAGAGCGCCCGCATGGTAAGCCCGTGCGGGCGCTCTTGCTTGTATCAACTGGCTTGCGGCATTTCCTCAGCGTCATCCAGGTTCTCGTTGTCCCGCTTGTCCAGGTTGAGGGCGATGTTCAGCTCATCCAGCCGGGCGGATTTAGTACGCAGCTCTTCCTCCTGGGGGAACGGGCGGCTGACCTGCTCCTGAGCGGCGGCAAGCTGGGCCTCGGCGTTGGCCAACAGCTCCGCCGAAGCGGCCTGCTGGGCCTCGATACCGGCCAGGGCGTTGTCCATGCGGGTGATGTTGCCGTGGAGGTCGCCTCCCAGAGAGACCGAATAGCTCATCTTGTGGGACAGCGTGACCTTGTACTCTCTGGATATAGGGTCAAAGCACAGCACCATGGCAAAGCCCCGGTACTCTCCCAGCGGGATAGGGTCGGGACTGGTCATGGCATGACACGCCTCCAGGATGGCGGAGCCCGCCGCCTTCTTGGTGGCGTAGGTCTTGCCCTCAATAGTCATGGGGGAGAACCCATCTGCATCCGGGCAGGTGTGTGCCACCAGATAAGCGGCGTCTGTGCCATAGCCCTGGATGCGCTGCTCGTACTGCCGGATTTCCTGGGGCAGGTACTTGGCAATCTTGTCCTCCAGGGCGTACTTCTGGCTGAGATAGCTGGACTTGAGCAGCCGCAGCCGCTGGACATCAATGTCCAAATCCATACGCTCCTTGATGAGCGGATTACCGGTGCAGAGGGCCTTGATTTCCGCATAGGACAGGGCTGTTTCGTCAATGTCCTCGGCAGAGCGGACGGGAGATTTGCTGGTCATGATTTGACCAATGAACTTCTGCTTGCCCTCCACCAGCTGATAGAGGTAGGAATCAAAGGTATTTTCCGTCACATAGGTGTAAATCTCCACTTCTGGATTCTCATTGCCCTGCCGGATAATGCGGCCCTCCCGCTGCTGCAAGTCGGCGGGACGCCACGGACATTCCAGATGGTGCAGGGCGATGAGCCGCTGCTGTATATTGGTTCCAGCGCCCATTTTGGCGGTACTGCCAATCAGGACACGCACCAGGCCGGAGCGGACTTTGCCGAACAGCTCTTTCTTCTGAGCCTCGGTCTTGGCGCTGTGGATGTAGGCGATTTCGCCGGCGGGGATGCCCATGGCAAGCAGTTGGTCTCTGAGCGCGTCATAGACGTTGAACTGGCCGTCGTTCTTGGGCGTGGACAGGTCGCAAAACACCATCTGCGTGGAGTGGTTCGCTGCCGTGCGCTGCCAGATGGCATAGACGTTCTCCGCGCAGGCATTGACTTTTCCGGTTTCACTGGCGGGGAGCATAGGGTTCATCATGCGCTGGTCCAAAGCCAGTTTACGCCCATCGTTGGTGATGCGAAGCATGTTATCTACGCTGGGGTCCACCATCTTGTTGCGGACTTTTTCGGCCCGCTTGGACAGTGCCGCCACCATCTGTTTCTGGTGCTCGGACGGCTTCAGGACGATATTGTGGTAGTTGGCCTTGGGGACAGGTAGATTCAGCATATCCGCCGTCTGGATGTCCGCCACTTCCTTGAACATGGACATCAGCTCCGGTAAGTTGTAAAACCGGGAGAACCGGGTCTTGGCCCGGTAGCCGGTGCCCTCCGGGGCCAGCTCGATAGCAGTCACGGTCTCGCCAAATGTAGACGCCCATGCGTCGAAGTGCAGTAGCCCATGCTCCTCCAGCGTGTGATACTGGAGATACTTCTGCATGGTGTACATCTCCACCATGGTGTTGGAGATGGGCGTGCCCGTGGCGAACACCACGCCGCGCCCGCCGGTCAGCTCGTCCAGGTAGCGGCACTTCATGTAGAGGTCGCTGGACTTCTGGGCCTCGGTCTGGCTGATGCCGCCCACGTTGCGCATCTTCGAGAATGCCGCGAGATTTTTGTAGTAGTGGGCCTCGTCGATAAAGAGGCGGTCCACGCCCAGCTCTTCAAAGGTCACCACATCATCCTTGCGGCTCTGGTCGTTGAGTTTTTCCAGCTTGGCTTGGATGGATTTTTTGCTGCGTTCAAGCTGCTTGATGGAAAACCGCTCCCCGTGGTTGGCCTTCAGCTCGGCCAAACCGTCCATGATGTCCTGCTCCTGCCGCTCCAGAATGTACCGCTGGCGCTCCACACTCATGGGGATTTTCTCAAACTGGCTATGACCGATGATGATGGCGTCGTAGTCGCCGGTGGCGATGCGCCCGCAAAACCGCTTGCGGTTTTGCGTTTCAAAATCTTTCTTGGTGGCCACCAGGACGTTGGCGGCGGGATAAAGCTGCAAGAACTCCGTGGCCCACTGCTCCGTCAGGTGATTGGGAACCACATAGAGGGACTTCTCGCACAGGCCCAGGCGCTTGCTCTCCATACCGGCAGCTACCATCTCGAACGTCTTGCCTCCGCCCACTACATGGGCCAATAGGGTATTTCCGCCATACAGGATGCGGGCAATGGCGTTGACCTGATGGGGTCGCAGCGTGATTGCCGGGTTGATACCCACAAAGTTGAGGTGGCTCCCGTCGTACTCCCGGGGGCGGATGCTGTTGAACTTCTCATTATAGAGCCGCGTCAGCCGCTCCCGGCGCTCCGGGTCTTTCCAAATCCAATCTTGGAACGCCTGCTTGATAAGCTCCTGCTTACCTTGGGCAATGGCGGTCTCTTTCTTGTTCAAAACCGGCGTCCGATTGCCATGCTCGTCCTCGATGTAATCAAAGATACGGACAGCGCGGAGATTCAGCGTCTCCTCAATGATTTTGTAGCCGTTAGCCCGGTTCGTGCCGTAGGTGTTGTATGCCTGGACGCTGCTCCGGTCTCGGCTCTTGCCCTCGATACGCCAATCCCCCGTGTATTGGGAGTAGTGGACGCAAATCTTATCCCGCATATACCAGGGAGTGCCCATGAGCTCATATATGAACTGATTCACCACATCAACGGGGAGCCATGTAGCGCCCAGACGAACAGAAATCTCCGCAGCGGTCAGGTCTGTGGGCTGCACCGCCTCCAGAGCCTGCACATTGACGGTGTAATCCTCTGGGTGGAGCTCTGCTCTTTGCTTGGCAATGGCCAATTTCTCCCGGACATTGCCGGACAGGTACTCATCAGCGGGGAGATATTTGGGTCTGGCGTCGGTGTCATCATGGAGCGGATTTAAGAAGATAACTCCCTGGAGGTCTTTGTAAATTTCCTCTTCCGTCTTGCCGGTAAGCTCCATCATGTAGGGCATATCGACTTTCGCTCTCTCGCCCATGGACAGGGCCAGCGCCTCGGATGCCGTATCCACATGACTGACCACTACGCGCCGCTTGATGGTGCGCTTACTGAACATATCCGCCTTGCGGACAAACTTGCCCTCGTCATCCAGGACTTCCAGAGAGCTCAAGAGAAAGTAGGAGCTGTCCGCCCGGAACGCGGTGCTGTTGGCCCGGGCGGTGATGCGCCCATAGCGTTTTACAAACACATCATAGAGAGTATTGAGCTTCCGCTGTTCCGCCTGGATGTCCTCGTCCGGGTAATCCTCGGTCTGGTACTCGATGAGCGCCCGCACACAGTCCCGCAGGCCAATCAGGCCATTGACTCGGCCCTCTGCCGTGCCGGAGAGGGCAACAGGGGTCATGCGGCTGTTCTCCCGGAAGTACACTTTACCGTCCACGACGGTATAGCTGTAATTGCGTACTGCGGGGTCGGCGGGGATGGAATTATCCGCCTCCGCGTCCTCCAATTCAGTGGGAGCGGCCTCTGTGTAGGCCCCGTGGATGTTCTGGATGGCCTCGGCCAGTTGGTTCTCCAAACTGGCTCCCTCGATGGGAATGACCGTGAAGTCCTGCTTGCCATACTGGGTGTTCTCGGCAGTCTGGACGCCCAGAATCATTTCCGGGTTGTCGATAAAATAGCGATTGATGGCAAAGCCGTCAGCAGTCTTCCCCAGCTGTACCCATGCCGGTTCGGACAGGTCGATATGCTCCCGCTTTTGCAGGATGATGATATCCGTTACGACCTCCGTGCCGGCGTTGGCCTTGAACGCGTTATTGGGGAGCCGGATGGCCCCCAGCAGCTCCGCCCGCTGGGCCAGATACCGGCGCACGGCGGGGTCTTTGGCGTCCATGGTGTAGCGGCTGGTAACAAAGGCCACGATTCCGCCGGGGCGCACCAAATCCAAAGATTTTGCAAAGAAGTAGTTATGAATTGAAAAGCCCAGCCGGTTATATGCCTTATCATTGACCTGATAGTTGCCAAAAGGCACATTGCCCACAGCCGCGTCGAAAAAGTCCTGGGGATAGCTGACACGTTCATAGCCCTGGACGGTGATGCTGGCTTTTTGATAGAGCTGCTGGGCAATACGCCCCGTCAGGCTGTCCAGCTCCACACCGTACAGTTTTGACCCACCCATGGCTTCCGGCAGCATCCCGAAGAAGTTGCCCACACCGCAGGACGGCTCCAGGATGTTGCCGCCCCGGAAGCCCATATTTGCAAGCGTATCATAAATGGCCCGGATGACCACGGGAGTGGTATAGTGTGCGTTGAGGGTAGACCCTCTGGCGGCGGCGTATTCCTCCTCGGTCAACAGGGCCTTGAGCTCGGCATACTTGCTGTGGCGCTCGTCAAAACAGTCCGCCAGACCGCCCCAGCCCACATACTGGGCCAAAATCTCCTGCTCCTCCGGGGTGGCGAAGCGGCCTTCTGCCTCCAGCTTTTTCAGCAGCCGGATGGCTTTTATATTGCGGGCGAATTTCTCGCCGGGGGTGCCCACGCCCAGCGCGTCGTCGTGGATGTGGTAGTTATGCCGCTGCTCCTCCGGGATTTCCGGGTGCAGGACGGTGGGAGAGATTTTTCCGGGCCTGCGCGGTGCCAGTGGGGCTGCGGGTGCTTCCTCCCGTTGCTCTGGCTCGGCCTGTTCCGTGGTGGCCGGGGTCTCGGTCTCCGGCTGGATGGTCTGTGCCGTGTTCAACAGATGTTCGTTCAGGGGATTTTCGGCCACCTTGGCGTCAAACTCGGTGCGCGGCATGACATCCTGAAACAGCGGGCAGTCCGGTTCGCACAGGGTCACATTCTCGTCGCCATAAGCCACCAGTACATATTCTTTACTCCCAATGTGAACCGTGGTGCCCAGAGGCAGGTGGTGGGATTTCGCTGGCTCGGGAGCTGTCTCCGGCTCGATGGGCGCGGGGCGCTCCGGCGTATTTCCCCCAGAAATGCCGGAAACGGAGACCGCTGCGGCCTCCGGTTCGGGTTCTGGATTTGATTGTGCAGCAGGGGCAGGCTTTTCCACCGGCTCCGCCCGGTCCTGCTTGTCTGTTGCGGGATACCGGGGCGCGGCGGGTTTTCGCCTGGGCCGTCGCTGCGGGACATCCTGCGGCAGGCTCCGGGCCAGCTTGCCCAGCTCCAGCAGCAAGGTGCGGGCGATGTTGCTGGCGGCGTTGCCCAGGACGGACAACGTCTGCGGTGTGGAGAAGTCATAAATATGCTCATAGTCGGCGTCATCATAATACTGGTCAGCATCCACGCCGCAGCGGGTAAGCACGATATAGCCGACACTTGCCTCCAGCGGCAGGCGAAGCCACATGGAGAGATTCAGGCTGTCCAGTTCTTCCAGCAGGCTATTCGCTGTAACCTGCTCCAACTGCTCCAGATAGCAGGCAAGCTGGCTTTTCACAGCCAGCTCACAGATTTTGATGATTTTTTCTGTAAAGCCCATACCGGTAATACCGGCGTCCGGGTACATCTGCTCCAGCTTTGCGGAAACAGCCTCCTGTTGCTCCGGGCGGATGGTCCACAGGCGCAGCGGGCGTCCGAGCCGTTCCCGGCTGGGATGGGTGTCCGACACATCAAAGACATAGCGCAGGCGGGGCCTGCGGCCCCTGGTGTCAATCAGGGCAATGCCGTGTGCGCCCCGGTTGACCCAGCGGCCCATCCGGTCATTCCAAAGGGACAGTTCGGCGCAAGCCGTGGCGTCTGGTCGCTGACCAAAAATCAAAAGTTGGTCTGCGAAACTGTACTTGTAGACGCGGGCGGCAGTCTGGAGAAACTGCCGCCACTCGCCCCGGTGGGCGGTCAGGTCGGAAGTGAGTTTGTCGGCCATACCGATGACCGCTTGCAGCTTACTTGCCATAAGGGGTACTCCTTTCTCCCGGCCTGTCCTGCTGTCGCGGCTTGCCGGTTATTCGATTTCGTTCAGGATTTCATCAATGGGCTCAAACCCGAAGCTGTCCGTGTAGTAAGCATGGGTTTCCCCGCCCTGGTGCAAAATCACAATGTCGCTCACGGACATAGAGCGCATTTTACGCCCGAAAGGGCGTGTGTCCTGGTTATGTCGCGCAAAAAGGGTCTCCAGGTCGGTGCCGCCGCCCAGCATCCCGGTATAGACGCGGGTGTAATCGGCCAGGGAGATGCGGCCTTTTGCCTCGTCATAGTCCCGGAAGCAGTAGTCCGCGTGTATATCGGCCTGATAGACCTCATAGTAGTCCGCTGTTCCACCCTCCGGCGCGTAGATGCTCCCGGCACGCTCCATAATGCCGGCGAATTCCAACATGTGATAGACGGTGTTACCGATTTTCGCGTGGGCGTCGTCAATGTACGCGCAAGGCAGGATGGACACTGTACCGTCAAAGCGGGTCATCACGATGTTGCTCCCGTCCGGGATGGTCATGACCTCGTGGTACGCGCTGTCCACAAAGCGGATGCGCTGGCGGGGCGCTTCGGTGCTGTTCAAGTTTTGCATGGCTATCTTCCTTTCTGATAAGTTTGGTATCTGCCCTCAGAAGGGCGGCGTGTCGTCCTCCTCATCCGTGCAGCAGGGCTCACCGTTGGCGATACTGCTCTCGGGGATGTCCCGTTCATCGTGGCCGTGGATATTGCCGTGGATGCGGCCATTCCGCCGCCAGAACAGGACGGGTCTGCCGTCCTCCAGCTCATAGGTTCGTATATCATTCTCCGGGTCGTCGAGGCGGCGGCACATTTCCTCCACCTGTGCATCGTCGGTATCGCTGAACTGATGGTCGAGCTCCCCGCAAAAATAGGCATAAATCTGCATCATCAACATCTCCTATTCATTGTTGTTATTTTTCCAAGCACGCCACGCCGCGTACTGTTCCTTGCTCATGGGTTCCTGCTCCGGGGTGTTGATATACTCCCGGGGCCCGAAAATGACAATGCTCTTCTTCGGGAACTCCTGCCGCGTGATAACCTTTGCCGGGATATTCGGACTGCTGCTGGGTATCTCGATTCGCACCAGGGTCAGGAGGCGGTCATAGTAGTAGTCCACATCCAGATAACGCTCCTCGGCGTCGGTCATCTCCAACTCGTAGATGTACTTGGCGAGGTCCCCATAGACATTCAGGCGGGTGGGAGCCTGCCTGTCGTCGCTGCTGTCATAGAGCATGATTTCCCGGGCGGTCTGACCCTGGACCATCATCTCGGATATGGAGCCGTGATAGCGATATAATCTACTCATGCGTTTCCCTCTTATCTCGAATGTACGCGGCAAGCAGGCTGCTTTTATAGCAGTAGCAGTACAGGTTGTACTCGCCCTTGTGAGGATTAAGACGCATATAATAGGCATGGTTCTCTGTGTCCACACGGATACCATACTCACGGCTGTTACCATAGGATGTATCGGGGTGGGAATAGCAGTATCGAGCCAAAGAATCCCGGTCTTTGAGAATCCCACTGCAAGCGTCGTCAAAACGCAGGGCGTTGATGACAGCATCAAACTCACCCTTGAACGCCGGTGTTTTTAGGTCTGTCCGAAAATCATTCCAGGTACTGTAAAACCCTTTTCCGCTGCTGTCCATGTCGGCCCGGAGATAGCCGATACACCCCATCTGTTCCATAATTACCTGCTCATCTGAGTAGGTAAACTCTCTCTCCTCGGGAGTAATGGGCCTGATGCTCATATTCATTTTTTTGCTTCCTCCTTACATTGTTCGTGCTCTGCGACTTTGGCCTTGGCCCACTCGGGCAGCTTGTCCATGTCAGCAATACCCAGCACATCCCCAATCTCCCACCGGCACTTTTCGCCGGAGTAGAGCTCCTGGAAGAACACCGCACGGCCTCCGGCATTGGGCTGGCACCCGAAACCGCTGAGTGCATAGCCGAGCTGGTAGTCTGCGGAGCGGTACTCCGGCGCGAGACTGCTGGGCCGCAGGATAATCAGTTTGCCCACCAGGGATTCCTCCGGCTGGCGCTTGCGGCAGTGGTCCATCGTCAGCGCCGTAAACGGGAGGCCCCGTTCCGCCCGCTGCTGCTTTAATGTCTCCACCTGCTGCTGGAGCCGCTGGGAAAAGAGCTCCACGGCCTCAAAGTAATCATCGCTGCCAACAGCTTCCGTGAAGCGTGGAATACCCAGAAAATCCACATCCTGATAGCAGGTCAGATAGGGCGCTTCCTTATCCTCCGGGTTATAGCCCATCAGGAGCGTTCTGCCCCCGATGCGAAGCCGCTGCGTGATTTTGTACTCCCCCGCCATGTCCTGGTTAAAGTCCTCCGCAGAGACAAGAACCGTATAGCAATCCTCGCACTCGATGCAGACATCGCTCGGGTCATCACTGTTCCCGTAGGCCACGCAGGAGATTTCGTGCCCCACATGGGGCAACAGTTTTTCGGTCATCCAGTTTTTCATACACGCACCTCCTTGTGTATCGCAGGGGCGGGCCGTCTGGCCCGCCCCTGGTTTATCAAATGGGCAGCTCCCCGTCCTCATCATCGTAGCCCTCGTCATCGGCGGGCTGCTCGGCCTCGCCCTTGGGGCGGTCACCGAAGTAGGCCCGATTTGCCACAATCTCGGTGGCGTAATGTCGATTTCCGTCCCGGTCTACCCAGGGCCGGAGCTGCAACCGGCCATCAATGATAACCATGCGGCCTTTGGTAAACCGACGGGCGATATTCTCGGCAAGGCCGCGCCACGCCACAATGTCGATAAAGTCCGTATCGTACTCGCCGTCAGGGTTTTTGACATCCCGGTCACAGGCGATGCGGAACGAACAGACGGGCGTTCCCTTGGGGGTGTAGCGCAGCTCGGGGTCGGCCACCAGCCGTCCCATAATGGAAATGTGATTCAACATGGTAGATTGTCCTCCTTTTAATTTTTGTCGTTTGCCGAAGCTAACTCACCGATACAGTCATCGCAGTATGGGTGCTCATACCCATCCTTGGTGCGCCAATGCGCCTTGTCCTGTCGGAGCAGCAGACCGCAGGCATCGCAGCGCGTGTAGTGCTCGTCGTAGCAGGTCTGGCAGATTTCCACGCCGTCGCAATCAAATGTGGCGACCTCGCTGCGCGGGACACGCTTGCCACACTCCTCGCACTCAAAGGTCTCGGCCTGCAAGCAGCCCCAGCAAACCCGGTAGCCGCAGTAGTCAGTCAGGTCAGACTCCCGGTGCCACCTGCCGCAGAAGGCACACATATAGCTTTTTTCTCTCTCGCCGGCCAAAATACTTAACCTCCCTTCGGGCGAACTGCAACCTCAAAACTGGTCAAAGTATTCTCCGGCGTCCGACAAGGACGCAAAAAAGCCACCTCCCCAGAGGTGGCCGTTTCCCTATCTTTATGCGCCTATTCTCGCTTGAGTCCGGAGACTAATGCTGTTCCTGCACAGGCCGGAACGCAATTTCGCCGTCCATGACCATTTCGGTCAGGTAAGCCGCCACGCTGGCTGCGGGGCCGCCGTTCCAGTCGTCCTCTTTGACGGACATGACGAACTCCTCGTCTGTGAAGACTTTCGTGCAGATTTTCATATCAACATAGCCGAAGCACCAGGAATAGGCTTCAAACTTGATGGCGTCTGCCATAATCATAGCGCCGATTGCCTGCTGGAGCATAGTATTTTTGTTCATGGTGATAGCCTCCCCGTATTTTCTTTCGTTTTTCACCGGCGCGTGACCACACGCACCAACCGGCTCGAACCTGGACTAAGGATATGTGAGACGGGTAAAACCGATTTTGTCTCGAAATTCTGATACAGGATGGATGCCGATGGATATCTGTTCCAGTATGTTTGCTCGGAAAAAGAATATCCCGCCCCGGAATCGGGGCGGGATGCAGCAGATTCTGCGTTGTCGTGGTGTTCCCCGGTGCGGCGCCGCAGCGCCGCACCAGAGTTGTTTCGATTTTTCCCGGCGCGGCGCCTGATGCGACGCGCAGAAACGAGAAAAATCCCCGCTCCGGAGACCGGAGCGGGGGTGTTGGGAACGAAAATACCCGTGTAAGTCCAGCATATGGCGTACAATTTTGATTCATGCCGATTTGGCTGCGGTTTTCTCCGGTGCGGCGGTTATCGCCGCACAATGGCAGGAAAAAGTCCCCGTCCCGGAGACCGGGACGGGGTGTGTGGAGAACCGATTAGTAGTCAAGGACGCCCTCATAAGTCCAACCGACATTGTACAGAATCTGGGAAATCTGACCACGAGTCAGGGGGCTGTACGGAGCGAATGTGCCCTCGCTGTCCACGCCGCCAATCATGCCGAGGTTGTACGCACGGCAGATGGCTCTCTCGCAGGCGGCAACGATTTCGTCCTTGGTTGCGCCCTGCATAATCAGGACTTTACCCATAATCTCGTAGTTTTCATCAATCCACTTGTGGATGTCGTCGCCGTCGGGCAGGTCGTCCACGGAAGTAATGGGAGTGACATTTCTGCCTGCCGCAACGCTGGAGTACCATGCGTCATAAATTGCGTTGGTGGTAGAACCGATTGCGTGACGTTCATTGGAGACATAATTGGTCAGCATGCCGCCATCTACGCCGCCTGCATTGTAGAGTACGGAAGTCTCTTTTTCGGTGAGCGTAGTAGAGCCGCTGCCACTGCCTTTTTCGAGGCGTCCTGCGTAGAAGATTGCGGTAAATGCACGGGACGCAACGGTGTTATCTTCGAAGATTTCGTAGCCGAGGACGTTACCGCCGGGCTGATTGCCAATCAATCTGGCGTAGATAATGGCAGTCTGAGCACGGGTGAGGCTGTCGTTGGGGCCGAATTTACCGCCGCCGTAGCCGGCGAGCAGTCCGCCTTCGGTGAGCGTCATGACGGGGTGGTAGCACCACATGCTGGTGGGTACGTCCGTGTACGAGTTGCTGTAACTGGTGGACGGGGTGCCGACGGTGAAGACCTTGGTAGGCTCACGCATACCGGAGAGGTCATCGGGGTCAGCAAGGCCGTTGAAGACCAGCGACAGACTGAGCAGCATGGCAACGCAGAGAACGATGCTGAGGATAGTGCGAATTCGTTTCATGTGAGAAACCTCCTTGGTAATAATATTTTTGACAGGACTTAATCCTATCACCGTTTTTTCCGGCGCACGCCCTGAAGGCGGGCGCTCCATGGGGCGCTTTGCGCCCGCCGCGTAAGCGGCAATCTGAATCATCAGCGGCTGCGCAAGCAGCGATTTCTGTATCAGTGGCTGCCGCAGCAGCAATCTTGGAGTGTATTTTTGTGCCGGTATTCAACGGTTTATCTGTATATTAGGCCGTTTTTACATTGCAAAAGAATTAGGCACGCTTTCGCCGCTTATCGTCTATCATATTCCACGCGAGTAGAAAGACCACAAGAGCGGCAATCACAGCACAGCCAGTCGGAGTGCGAATCGCGTTGATGATACGGCCTCCGCAGGGGATATGGGCGATATACCGGGCATACAGGTTATCCGGCGTCACGCTGATGCCATCATCGGTCTGATTAGCGTCACCTCGGGTAATGGCTCCTGTATCTGTTACGTCCACGATGCGGTGGACAATTTGCTGCCCATCAGACCGGCGGGTATAGACCACGATGTCGCCCACGGATAAGTCGCCATAGGCCACCCGAGTTGTAACCAGGCACACACTGTATGTGGGGATGGTCGGCTCCATGGAGCCGGACTGTATCACACACAGGCGCAAGCCGGAAAGTAACAGAGATACCAGGATAACGATGCAGACACCGGCCACAATACAGATGGTACGGTGCTTTTTTATGGCTTTTCTCATTGTAGTCCCTCCCTTTCATGACTGATTCCGGCAGCGATGTGCGCTGCCAACACCCGCCGTGGGAGAGTTTATTAAATATAATTATACTCGGATATTCAGACATATTCAAGCCCTTTTCCCCACCCTATACTTTCTTACATAGACGCAGGGGAAAGGAGTGGATGGGGTATGATTAGTTACGAGCCGCTGTTCCGAACGATGCAGGAGCGGGGCATTTCGTCTTACCGCCTGGAAAAAATGGGATTTTCGCGGGCAACCTACTATGCCATCCGCAATGGCCAGAGCGTCTCCACCAACACCATTGACCGCCTGTGCCACCTGCTCCAATGCCGCGTGGAGGATGTGATGGAGCACATCGAGACAGAGGATAATGATTGACGATATACTGCGAGGGCGTTCCAGCAGGGGCGCTCTCGCTTGTTGTTTATAAAACTAATTTTAGGGCGTGCGACGGTGTTTGTCAACGCAGGCCGACAGACATTGCAAGTTACACACATAAGCTGGAGACGCTCCAGAGAACACGCAGCGGGCGGAGCGTCCTGTCTGTTTCTCTCCCTTGTCGTGCTCCCTGTAAACCGGGGGTTTCAGGGGGCGGAGCCCCCTTTTAATAAAATGTGAGAGCGAGAAATCCCTGTTCTACCTGTTGTTTTGATGATAGCTGGAGCACAAAATGCGATGTGTGCAGGGTGTGCAGGGTACAATTACCCGTTTCTTATATTTTTATTTTTGTTTCAGGATTAAATTAAAAGTGTGAGAAAAGATAGTTTCTACCCTGCACACCTTGCACAGGCATGAACCCCAGGCTCGGCCCGCAGGAACGCCCAAGGGCCGGTGCGGGCGCGGGGCAGGATGCCGCCGCACCGGGCCCCGGCGCATTGTGTAAAGGCAATCAATTTATATAGGATAAATTCACTGATACCATCAGCCACATAATTATCCAGCCCATGATGGCGCACATAAAGAAGCGGTCACCTCCGGAGAGATGACCGCCTATTTGTTTTATTTTAATTCAGTGACATTCCCATGCGGGATTCTCGGTTCTATGACCGTAGTCTCCCCGAGCATAAATTCGGGCGTGTCCCGCCCTATATCTTTATTCAACCGGGAAAAGTTATGCCAGTTGTCGTAGTCCTTCTTTCAAAATGTTTTTTGCAGCATTGTAATCCCGGTCATGGATTGCCCCACACTTTGGACAAGTCCACTGGCGCACATTCAAGTTCGCAACGGCTTTGTTCTTTTGCCCGCACTCTGAGCAAATTTGGCTGGATGCATAAAAGCGAGGCACTTCTATCACTTTTTTGCCATACCAATCAGCCTTGTACCTCAGCTGCAATAAAAAATTTGCCCAGCTTGCATCGTAGATAGCTTTGGCTCTCGGCGAGTTTGCCGACATTCCCACAATGTCTAATTTCTCAACACAGATGATATCATTCTCACGAATAAGTTTTATAGATAGCTTATTGAGAAAATCTTTCCTCTGGTTGGCAATATGCTCTTCGAGCCTCGCAAGTTTGATTCTTGTTTTCTCCCAACGATTGCTCCCCTTTGGTTTTCGGGAGAGTTGCTGTTGGAGTCTCTGAATCTTTTTCTCGCTTTGCTCATAAAAGCCTGGTTTGGAATACTTATCGCCATCTGAAGTGGTTATATACGATTTGAGACCAACATCAATACCAATCTGTGCCCCGGTGACAGGCAACGGCTCAATTTCCACATTCGGACAATATAGGTGAACAAAATACTTGCCGCTTGGTTTTTTACTGACTGTAACACTCTGTACTCGGCCCTTTACAGGCCTGCTGATACGACACGATACCGCTCCCAGTAACGGCAACATAACTACTTTGTCTTGTTCGGAAAGTTTCACCTTAGTGCCATGGTAACTTTGGATGTTGTCACGCTTTTTTCGATACCTTGGAAATTTAGGATTTCTTTTCTGCAACTGACACCGATTAATTGCGTTTCTTGCCTCATACATTGCCATGCTCAGCACAAACTTATCTTTATCCGCTACCTTTTGTAAGAAGGCAGCTCCTTTGATTAGCGCATCCAAACTATTCTGACCCGCTATTCGAGGCAGATTCCCAGTTTCCTTGTATTGTCGTTCACTTTCCGCAATGAAATGGTTATAAACATATCGAGTGCAGCCAAATATCTTATTTATTTTTTCTTCTTGCCACTTTTTGGGATAGATGCGAAACTTATATACGACTTCCATATAACCACCGCTTTTATTGTATAGTATACTGCGAAAAAGTACAATACTTTTCCTACTCACTCCAGCGGATATAGTGCAGGATGCCCCCGCAACGGGCCCCGGCGCATTGTGCAAAGCTACAAATTTTATGCAAGATAATTCGCTGTTGCGGCGATTTTGAGACAAGTCTGTTCATAAATGAGCAGACTTGTTTTCGTCATTTTTTCAGCTACATTTTAACCGTTTTTGTTGCAATATTGATATATTTAATGCAAAATGATATAATTTTTATAGGACAAAGCACAAATTCTCTCCCAGATTTGAGGTGACTATATCATGGGTGACATACCGAAATATTTGGACGAATATCAGAAGCTCTGTATGCAGCAGCTATCATATCTCTCCCAACGTATGACGCAGCGTGAAATGCTGGACAAGGAAATAGCGGACCTCTACGAAAAAGCAAAAAGCGATTATCAATATGTCCACGCTATTTTGGAAAAAAGCAGAGCTGAAACCGAAGATAATGCAAAATCCCGCAAGAACCGTCGTACCACAAAGAACAAGAGAACCTATACGACCCGCCCCGTCCTCCAAATGGCACCGGACGGGAAAATCTTACATCAGTTTGATACTTTGGCCCAGGCCTCACAGGCCACCGGCATCCTGTCAAACTACATCTCTATTGCAGCCCGCACCAAATCTTACACGCGGGACGGCTCCTACTGGCAGTTCTTGGAGGACTACCAGCCTCCCGGTCTCAATGATGGTCTCATGGCCGGTATTGACGTAACCCGGCCCGTCTTACCAGAATCAGCCGTTGATGCGGATGCCGCCGGCGGAAAGCCAGACGATACTATATAACAAGCAAGAGCCCCGGTGTCATGCGACACCGGGGCTCTCGCCTGTCTCAATCTTTGTGGGGCGTATCCCCCTGCTCCATCACATACCGGATACAATCCAGGGCAAAAGCCCCCTCGCAGCGGTAGCCCAGCTCCTGGCTGTATCGCCGGATGCGCTCCAGCTCCGCCTCGTCCACGGTGCAGCGCAGCAGGCCCCGGCGGGCCGTCTGACTTTTCCCAGGGATTTCCTCTCTCCAGAACGGAGCCATGCCGTAGTGCCGTAAGATGGCATTGACCTCATACTGTTTCAGCCCGATGGCGCGGGCAACCTGCCGGAGCGTGCAAAATCTGCCCTGAGCCGCCATGCGCTCCATCTTCTCCCTGAGATTGTCCCGGACGGGCTCCGGGTCAAACACGGTCTTTGTGGACAGGCCCAGCATGGCTTGTATCAAGATATATCGGTCAGGTAATAGCTGCTCCCAGACTTTGAGGCGGTTGGCCATGCTGGTGGAGATGCTGGAGCCAAACACCCTCTCTATCATCGCTGTCCCATGATAATCACACAGGGCGGCGTATAGCTTGGATTTGTCCACAATGATGCCGGTCTGTCGGGCAATTTCCATATAATCCCGATTAAGCAACTCCTGATACAAGTTATTGTGAGTAGGCGGCGACACGGACGCGGGGAGCATCCAGTACTCCCGCACCAGCTCACTGACCTGGAGTTCAGCAGGTAATATGTCCATATCTGGCTCCCTGTCCGTCTCCATCGCTCCCAGGGGATAAAAGCAATTATTGAGGGTCAATCTCGGATTTGCCACGACAATCTGCTTCAGTCGGCACTTGTGCCGGACGCACACACCGGAGAGGGGTATCTGGTGCTCCACATGGTAGTAGGGCTCTCCGTAAATCCGGGCGTCCTCCTCCACGCAGAGAGGGCAGTATCGCAGGGCATAATCGCCCCGGGGAAAGGTCTTCCACAGGTGGGTTGGTGTCTTGCCCCGCCCTTGGAGCAGGTCATCCAGCAGGGCCTCACGCTCATTGATTGAGTACATCCTGGTGTAATACGCAAAAGGCGTATGATGCACTATCATGTCCCGCCCGTCATATACGCCCTTGGGAAGTTGGGACAGGACTGCATGGATGGCCGCATTGGGGTAGAGTGTCGCCATTTTAATCCCTGATTTACTGCCAAAGAGCTGCCGCTTGACGATGTTATGCTCCCGTATTCCGCTGGACATATAGTACCGGCACAGCACACTGTAAAACAGTTCGCCCGGGTATGGGGTTGGAAAATAGGTCAGCACAGTACCACCTCCTCCACCATTCCTTGGGACAGCAGCAGCTCCCGGAGCGTCCCTGCCTTAAAGGCCACCAGAAGGTCGCGCTCGTCCCGCTGGTCTGCCCGTCTGCCCCGTTGGACAGCGTAGAGCCGCTTGACGGGGCCGGTGTCCACGGATGTGTCCTCGACCGGATTGCCCTCTGGTGGCTCTACGGTCCCCTCTGCCGGGGGCCGGAAATCTGATAAGAACGTCCCCGTCCCCAACTCCCGGGGCGGCTGGATGGCCAAATAGTCTGCTGCCGCCGCAACCATCTTGCCGTCTATCTTATCCACGCCCCGCATGAGCGCCTGGGCCTGGGCTTCTTCTAATATTTGGGAGATATAGGCCGGTATTCCGCCGCTGTAATCGTAAATCTGGTTGGCCAGCTTGTCGGTCAGCATCGCTTGCTCCGGCGTGTACTGATACGGCCAGAGGGCCCCCAGGAATGCCCGGTAGGCTCCATCCGGCTTAAAGGGCAAGAGCCGGGGGCCCCGTGTCCGCCGCCGCAGATACTCCTCACTCTGGAACACGGATTCTGCAAGTGTCGTTCCGGTAAAATAGACCGCCGTGCAGGTGTCGTTGGTCAACTCGGTCAGAAATCGTATCAGGGGCTTAATTCTGTTGGTGCGCTGGGCGGTGGCAACGACATTCTGAATCTCGTCCACCACCAGGAGGCCCACATTGTATGTGACGCACAGGGTCTTGATGTAAGTGGCCACCGCGCTGGCCGAACCGGCGTGTGCCCGCAGCAAATAGTCCAGGTGGTTGCTCCCCACGGCCATATCCAGAGCCCGGACGATGTTATAGGCCATGGTCTTTTGGCTGGCGTCGCTGGGGCACTCCACGTGGAGCCACAGGACTTGTTTACAGAAAAACGCCTTGCCCAAGTAGGTCTCATGGTTGACCACCTGGGGCATGAGATTCAGGCATCTTCGGAGCGTACTGGTCTTGCCGATACCGGGCGTTCCCAGCAGCGCCCCGGACTGGGCCTGGGCCCCATATCCTGGCGCAGGGCCTCCCGCCGTGAACAATGCGTTGATACGGGTAACGCGCTCTCGTGATGTTAGAGTATGATAGCTGCTCTGGAGCATCCGATACAGCGAGTCGTAGATGTAATACATATAGTCCAGCGGGATAAAGACGGTGGGCAGCAGAGCCAGCCCCTGACGGCGCTCGGCCATGCTCATACTTTGGCAAGTCTGGGGTGGCGGCGGGCAGCACCGGATTTGCCGCTCAAACTGCTCCGGTCCCAGGCACTCCGGCAGCGCCTCAATGAGCGGATTGCGGCTCCCGGTGTTGTCGTAGACGGCCTCTACCGTCTGCATCCCGAGATTGTATTTCATGTCAGGCGTCTCCTTTCATTGGTACGATTCTGCGGGATGTCCGATATATCCTTGACGCTCCCGGTACTCTGTTCTTCCGCCTGCCGGATGATGCGCTCTATCTCACTCCGCATGGCGACGCGGGCTTCTAATTCCATCTGGCGGGCGGCTTTCTCGCGCTCCGATTCCTCACGGCGCATGACTGCCACATCGGCCATATCATAGCCGCTGTATCGGGCGCTGGACGGAGCCAGGGCACAGGGGATGAGCCGCTTGTCCTCGGTAATCACATAGATATGGCTGGTGTCCTGCGGGTCGTAGGCATACTCGATTTTCCCTCCAATCGTCAGCTCTGCGCCGCGCTCCGGGAGATAGCGCAGGCCGTTACACAGGATGCCCTTGCGTGTGAGCTTGCCTGATGCACGGGGCAGGGCGCGGCGGTAGAGCTCGTCCGCATCTACATCCAGCAGCGTGGTCTTGCCCTGGTCAACAAGCCATTTCCAAAGCTGGGCCGGAGTGTTGGGCGCGTCCACGGGCAGGTGGCCGATGTCGGTCAAGACCCTGCCCTTGTTCAGCGCGATAATCGTATGTATCACAATGGCCGTGTACTCGTCCAGGGTCAGGATGGCCTGTTGCCGGTAGTCCGTGGCCCACCGCTCCCCCACATCGTCCCCGATGACGCCGCGCCCCCGGAGCATGGATTTATAGCTCTCCTGGATTAAGTCCATCGCTCGCTCCACCAGGGGTTTTTCCTCGGCCCTGAATGGCGGGAGCGCCTGCCGGTCGATGCCGTAGCAGATGCACAGCTCGTTGATTCTGTTCCCCACAAACTCGCCGCCTCTATCGCTGATGATTTCAGAGGGCAGGCCCCGGCTGGGCCAATCCTCAGGGCGCAAATCTATCCCATAGGCCGCACAGTAGGCCCGCTTGTCCATGGCCGCGTTGGCGATGCAGGCCATCATAGCAGTCTCGCCCGCGTCCAAGCCGACGTAGAGACCGGCAATCAGGCCGCTGGCCGTATCAATGGCCAGATAGACGTTGGGACGGCCTATGACCTTGCTCCTGTCCCATTTCGAGACCAGGTAGATGTCCCCCTGGGTCTCGTCCACCTGATAGCAGCCCACACTCTCCCGATATTGCATAGCAGAGCCATACAGCGGCCGGTTGTTGCGCTGGTAGGCCGTCAGGCCCTCCCGTGCAATCTCCTTCTGCGGGTCGCCCCGGAAGTGCCGGAAATAGTAGGAACGGAAGCTGCTCCAGGATGGTATCTCGTCGGCAATGACACCCTGATTTGTGTAACGCTCCAGGATAAAGAGTTCATAGGCAGTTCTGAGACTTCCACGTTTGGCACTGAAATAATATTTACGGATTGCTGCCTCGTAGTCCGGTCTGCGGGTGCTCTCCCGTGGCTTGCCCTTGGTCAGGCTCCCGTAGGCCAGATAGGCATGATACAGGCGGCGCAGCCGTCTGACCGTCGTGCCATGTTCCCGGGCAATAGCGGCAAACACTGATGTGCGGTGAGCCTCGTCCGTGATACAGCGGTCATCCTCCAGGGCTGGCCGGAGCAGGTCATATCGCTGCTGCTGGGCGTTGGACTTGGGGCGCTCCCGGTTGCGGACATACTCCTCCGGCGCGGCAATCCGCTCCGCCCGGTCCAGCTCGTCCCGGCTGACATAGCGGGGCATCTGGTACTCGTCATAGGCGATGACCCACGCTCCGCTGGTGCTCTGCCGGAGCACCCGGAAGCGCGCTCCCGATATGCGTATGAACATTAGCATCCCTCCCCAATGGTGCAAGTCATAGATATGTTAGATAGGTTTGTTGTCCCACGGGCTTACGCCCGTGGGGAATGGAAATTATTTGATTGACAGCCGCCTGACGGCGGCTGTACGGGTTTACACGCAAAAGTAGGGAATGCTTCAGGGGAGTACGCAGCGGGCGGAGCGTACCATCTGTCACTCACCCTTTGTCTTGCTCCCTGTAAACCGGGGGTTTCAGGGGGCGGAGCCCCCTTTGAATAAATGTGAGAACGAGATTTTTCGATTTTCTTACGTCCTCCTGTAAAATTGGGAAAACAATTCTTGACGTGTGCAGGGTGTGCAGGGTACAATTACCCGTTTCTCACACAAAAAAATCAAAATCCAGTTAAAATAAAAAGTGCGAGAAAAGATAGTTTCTACCTTGCACACCCTGCACAAGCTGGCCTACACGCCGGCGCAGCCCATGAGAGCGTACGGGGGAGCCGCGCCGTCCCCGGCCTACTGCCCGGTTATCACGACCTTCCAGTTGTTTACGCCCAGCGCCGCCCAATACCGCCTGGACAGCTCTAGCTTCTCCACCTCGGCGCGGCGTGTCAGGTCAGCGGCGCTGACCAGCTCCCGGACGGCGGCGGTGCCGTCGTTGAATTGGAGATAGAAGTCACTGCTCCACCGCTCCCGGAAATACTCGCCCCGGATGTCTGTCTTTTGGATGGCATCCAGCCGATTGATGTCCAGCGGCTTGCAAGCCTCGTAGGACGCAACTTCAGGGCGCTCCTCCAGATACTTGCTGTATGCCCGCGCCGCCTCGCTGTGGACTACTACCATCCCGCCATTCTTTGCGCTGTGGTAGGCAATGTCCCGTGTCTTTTTTCCTGCCTTGTCCAAATTATCACCACCCCTCAATTTCTCGGAATAATTGCCCCGAACTCCGCGTAATTCCACCGGGAATTATGCGGAGTTTTGTGCATCTCGGCATAATTGTCCGGCTTTTTCTGTGCCATTTGCCCTATCATTTTTCGGAGATTTTGCATTATTCCGAATTTTTGCTGCTATCAGGACGGATTGCACCGCTTTTTCTCGGAATAATTCCCCCGAATTATTCCGAGCTTTTTTCACCGGCACTAAAGTGGAGAACCATTTTGCAGAATTTCCACACCTATCAGCCCTATTTTTCGGATTTCAACAACTTTTTGGGTGATTTCTCAATCTCGGAATAATTCAGGACAATCCAGCAAAATCTCGGAATAATAGCAATTATCCCGAGATACTATGTGCCGGTCACTTGCAAATCGTACCGACTGTCGCACCAATCCTGACCGCAGCACCATCCGTAACACTCTCCTCAAAACATACAAAATTGATACCGGAGCGCACCGCTGCGCTCCCTACCGCTCCACCTTCCGTAACCCCCTCTCCCTCTTCCCCTCCACACCACCCCATCACCCTCACCCCGGATACCGGAGCGTGACTGATGAGCCGATACCGCTTGGCGCACAAGGGTTTGAAGCAACGCTGAAGTAAAATCTCGGGACAGGGATTTCCGCCTCGGCTGACGCTCCGGCGGGCCGGAACGGGATTGAGGCGTACACCTTAGAGCGCATAAAAAGAGGGCCCCGGATTGCTCCAGGACCCTTAAAAATACTATGTGACGGCGCGTGTCTGCCGTGCCAGGATTGGTGCGACAGACGGCGCGTTTTTCATTTAATTATCACA
>ENA-OPCN01000579-OPCN01000579.1-human-gut-metagenome-genome-assembly--contig:-NODE-579-length-32036-cov-3.022732_pt1 | contig 32036 bp, 24 predicted proteins | sample MGYA00241567_ERZ501485 | MGnify/ENA primary metagenome ERZ501485 (study PRJEB25962, sample SAMEA2042579) | human gut metagenome | biome: human gut; feature: human-associated habitat; material: faeces...
AAATATAAGTGTTGATGAAGCTTATGAACGTATTAAAAACGGTGAACATTATGTAATTCGTTTTAAAAGTAATGGTAATCACGAAAATAAGATTAAAGTTCACGATTTAATTCGCGGTGACCTTGAATTAAGTGAAAACGATCAAGATATCGTTATATTAAAAAGTGATGGATTACCAACATATCACTTTGCTCACGCAGTCGATGATCACTTTATGCGCACCAACTGCGTAACACGTGGAGAAGAATGGTTATCATCATTACCAATTCATATTGAATTATTTAACACTCTAGGATTTGAACTTCCAAGTTACGCTCACTTACCAGTTATTATGAAACTTGATAATGGTAATAGGCGTAAACTGTCTAAAAGAAAAGATGATGAAGCCGCAGTATCATACTTCTTAAAAGATGGATATCCTGTAGAGGCATTGATTGAATATTTATTAACAATTGCCAATTCTAATTTTGAAGAATGGCGGTTACAAAATATGAATGCAAATATTTTTGATTTTAAACTTTCATTTGATAAGATGACATTAGATGGAGCTTTATTTGATCTTGCAAAAGTGAAAAATATTTGTAAGGAAAGATTAGCAAGATTAAATAAAGAAGAATTTACCAAAAAAGCATATGAATATGCATGTAAGTATGATGAAAATTTAAAATTATTAATTGAAAAAGATAAAGAATATTTTAAGGCAATCATTAATATTGAAAGGGAAAAAGAAAATCCTCGAAAAGATTATGAAACATTTAAAGATATATATCCAATTATAAATTTTTTCTATAATGATTTATATGAAGAACTTCTTCAAAATGAATTACCATTTAATAGAGAAAGATTTGACAATGAAGTGATTATTCATATTCTTAGCAATTTTAAAAATAATATGGGACTAGAATATGATGAAGAAGGATGGTTTGAAAACCTTAAAGCAATTTCTACAACTTGTGGATTTTGTCCAAATGTGAAAGAATATAAAAAAAATAAAGATGCTTATCTTGGGCATGTAGGTGATGTCTCTGAGATGATTAGAATTGCCATTTCTACAAGAAAAAATACTCCTAATCTTTATTATGTATTAAAAATTTTAGGAAAATTAGAAGTAGAAAGAAGGATAAATATAATAATAGAAAAATTAAGTTAAGAAAGTCTTAACTTAATATGGCCAGCTGGTGAAGTGGTTAACACATCGCCCTCTCAAGGCGACATTCGCGGGTTCGAACCCCGTGCTGGCTACCATATGCATTAGAATTTGAACACGACTCTGTTTGGCGATGGGCGTGTTCTTTCTTTTTATTATCATCTTCAATATTTTCTTTTGTAAATTTATTCAACCACATCATGGTTTCGTTGATAATCAATCCTTTAATGATGGTATAAATTATATTAAAAGTGAAGAAATTTTTTAATAAGAGATATGAAATGAATAATATAGAAAAGCAATTTTAAGAATAGAAAGGTCCTTGGAAATTTAAGTTTGTGAATAAGAAAAAAATAAAGAGGAAGAAGATATGAAAAAAGTATTGTTTATATTAAGTTTATTATTGTTTTTTGCGTGCACGGGTTGTGATAAAGCAAAAAATTACTTTTTGATAAATAGAATTTAAATAAAGAAGATGAAAACCATTAGAGAACAAAATAATTTGTTCTCTTTTTTATTGAATTTTTATTTAAAACTTCAACAAGTGAATCAAAATAATGCAAATTTCGACATATTAAATTATATATTTATAATATAATTTAATATATTAAGAATAGTTTTGTTATAAAAGATTGATTTCTACTATTTGTAGATATTATTTCCCTACTTAGGGCTACATTTTGTGATTTAAATTCGTATAATAATAGTGTAAATAAATAATGGAGGGCAAGAAATGATTGAAAAACAAATTAAAGATGTAATTTATGAAAATAGAAAAAAGAAACAATTAACACAAGAGCAATTAGCAGATCAACTAAATGTTTCTAATAAAACCATTAGTAAATGGGAAAGAGGATTGGGTTATCCGGATATTTTAATACTTCCAACTCTTGCGAAAGTATTAGATATTTCGGTAAATGAACTATTAAGCACAGATGATTTAAAACCTGAATCAATTGAACAATATGATTATAAAATTATGACAAAATATAAATTAAATATTATTTTTGCTTTTTTCATATTAATTTTTTCTCCTGTCTTGTATATAATTAGTGCTTTTGTTTTTCAATCATATGAATTATCAATAATTTCTATTTTTATTGGAGTGATAGTTGCGCTCTTTTCTTTGATAACTGTTATATTGCATTCAATTCAAATGTATGATTTTATACGTAATAAGTATACAAATGAAAAATATATAAGAATTTTTAAAAATTATTTAGGTCTTTTTAGTATGATTTTGTTTGTATTATCTTTATTTTTAACATTATTAATTGAAAACAAAATTTTCTCAATCACTGTTGCAACATTGATTTATTTACTATTTTTAGCAGCCATACTTATTATTTGTTTAAAATTGAGGGTCAAAATTTTTAAAACAATGGGACTGATTTTATTTATCTTATCATCAATATTATTTATTAGTGGAATAATTACTATGTCTATATTGGGCATCATCCCATATATATTATTTTATGTTGGCTCACAAATTTTAAATTATATTGTATTGTTTATCTCAAATGATGTAAAAAAATAAAAAGGAGAAAAGAATAAAATGAAAAAGATAATAAAAGCTTTAATATTTGTAGTATTATTAGGAATAACAATAATTACTTCTGTAGTGGGAATATCCAAATTTGAAGCCTCAGAATTAAATGTGGATGAAATTTTAATAAATGCGGATTTTCCTCAAGAAACAATTGAAAAATTAAGTAGCTACACTAAAGCAGAATTAGCTAAGCAGATTCTAGAAAGTGATGGATTTGAATATAAAATTATGACGCTCAATGAAGTTGAATCGATGGTTACAAGAGGACAAATTCCCGATGATGATTTAACTATTATTATTACAACGATAATCAATAAAGTTGAAAATGGTGCTGTTAAAGAAATAAAAGTAAAAGTATATTATGAGTGGACTGATTTACCTGTTTGGCGCCTTGAAGATCCAATTGTTGTTCAATGGGATGCAACAAAATTTTCTTATCAAGAAGGAAGTTTTTATAGTGAAGATCGCTATGAACGCGATGGTGATCATCTACATATTAGTAGAACTGGTTATTATGATCGAAATCAAGATTCTTTTTGTTGGTATGCAGATTTAAAAGCAGGTTATTTTTTAGGAATAGGTGGAACTATTAGTAAATTGTATGGTTTTGGTGAATTAATTTTAAATGTAAAAGATGAACATCAACTATATGGTACTTCATTTATAAAGACAACATATGTTCATTCTAAAATTAGTGTTGAAATGGGCATATCTTTTTATGGTGAAATAGGTGTTGAAATTCCTAAAACGAGTAATGATCAGGTTACAACTGATATTTTGTTTAATTGGAGTACACCTTTGGTTTTGACACCAGCAGATTATGTCTTTGAACAACAATATTTTTTTTATGAAAAAAGTAGCAATATAACTAAAAATGCATATACTTTTCAAACTACTAGATTAAGGTGTGGTTATATTGAAGAAGAATATATTGTATTATCTCCTCGAAGGGAAGATGCAGGCGTTGCATATTTGGTATATTCTTTTGATGATTGTATATCACAGATAAATGTGGATATGACAATGTGGAGTAATAGTGAATATTTATATACTTCAGATGGAAGTGTAGCCTTATTACAAGTGAAGGATAATAGTGGTAATTGGATAACAGTATTGGATTTGTTAAATGATATAACATTATCAACGGATCGAAATAATCCTAATAATTATATTATTTCTTTTCCTGAAAATACTAAAGAATTTAGGTTCTATGTTGCAAGTGCACAAATTGGTAATCGTAACAAAGGTAGAGTGTGCATTGGCAATATAGAAATCTTTATTAACTATTAATATAAAAAATATTTTAAATAAAGATAAACGAGAAAATAATCCTAATTTTTGTTAGTGGTTCACTAAATATACCGGTATTTTAGCAGATTTATATTGATTCAATTTTAAAAATAATTTATATAGCACAAAGAAACTACAAAAGTTGACTAATCATGAATTGAAAATAGCAGTATAATATAGGATGATTAAAATTTGTAAGTCATAGGAGATTGCTTATTGCAATCTTTTTAATTTAACAAAATATATACATATAATTTCTTTTTTGATAAATACTATTTATAGGAGGAATTGAACAATGGAAAAAACGAATGAATTAAACAAATTCTTATCGTATATGCATATGGGAAATACTATTTATAGAATTTATTTAGAACATGCAAAAAAATTAGAAAATGAAAAATTAATTCATCTTATAATTGAAATACAAGAAATATTCAAAACTCATGAAGAAGCAATTGCAAATTTGATTAAGGAATTTGATGAAAAACCTACTGATGATTTAACGTTTGCGGGAATGATGGGAGTGTATAAAGAAAAATTAAAGACTTTTGATAATGCATTCGATATTTGTTTAAGTGCCATAAAAGCAACCAATATGGGAATGATAAGTGCACTTCGATTTTTAGATGAAAACAAGGAACTATCAAAAGGAATTAAAGAATATATTATTAAAGTTATCGATGACTATGGAATTATTATAAATAAACTTAAAGAATTTCTTTTACAAGAATATAGATAGAAATTCAAAAAAGACTTCTGTATAGAAGTCTTTTTATTATAAATAAAGTAACAAAATCTATTTATTGAATAAAACAAAAAGCTATGATATAATAATAACAGAATATGATGTTAATGAGGTAAATATGAAAGATAAAACAGTACTATATAAAATTTCACAAGGAATGTATGTGTTATCAACTAAAGGTGCAAGTTGTTTTGTTGATGCGGTTAGTCAAGTTAGTGGTGGTGAGAATCCACTTGTTTGTGTTGCCGTAATGAAAAAAAATTATACAAATGAAGTCATGCATAAAACCAATCATTTTGCTTTAATGGTTTTTGGCAAAAATGATAATCCTGATATTATTAAGACTTTTGGTTTTTCCTCATCTAAAGAGATGGATAAATTTGCTAAATATGAATATTTTGAACAATTCGATGTGAAAATATTAAAGTCGATGATAGGATATATGCTGTTAGAGAAGGTTGATACTATTGAAAATGAAACGCATACTTTATTTATTGGTAAAGTCATTGATGCTGATAAATTTAAAGAAGAGGAAGCAATGACATATAGTTATTATCAAGAGCATAAGGAAGAATTATTAAAAGTTCAAACTGAACGAGGAAAAACAGCTTGGGTATGTTCGGTCTGTGGTTATGTTTATTATGGTGAAGAATTGCCCAATGAGTTCACTTGTCCAGTTTGTATGATGCCAAAGGAATATTTTAACCTAAAAAAAGAGGAACTATAGTAATGGTGAATCATGATAAAAGATCCTATTATTTTATTAAGTTATATTAATACTAAACTACGCGATCATTATTTAAACTTAGATACACTATGCGAGGATTTAAATTTAAATAAGGCACAAATAAATGATATTCTCAATAAAAAAGGGTATTATTATGATAGTATTTTGAATAAATTTGTTTATAAAGGAGAAATGAAATGATTAAAAAATTATGGTTAGTATGCTTTATTTTGTCAATAGTTTTGACACTGACATCATGTGCAGCTCAAATAGAAGATACAAATGGTACTGATAATTATGATTTAAATACGCTTACAGATGAAGATTTTTTTAAACAATCAAATGTTACTAAGTTTGGAAGTGTAACTTCTAAAATAAACAATCAAGCGACTTTAAAAGTTAAAAAAATGTCGGGAGTTGAAGTGTTAGACAAAATTAATGTATCATCAGGTAATTTAACTATTCATACCAATCTAAAAATTACAGCAGGAAATATTAAACTGGTTTTAATTTATAATGATGAAATTATTAAAGAATTTAAAATCAATGAAGAAGATAGTTATACAGGTATAGTTAATGGGGTATATTATTTAAAAATAGCAACAGAATCGGCGAATTTTAATTTGCAATATACGATTATAAAGTAAAAATGTAGTATAAATCACATATGATTTATACTACATTTTTCTTACTTTTTGAAGTAAGGTTTACTCCTAAAATTCCTCCTACTACTGATGTTAATAAATATACACCATATTTGATAAGATTAGTAGGTTGAAATGATTGTTTTGATAATAATTTAACAATTATTATGATAGCAATAATGATGAAGGTAGAAATAAAACTTGAAAGAAAACCTTTCTTTTTTTCGGTTATTCCTGTTAGCAGACCATAAATAAAGAAAATAATAGCACCGATAATAAAGGAAGTTCGATAAATACCAGCTGTGGATGTATCAATTTTTTCTTTATAGATTAAAAAAGTATAAATTAGAGAAGTTATGAACAAAATAAATAATGTAATTAAAAAAACAATTGATTTTTTTAAAAGATATTGCATAATGAATCACCAATAAAGTATATGCAATGGAAAGGAAAAAAAGAAGAAAATGCATAATTTATTTATTATTTTATTTAGAACAATTTTAGGATATGTTTTACTTACTATATCTATGAAAATTATGGGAAAAAGAGAAATAGGTCAATTAAGTGTTTTTGATTTTTTAATTGTATTATCAATTGCCGATATCATGATTATTGGAATTGAAAATTATGATGAAAGCATTTGGTATTTTATTGCACCTTTAATTACAATTGTTTGTTTACAAAAATTAGTGGCTTTTATTGATTTAAGATTTCCTAAAATAAGAGATAAAATTGATGGAAAAGAGAAGATGATTATTTATAAGGGTGTGATACAGTTAAAAGCTATGAATGAAGAAAAATATAATATGAATGATTTATATACGCAATTAAGATCTAAAGATATAAGATCCATTGAAGAAGTGGAGTATGCAATTTTAGAAACCAATGGTAATTTAAGTGTTTTTACTTATGAAGAAAATCAAGATAATACTTTTCCTTTACCACTTATTGTGAGTGGTCAAATAGATGCTGAGGCTTTAAAGTTGACTGGTAAAAATAAAAAATGGTTAAAAAATGAATTAAAAAAACAAGGAATAAAGAGTGAAAAAGAGGTTTATGGTGCAACTCTTTCTAATAATAGTTTAAAAATTGTAAAATTTAAAAATCAAAAGGTTGAAAATAAAAACGAAAAATGATATAATAATTCAAAAGGAAAAGTAGAAAATGTCTTCAAAAATTGATATTAAAAAAATTGATAAAAATTTTTCTTCTCATCTGTCTAACGACATTTCGTATAGATGGATAAATCCCTTGAATGTATCCGATATCTCAGTATATGGTTTTAATTGGTTTCAAAAAGATCGAAGATATCATCGATTTCCACAAGATAGTGATAAAAAAATGGAAAAATTAGATGGTTCTGTTGGTGTTCTTGCTAATAATTCATCTGGTGGAATGCTAGCCTTTTGGGGTTCAATCCAATCGCTTAAAATTAGAGTAAAACTTTCTTATATGTTCAATATGGGACATATGGCTTATACTGGACAAGCAGGTTTTGATCTTTATATGGGAGAAAATTTTGATAGTCTTAAATTTTATCGGACTGCTAATTTTAATTTTAATTATAATCATTATGAATTTACTTTTTTTGATAGGAATGAAGCACTCAATCAACTTTTTGTTTTAAACTTTCCCCTTTATGCATCAGTTGAAGAAATTTTAGTTGGTGTTAACGAGGATGCGGAAGTGAAAAAAGTTGAAAATTTATTTCCTAATGAGGGTAAAATTGTCTTTTATGGAACCTCAATTACACAAGGTGGCTGTGCTAGTAGACCAGGAATGAGTTATACACAAATTATTTCTAGGCATTTAGGATATGAATGTTTGAATTTTGGTTTTTCTGGAAATGGAAAGGGACATATTGAGGTTGCTCAAATTTTATCCACAATTGAAAATGTTAAAATGTTTATTTTAGATTATGAGGCAAATGTAGAGTTTACAAGATTAAAAAGTACATTAAAACCATTTGTTGCAGAACTAAGAAAAAAGTATCCAACTGTTCCAATCTTTATAATAAGTAAGATTATTTTCAGTTCGGAAACGCATTTTTCAAAAGATGCAGAAGAGGAATGTATGATTCGTAGTTATCAAGAAGAATTTGTAAAGACATGTTCTATTTTTGACAAAAATATCTATTATATAGATGGAAGGACACTACTTGGTGATGATTTTAATGAAAAGACTGTTGATGGTGTTCATCCAAATGATTATGGTTTTGCAAGTATTGCTAGAACTATAGAAAACAAAATAAAAGAAAAATTATAAGTAAAGAGGTGTTAAAATGGAAGAAAAAGATAACATTGTAGATGTAGAATCAGAGGTAATTGAAGAAAAAAAGGTGGATAATACAGGAAATTCCAATCAAAATGATCAATCTAATACGATTCTTTTTTCAATTTTAAGTTATATAGGTATTTTATGGTTAATCCCTTTATTGGTAGAGAAAAATGATAAAGTCGTTAGATTTCATGTAAATCAAGGTATAGTTTTATTCATATTTGATATTATTGGCTCAATTGCCGTAGGTATTTTATCAGCTATTTTTGTCTTTATACCAGTTATTAGTTTTTTGGGAGTTGTTATTGCTTCCTTATTTGGTATTTTATGTTTTGTACTGATGATAATTGGAATTGTAAATGCTGCTAATAAGAGCGAAAAACCATTACCTATTATTGGCAAATTTCAAATTTTAAAATAATTAAAAAAAATTAAGAGTTTTCTCTTAATTTTTTTCTTTTAAGAAAATTTTGTTTAAAACTTTCTATCCATATGAGTTTTTGCCAAATTGCTAAGCTTAAAATAATAATACTTGTAATACCTAAGATAAATAAATAATGTACATCCCATTTTTTCAACAGAATCGCAACACTAAATCCAATGATTGAAATAAGGATTAGAGAAATCATTGAAGAAAGTTGAAATCTAAATTTAGTAATTTTTATTAATTGAATTAGATTTACGATAAAACCTAATATCATGGTTGCTGTTGTAGCAATTAATACGGAATTTAGACCAATACATGGTATAAAAGATAGAACAACTAAAAGGAGTAATCTGATTATGTGAATTATAGTTGAAGTTATAAAAACTTTTTTGGCATAACCACTTGCTTGTAAAATAGCAACAATTGGAATGTGCAAATAATAGCAAATAAACATAAAGGTCAAATACTTAATGTAAGTAGTGCCCTCAGTAGTACCATAGATTAAGTTCATATATTCATTTGCAAATAAAAATAAATTGATAGATAAGATAATACTAGGTATTAAACAAAAAGTTAGACTTTTTCTTATGTAATAATGAAGGGAATTAGTTTTATTTAGGGCACTGGCTTCTGAAACACTTGGAACCATGGCAGTTGATAAAGCAAAAGGTAGAAAAGAAATAAAGGTTAGAAGAGGTATGGTATAAGCATCTAGAATAGTATATGTTGTTTGAATATCAGTTACTTTATAACCTAAGTAACTTAAAATAGTTGTGTAAAGAATAGGTTCTAGAAAATAGGTAAAGTTTCCGATTAAACGTGATGTAGTAGTGGGAACTGCCATAGCAATGATTGCTTTTCCTTCCCCACTAGTGTTATCATATGATTCAATGGGATATTTTTTAATCTTAATCAAACTATAAATAATAGCACAAATTTCACCAAAACTAAGAGCTAGAAGGCAAAAAAAAGTTGCGGTAATAATTCCATATGGTAACATAATATAAAGAAAGATAAGACTAAAACCAATTCGGCCAATTTGTTCAATCAAATTACCTAAAGAAGAAATATGCATTTTTTTAATTCCTGTAAAGTAACCTTTTAATCCATCGCTGATACCTACAAGCATAATCAAAGGTGCACCCGCTAATAAAGGATAGAAAAGATCTTCATTTTTTAAAAAATGAATAGTTAGAGGTTTTAAAAAAATAAGATATAGAATAAGCATAATAAAGGATAATAAAACCGAATATAAACATGATTTTTTAACTAATTTTTTTGGTGAATATTTCCTACTTACAATAGCTTCTGAAACAAGTTTACTAATTGTAATATTAAGACTAAATCCTGCTATACTTATAAAAAGCATAATGGTAGGAAAAGATAAAACATATAAACTCATTCCGTTTGTACCCAGCATTCTGGTTATAGCAATTTTATTGATCAGACCTAACATTTTCACTACAAAGTTAGTAATGATTATAATTAAAGTATTGATAAAAAAGGTATTATTTTGTTTTTTATTCATAACATTTTCTCCATTCAAACTATCATATGATTATGTTGCATAAATTATTTAAAAAAATAATTAGCATTATCAATAAAATTATCAACAAATTTCTTTATAAATAAACAATTTTTTGGTATAATATATTGTAACAATTTGATAGTTACTAATAGAATAGTAGAGGTGTAGATGATGAATTATAAAGATTATATTGCAATTATTGAAGATTTTCCTGTTAAAGGTATTTCTTTTAAAGATATTACTCCTTTAATGCAAAATGGTGATGTGTTTAAAAAAGCATGTGAAGAATTAACAAATTATGCTAAAAAAGTTGGAGCAACTGTTATTGTTGGTCCAGAATCAAGAGGTTTTATTTTTGGTTGTCCAGTTGCGACTAATTTAGGAATAGGTTTTGTTCCTATTAGAAAACCTGGTAAGTTACCACGTGAAGAAATTCGAGCTGAATATAGTCTAGAATATGGTAAAAATACTTTATGTATGCATGCTGATGCCATCAAACAAGGAGATAAAGTTTTAATAATTGATGATTTGCTAGCAACAGGTGGCACAGTTCAGGCTGCTATTTCACTTGTTGAACAACTAGGTGGTGAAGTAGTTGGATGTGCTTTTTTGATTGAACTTACTGGTCTTAAGGGGCGCGAAATACTAAAAGATTATAATATTTTTTCAATGATTGATTATGAATTTTAATTGTTAATTCATAACAATTCATTTTAAAATGAAAGGAGGTATGTTATGAATCAAGAAGGTTCTATTACGATTAATGATATTTTAGATTTAGCTAAAACTTATTTACACGAAGAAAAAAATATTCACTTGATTGAAAAAGCATTTTTGATAGCAAAAGAAAAACATGATGGTCAAATGCGTAAATCGGGAGAACCATATGTTCAACATCCTCTTGAAGTTGCATATATTTTGACGAATCTACATGCTGGACCTAGCACAATTGCAGCAGGTCTTTTACATGATGTGTTAGAAGACACGGATATGACTAAAGAGGAGATGGCTTTAGAATTTAACAAAGATGTGGCTGAAATTGTTGATGGCGTGACTAAAATTAGTAAATTAAAATATATGACTAAGGAAAAAGCATTGGCTCATAATCATGAAAAATTATTGTTGGCTATGGCGAAAGATATTCGAGTCGTTTTAGTAAAAATTGCTGATAGATTGCACAATATGAGAACGATTCAATTTCATGAGGAATCAAAACGGAAAAGAATTTCACAAGAAACGTTAGATTTATATGCACCTCTTGCTCACCGACTTGGTATGTATAGAATTAAGGCAGAACTGGAAGATTTGAGTTTTAAAGCAATTGAACCTGAAGAATATCATAAAATCGCAAGTGAAATAACTAGTCGAAAGGCTGAACGTGAAGAAGATATTGAGATAATGAGTTCGCAAATAGATGAACTTTTAAAAAAACATTTCATAACAAATTATGATATAAAGGGTCGTATTAAAAATATTTATAGTATTTACAAAAAAATTATCAATAAAAATAAAAAATTAGAAGATATTTACGATTTACTCGCATTAAGAATTATCGTTAATACAGTAGAAGAATGCTATAGAGTTTTAGGTATTATTCATAGCATTTGGACACCACTACCCATGCGCTTTAAGGATTACATTGCGGTACCAAAACCGAATATGTATCAATCCTTGCATACGACCGTTGTTGGTAGAGCCGGTAAAATTTATGAAATTCAAATTAGAACCTATGAAATGGATAAAGTTGCTGAAATTGGTATCGCTGCACACTGGGCATATAAAGAAAATGCAGGTTATTCACCTGAAAAAGAACAATTAGAAATTACTAATAAGTTAAAATGGTATAAAGATTTAACTACTTATGTTGAAAATTCTGATTATGAAGATCCATTAGATAGTATTATTGAAGATATTTTTAGTGCTAATGTTTATGTTTTTAGTCCAAGAGGAGATGTTTATGATTTCCCTGCAGGTTCTATGCCACTTGATTTTGCATACCGAATCCATTCAGATATTGGTAATAAAACAATAGGAGCTATTGTAAATGGTAAAATTGTTCCTCTTAGTTACAAACTAAAAACAGGAGATGTTATAGAAATTAAAACAAGTAATACATGTGCAGGACCTACGAATGCTTGGATAAAACTGGCTAAAACCTCGCATGCTAGAACTAAAATAAAAGGATTTATTAACAAAAAACAACGGGATGAAATTGTTGCAAGAGGTAGTGAGGAGTTTAATACTGTTGCCAAAAGTCTTGGCTATAATCCAACAAATTTGGATGAAAAAACAATTAGCACTTTCTTTTCCAAATATAATTTTAAAACACCAGAAGATTTACTGTGGTGCATTGGTAAAGGAGAATTGTCAGCACTTGCGGCAATGAATCGTATTTTAGGTTTAACGGATACTAAATTAGACAATGAGACCGCATTAAAACAATATAGTGAAAGTAGTTCAAATACTAGAAAACAAGTTGCGCACAATGGGTATGGAATTATTGTCGAGGGATTAGATCGAGCAAAAATTAAACTAGGTAATTGTTGTCAGCCCGTTTATGGTGATGAAATTGCTGGATATATTTCTAAAGGTAATGGTATCATTGTGCATCGATTAAGTTGTCCTAATATTGATAAAAACGGTAGTGAAAGATTTATTAATATTTATTGGGATAAAGAGTCACATGGCAAGGTTTTTGATACAACCCTTAAAGTTTCCACATTTGATCGTAAAAATTTATTAGCTGATATTATCAATATATTAAATACTTGTAATGTTACTATTGCATCTGTTACACTTAATAAAAATAGAAATGGTGAATGTATTGTAAAATTTAAATTACAAGTGGCTAATTTAATCGATTTAAATAATACGATTCTTAACCTTAATAAAATGTCTGAAATTTATGATATTGAAAGGATTTTTAAATAATGAGAGTAATTATTCAAAGAGTTTTAAAAGCCGATTGTATTGTTAATAAAGAAATTGTTTCTTCAATTCATCATGGTATGATGATACTTGTTGGATTTACTCATACGGATAGTGAAAAAGAAATAGAACAAATGGCCCTAAAGATAGCAAAATTGAGAATTTTTGAAGATTCTAATGGTAAAATGAATTTATCCATTCAAGATGTTGGAGGTAGTATTTTATCTATTTCACAATTTACACTGTATGCTAATTCCAAAGAGGGGAATAGACCATCTTTTATACAAGCTATGAATCCTAAAATAGCATCTGAATTATATGAAAAATTTAATCAAAAAATAAACTCACTAGGTATTCCCCTTGTTTCTGGTATCTTTGGTGCTGATATGAAACTGGATATGATTTGTGATGGACCTGTTACTATTCATTTAGAGTATTAGGAGGAAAGAATGTATCGTAACATTATTTTAGAATTTTTGGCTAACAATGATCAAACACTACATGAAAATGGATGTTATCAAATGACAATAGTTCTTTTTCCCTCTCAAACTTTAGGTTGTAATCGACTATTTAAAGAAGATGATGATGTAACTATTTATCATATTAAAAATCCATATACTTTTGAAAAAACTTATTCAATGCATAATTTAGAAGGAACTATTGTTGAATTGTTGATTGAAGATCAAAATAAAAAAAAGTTTTCTTATAGTGATTTTCAATATGAGATAAAAGATCCGTATTATTTAAAAGATATTAGAGAACAAAAATTTTTATCAATAGAAGTAATGCCTATATTTACTAACAATGATTTCATTGCTTGTGCTCTGAATTATAGTAATAAAGAAGAAATGGATTTACATATTTCTAATAAAAAATGGTCCACATTTATTCATAAACTTTTGGAAGAACAAGATAAATTTTATAGTGACGATGTATTATGGAAAATTATAGAAAATGAAAATTTATATTATATTGTAAAAAATATTAATAGAAATAAATATTTTATGAATAAACAATTTCAAGATGATTATCAATATTCAAAAAATCTTATTTCAGTTCAAGATAAAGAATATTCACAATTGAAAAAACACCTTTCAATGTTTAAGAAAATTGTAGATGATAAAATAGAAATTTATTATTTAGCAAAAAATTTATGTAGTGATTTAGATAATCAGGTAGATGTATATTTATTTGCGTTAATCAATCACCATCATTTTAAAGAAAAGTATGCTTTTATATTTGCAAAAGATTTAGAAGATCATCAGCCTATAATAGAATTTTCAAAAAAATATTTCATGGCCATTAAAAAAGTAATACCTGATAGTATTTGTAAATTTTATCAAATTGATAAAAATACAGTTGGGATAGTCATTAATCGTGAAATAAAGAAAAAAGAAGAAGTCGATTTGCGTTTCATTTTAAAAAAAGAATATTTTATATTGGTAAATTTTCCTAAAAATTTATCGTTAGAAACAGATTTAGAAAAACTTTCTTTATATTTAAATGATGTTTTACCAACAGAATTCAATTTACATCACTATAAAGAATATTGTCATCAACAAAATCTTCAAAAATTAGAATGTGATTCTGTTTTTGAAAGTAAATCAAAAATAATGATTAAAGCAGATACGATGAAAACAATTGGTCAAATCATAAATCCTATTTTACCGGATTATTATAGTATTGCTAATTATCAAATTTTTGAAAATGCTATGATAAATATGTTTGATACGAGTTTAAAAAAAGATTTTGAGAGACCTATTTTTACTATTTTGACTAAATCTCTTGCAAGAAGAAAAATATATGAACAATTAAAAAAAATAATTATAAAATATCCTGAAACTAAAATAATTTTGCATACAGCTAAAATTTTTAATGAATCAGTAGAAAGCATTTATCATGCTATGATTAAGATAAAAGAACTAGGTTATATCATAATTATAGATTCTAGTATTTTTATGAGTCTTGAATATAATATTTGTTTGAAGTTAGCAGATGCCATTTTGATTCGAAAAAATGAATTAACCAATTCACTAATTAGTAATAATCCATTTAATCAAAGATTATTTAACACGTATTATGAGTATGGTAAAGTAGTAATTTTTGAGGGGATTCCTAAAGAATGTGATGTTGAATTGATCAATGAATTAACATGTTTAATAATTGATAAGAATTAAATATGTTGAAATAGGAAAACTGAAAGGAACATTATCATGAAAAAAGTAAAAGAATTTTTATTATCGATTATTTTACCTCGAAAAATGTATCGTCATCATAGTATGAAAGTTATATATTCGGTATTCGTTTTTATATTGTCAGCATTTCTATTATTATTTTCAATAAATTTATCCACTAAACGTTTTATGAAAGATATGATTGGTAGTGTTAATTTTGAAGAAAATGATTATAAGGTGGTAAATGAGATTCAACTACCAAAATATCGAATTGCTAAGTCAAATAGTGGTGGATATTATTTAGATGTAGAAGAAGTAGGAGAAGATGGAAAAGCAGACAATTTTAAAGGTGTTTTTGAAATTTTATTTGAGGATAGTAAAAATAATCAACTAAAATTAAATATCGTTTTTGATGAAAGTTGTGATTTATTTGGTGATGATCCTGCAAAATCAGTTGATAAAGATTTGTTTGATTTAAAAGGGTATATGACACAAACTCGCGAAGACAAAACGACTTATCTTCTTTATATATTTACTAAAAAATCATTTTATTATTTGTATGATTTAGGTCAAGAAAAAGATAGTAGTGGAAAATGGGTAGATAATGCTAATACTAGATATGGTTCATATGAAATGGATAACAATGGAGCATATAAATACTATTTACCGACTGATGTCTCAGAGGTAATGGATGAAAATGGGCCTATTTTAAATCAATATGGTAATTATGATACTAGTCTTTGGACAACAGAAACAACCAAAGATGCTAAAACTATAATTGATGGAAAAGAATTTTCAGCTCAAAGAAGAATTAAAGATGATATGCGATATGCCATTTATAATGGTGAATATGTGTATGGTAATATTGATATTGATAAAATAAATGCTGAAAGCGATGCTGTTAATTTTGGGAAAAATAATGATATAAAATATGTTTTAACAAATCATGTAGAATTGATGGCAGAAGCAGATGCCAACATTCAAAAAAGTATGTATTCCTTTTTTGTTGTTATCATTAATATTGTTTTTCCGTTAGTTTGGGTTTTCATTACGTGGTTATTATCACGTAAATTTGTAATGAATAAATTTAAAGAATATTATGCAATTTGTTCAATTACGTATATTACAACCTCAATTTTAGGCTTTATTTTAGGTTTCTTTATTAAATTTGATACTTTAATGTTTATTTTGTTAATTATTGAATTAATTTATTATATTTTTGTAACTTTTAGAATCAATACGGATCCTAATTTATTGAATCCAAAAGATGAGGAAAGAAAAGATGATAGTAATGATAATAATAAACCTGAAGTGGAGCAACCTGCTATAACATTTAAAAAAATAAAATCTGATGATGCTTATCATGTTGAATAAAAAAAAAGAAAAAAAATCATAAATTAAGGTTACCCTTCATATAGTGTATTGACTAAAGGGGGATTAGTTTATGAAAAAAAATCAACTTGCTTTAATCTTCTTAACCTTAATTACAATGCTAGCTGTTTGGTATTTTAAGAGTCCAACTGCAGAAAAAGATGATGATCCGACTATTATTGTTACAAATTCAAAAAATCAAGTATTGGCTAGTATGAGAGAGGCTATTAGAAATGAAAGAAGTCAAAAAATTGCAGATCTCAATAATATTATTGCTGACGAAAATGCGACAATTGTTAGTAAAACTGCCGCAACCTTAGAAAAAGAGCAATTATCAACAATTTCTGAACAAGAAGTATTACTAGAGATTAAAGTAATGAATTTAGGCTATTCAGACGCTTTTGTTCATAGCACTGCTAGTGGTGTTGAAGTAATTGTTATTGCGAATGAATCTAGTGCTACTGCTGCACTTGATATTATCAATATCATTCACGAAACTTTAGATAAAACAGAGAGTGTTGTTGTTAATTTTATGACAGCAGATCAACTAAAACAAGCATAAAACCATAAATAGATAGACCTTCTATTTATGGTTTATCTTTTTATGAAAAAGAAAAAATAAGACATAATATTAGATAAGGTATAAAAATGAATAATTATTTAAAAAACGAACGCTATTTTGTAATGAAAATCCGAAAAAATTTAGATTATCAAACATTAGAAAAATTTTTTCAAGGTGTTTCTCTTGCAAAAAATAAAATAAATTACTTATTTACTCATAATTGTTGTTATCTCAATGGTGAACTAGCATCAAAGCATTCAATTTTAAGATATAATGATTATTTAATGGTTGACATTAGTAATTTTGAGCATTTAGATTATTTGCCACTTGATTATAATCTTAAAATTTTATATGAAGACGACTATTTGTTAATTGTGAATAAACCATCAGGTTATATTATTTATCCAGATAATAAAGAAAAAAATGGTACAATGGCCAATATGATTGCTGCTTATTATCAAAAAAAACAGATGAATTGTACTATTAGACATTGTCATCGTTTAGATATGGACACAACAGGATGTTTAATTTATGCTAAGGATTTAATTACTCAAAGTGCGATGGAACAATTATTTGAAGAAAACAAACTTTTGAAAAACTATCTTGCAATTGTTGAGGGAAATGTTGTAAAAGATAGAGTCATTTCAACGCCAATTGCAAAAGATCGTCATCATAATAGTAAAATGATTGTCAGTAGAAATGGGGGAAAATGGGCCAAAACAATTTGTAAAGTTATATCTCATAATCAAAATTTTTCTTTGCTTAAGATAAGAATTGAATCAGGACGTACACACCAGATTAGAGTACATTTATCTAGTATTCATCATCCAATATATGGGGATGAATTATATGGTGCAAAAATAAAAACGAGAATAATGTTACATTGTTATCAAATTACCTTTGTTCATCCTATTTTAGGTAAAAAAATTGATATTAAAGCACCTATTTATAATGATTTTAAAGAAGTGATAAAAAAAGAGAAATTAACTTGCGAAAAACGAAAAATTTTGTTATAATGTAAAAAGGTGATTAAAATGAAAAAAATAAAAGTATTTTTATTTATAATAGCAATTTTAAGTTGTGGCTTACTGGTTGGTTGTGATACAACAGGTAATACTGAAGATGGTGGTACTTCAAATATTATTCAACTAGAAACACCACAAAATATTCGTTTTGTCGAGTATAGTGGGAATTCTATTTTATTTTTTGATTTAGTAGATGAAGCAAACAGTTATCAGATTACAATTTTTAAAAATAATGTTTACCATAGTAGAATTGATATAACAAATGAAGAAGCTGTTCTTGGTATTTTGTTAAAAGATTTAAGTGAAGGTGAATATTCGCTTACAATTAAAGCAATGGCAAAAAGTGGTAGCAAGATTTTAAATTCGCAAGCAAGTGAAGCAATCTCTTTTACAATTGATGGTAGTGGTGATATTTCTGGTACTAAATATAATGTAGTTTTTGATAGTAATGGTGGAACTCAAGTCACAACGCAACTTGTATCAAGTGGCAATTGTGCAAGTGAGCCGACGAAACCTAGAAAAACTGGATATGTATTTGTTTGTTGGCTATTAGATGGTGCTGTATATGATTTTGACACTCCAGTAATTTCTAATATTACATTAGTCGCTTCTTGGCAAAAAAGTGATAATCCAGATGGTGAAGATATTGAGTTAAGTGAATATTATGCAGCAGCTAAAGATTTAACAGGTACTGCCCTTAAAAATAAGTTACGTAGTATTATTTCCACAAATGTTAAAAATACAACTTATAGTTTTTTAACTTCATCTAATGGTCTGCCATATACCGATGCAGATCCAGAAATTGCTGGAAACATAATTTTATTTTATGGTAAAGTTTCTGTCAAAGCAAGTAGCAGTTGGAATCGTGAACATGTATGGCCAAAATCTAGAGGATGGTTTAAAACAAGTGGTGCTGGTGCTGACATTCACCATATTCGTCCTGAAGATATGAATGTTAATAGTAAAAGAGGAAATCTAATAATGGGAATAGTATCAGGAGGAAAAAACAATCAATATACAAATGGGGTTTCTGGCGGATACTATAATAGTAATTTGTATGAACCAATTGATTCTGTTAAGGGTGATATCGCTAGAATTTATATGTATATGTTAATTAGATATGCGCAAACTGATTCATCTTATCCAATTACAAATGTTATTTCTTCTATGCAACTTTTACTACAATGGCATAATAGTGATCCAGTTGATGAATTTGAAAAAGTGCGCAATGAAAGATCATACGAGGTTCAAGGAAATCGTAATCCTTTTATTGACTATCCTGAATTTGCTGAAATGATTTGGGGATAATAAAAACATTTGATGCTAATAATAGTGTCAAATGTTTTTTATTAGTGATCTAAATCTACATATGTGTGTCATATAGACATTGCAAAACGATATATAAATAAAAAAAGTCTTCTTTTTGAAGACTTAGATTTATAAAGATGGAGGCTCCGACCGGATTTGAACCGGTGATCAGGGTGTTGCAGACCCACGCCTTACCGCTTGGCTACAGAGCCATAATCAAGCATTTAATATTATATCAAATTTTAGCTTATTAGTCAAATAATTCAATTCAGATTTATAAATCTTTTTGTTGTATTATATGAAAAATAATGATATAATATAACAAAAAAGAGGAAAAGAGTATGAATATGAAAAAGGTAATTTTATTTATTGGTTTAACGTTTCTGATATTTTTAGTGACAAGCTGTAATAATGATAATCATAAAAATGAACATCAACATATATTGGAAACTATGTATGGATTTAGTCCCACATGTACTAATTCTGGTTTAAGTAATGGTACAAAATGTTCGATTTGTAATACAATTCTTGAACAACAAGTTGAAATACCTGCTTTAGGACATAATTTAGGAGATTGGGAAATTATAGAAGCAACATATACCCAAAATGGTAAGAAAAAAAGAAAATGTACTAGATGTGATTATTTTGAAGAAGAAGATATTCCAATGCTAGATGCTGAAGCCTATGTTGATGATATCATTAAAAGTGTGGTAATTCCAAGTGAAATTATGCAAGATATAACACTTCCTGTTGCAATTGAAGGAGTAGATATCAAATGGAAAACTACAAATACTTATTTGCTTACCTCAGAAGGAAAAATAGTTGAAAGATATGCTAGTAATAAAAAAGTATCACTGATTGCAACCTATTATTTTCATAATTTTTCAAAAGAAGTTACATATAATATAGTAATTTTAGGATATACAGATGATGAAAAACTACAAATGGAAATGGATAAAATATCTTTTCCGGAAATGGTTAGTGGCAATCTTGATTTGAAAACAAATTTTAATTATGGGATTGTAGCAACTTATATATCTAGTGATCCTGATTGTTTAACAAATGAGGGAATTGTCACTTTACAAGATAAAGAAGTTATAGTATCTATGACAGTTATTTTAAAATTAGGAGAAAAGGAAATGGAAAAAACTTTTGATTTAAAATTGGCAAAATATGAGCCAGATGTTAAGAATCATCAGATTATTGAATATGCTAAAGATTTTGATATCAATACACAAGAGAATTTAAGTATTAGTAATGATAGGTTAGTTCTTGCCGATGATACTGTGACTGCTACATATTATTCAAAAGAAATAAATACTTTAGGCTTTACATCTTTAGTAGGTTCTTGGTCAGCGATTTCATCAACAGATGCTACTTGTGAATTAAAAATAAGTGTGAAAGTTGATGATGTATGGAGCGAATATATTACCTATAGTCCTTGGGGATTAGGTCTTCAAAATGCATCTTATGATCAAAATAATGGAATGATTAAATTAAGTACTGATGAAGTAATAGTGTTAAATAATAAAAAAGCTACTGGTATTAAATATTCCGTAACGCTAAATAGGAAATCCTTAAGTGTTGCTAGTCCTAAATTATCTTTAGTTAGTTTTGCTTTATCCATTCCTGATTATAGTTATTATGTTGACACCAAAGATTTGCCTAAAGAAGTTGTTTATGATGTTCCTAAATTGTATCAAGGTGCCGTACCTGTCATAGGAAATAGTATTTGTAGTGCAACTTCAACAACAATGTTGCTTAAGTACCATGGTTTTCATTTTAGCAGTTTTGATGCAGAATATGAACATCGTTATATTGCAAGTATTGTGCGTGACTATGGCAATAATATTTATGGGAATTGGGTATATAATACTGTTACAATGGGTGGATATGGGTTAAATTCTTATGTTGCAAGGATGTATTCTGTTGATGAATTAATTTATCATTTAGCACATGTGGGACCAGTAGCCTTAAGTGTAAAAGGTACGATGATTTCAAGTGAAAAAACTTATACAACTGCTGGTCATTTGATTGTTGCTATTGGTTATAAATATGTTAATGATGTACTTTATATTGTATGTAATGATCCAAATGTTGAAAATGTGTATTGTGAATATAGCCTTAGCGTTATCAATAATACATGGCGTAACATTACATATGTAGTTGAAAAATAGTATCATAACTTAAAATACTAAGAATATCTTAATTTATATTCTTAGTATTTTTTATATAGATTTTATATGAATGATAATTTTAGCGTTTTAATTGCAAAAAAGTCAAAATTATAGTATACTATTTTAGTAAGTTAGATGCACCCTTAGCTCAGTTGGTAGAGCAACTGACTCTTAATCAGTGGGTCTAGGGTTCGAGTCCCTAAGGGTGTACCATGTAATAAAGCCTAAAAGGCTATTTTGCCTTTAAAGTCCTAAAAAACGTAAGTATTTTAGGGCTTTTTTAGTTGTTGAAGTTGTCCAAAAATGGTCTAAAGTAGGATTCATAATCGAGGCTATATTTTTGTCTTTTTCTAGATTTAATAGGTCTTGAACTTTTAAAAGAATAAAAAAAGCAAATTAATAGTCTAATTTTTTTGGATATAATATAATAAAATCGAAATGAATAAAATTTAATTGACGGGGGCAATGATTTATTCATTTTATAAATCAAACTTGAATAATTACAGGGGGGATTTTGACAGAGTATCAGTTCGATACTTTTTTTTATTATTTCAAGGAATAAAAAAGAAAGGAGGAAATGACGAAAATGAAAATAATTTAAAAAAGAATGGTAGAAAAAAAAGAAACAAAAAAAATAAAATAAAGGAGAATTTATGAAAAAAGGAAGTATTATCTTTAAACAATGTATTAAAAAAATTAGTTTTGTTTTAGTGCTAATCCTTACAATGGGGATTATAGTTCAAAGTTTAAAAACAACCACCAAAGCATCAAGTGCAGAATTACCAAATCCAGATACAAAAATATATTATAATAATGAATCCTGTTCAGAATACACAGATAGTGATTATTTGTATCATGATGAAAGTAATACAATATTTACATATAAAAATAATGTTTGGAGAAAGAATTTAGAAGAAACTTCAATTTATTCTATTAAGGTATTAGGTGATGATGGAATCATAAATATTATTCCTAGAGATTATTTTATTCACAGAGGCGAATATTTTATAATAGGGGAAGAATATGCTTTTTATTTAAACACAACAGAGTTAAATGAATACGAAAATGAGATAGAAGTATTCATTATAGATATTGAAAGAACCTATGATTTAGATAACATAGAAACAGCAAGTCAAGTAACACATAAAGTAACTCCAATATTCCAAGCAGAATATTTGTATCTAACATCGCAAAAAGGAAATTTTAATTATAGTGGATATTATAATAATAAATATAAAACAATAGATATCAATAATTTATCAGGTCAAAGTAGTATTGTTATTCCAAAACCATATTTTATGGAAAATGGTTATCATTTTGCAGAAACAAAATCTTTCTTTTTTAATGATGTTTCCTTTTCAGCCTTTTTACAAAATGAGCAACATTTAAACATAGGAGATACAAAATACGAACCATCAGAAGATAAAGGATCTTTTTTTATAAGAAGTGATTTATATTTTAATGGTGTCGGGAAACAAGAAGCTTCTAGTATAATTGCTGTTTTAAGATTTGTATTAGGATATGTTCCTTATCTTAATACAGCGATTGAAATTTTAGATGCTATTGAAACAGGATATAATTTTGCGATTGCAGCATCACAAGATTTTAGGGAAGATAAATCTTATGGAGAAGCCTATAAAGAAATTACGTATGCTTCAGCCATAGAACAAATAGAATACTATGGTTATTTAATAAAATCAATATCAAGCAAAATAATTTCTAATAAAAATGATCCAATATATTTTGGCACAACAAGTGAAAATAATTATGTAAAATGTAAATTCACATTAGGACAAACAGAGGAATGGCATACAAGATTCAATTCTTCAATTAAAATGACGATCTTAAAAGGTTCGGAAGAATTAATAACAAGCACAGGGTATTATTCTGAAAGCATAAGAGATAAAGAATATAAAGAAATACAAGAAGATACAAGTGTTAGTGGATATTCATTAGAAGAAGGAAGTGATTATTTTAGTTTTACACCAAAATACACAAGTGAATATACTTTAAAGGCAAATAATTCATTAATTAAAGTAATCAATTCAGCCAATCAAATTGTAGCTAGTTCAAATAATGAAGTAAAAGTAATACTTTATAAAAATCAAGATTATAAAATAGAAACGAGAAGCTTAAATGGAATAAATCAATTTAGTTTATCAATTCTTACCAAAGAGTATCAGTTTGAAAGCAGTGCATATTTTTCAATACAACCATATAATACCTATATTTTAAAATGTGAGCCTACAGTAAACGAAACATATGAAATATCATTTAATAATGAAAATGCTAAAATATCAATTCTAAATAAAGAATATAGAAACATAAAAACGAATGAAAATAATAAATTGACTTATCATTTTTTAGCAAATCAAATCTACTACATCCTAATTGAAAATGAAACATCAAGTAGTATTCCTGTAACAACTTTATATTCAAACAAACCACAAACTATTCAACTTGATGAGAATATATCCAATACAATAATAAATGGAGATAAAATATATTCATTTACAGCACCAAGCAAAGGATTATATAGTATTGCAATAATTTTAAATCAAGAAGAATATTTAAAATTATATAGCAAAAGTTCTTCTTCAATAGTTAGTTATAATTTAAAATATTTAAATGGAGGGTTAATATATGACAATATTAATCTTTTGGAAAATGAAACTCTTTATTTTGGATTTGAAAATGTTGAAAACTTAGAAATTCAGTTTAGTATTCATCGAGGAGAATCTATTTTTAAATGGTATAAAGATGGTGTTTTAATACAAAATAATGCAATATATTTAAAACAAGGAGAAGATTGCTATATTTCCGTAAAAATTAATGATATGCCTTTTCCTACAACTGTTATTAGAGGAGAGAATATTATACAAAGCACATTCAATCCACAAACAGGTCATTTAAAAATTAATGATGATGCAATTCCAACTTCGGTTATTCTATATCCAGAAAGTTTAGAAGTTATAAAAGACAATGATTCTAGTAGTTTAAAAGTTTACGTTATGGTAAATTTGACTATTTCTGTTAGTTCATTGCAAACAACATCTTTTGAAGGAGTGGAGTGGAAAATTTCATCTCCTTCAAATGACGATTCCTATACAATTACTTTCGAATTTATATTTAAAAATGGGAAAAATTGTGAAAAAAAAGTAACTAGTAAAACAAATGAAACAGGAACTTTTTGTTTTAAATGTTTAAATGAAGCTTTAGATATAGAATTTTCAGTTTATACAGCAGTTGCTGAATTGCAAGTTAGTAGCATTTTATATGAACATTCTACCTCAAAAAAGCAAATAAAATTGAAAAATAGTGCAATCGAAGAATGTGATGAAAACCAAGAAAGTTTTGAATGCAAAAATATAACAGTTAATTTGCTATTTGCGGGAGGTAGTGGAACAACTTCAGATCCATATAAAATTTCAAATGAAAGACATTTTTTAAATATGCGTTATATGGAAGAATTAGTAAGACTTAATTATGATGAATCTTATTCTATGATAGCAAAACATTTTGTTTTAATAAATGATATTACTATTCAATCCGATTTTAAACCACTTCCATATTTATATGGTTCATTAAAAGGGTATAACAATCAAAAGAGAACAATTACCATTTCTAAATTTTTAAATGGAAAGGAATATCAAGGAGTAGGACTCTTTGAATATGTTTGGTATGGAACAGTATCAAATATAGTTGTAAAAATACAAAATGAAGAGATAGCAAGTTCAGACTACATTTATAGAAAAGGTGGGATATGTGGATATCTTTTGCACGGAACAATTACCAATTGTGAAACTTATGGAAATTTTATTAAAGAAAGCAGTAATCCTATGGATTCTTTTGTAGGAGGAATTGCAGGAGAAGTGTTAGGTGGAACAATAAATAATTGTAAAAGTTATATTAATATTTCAACTTATGGAACTGCTGGAGGAATCGCAGGAAATTGCTATTCAGGAACAATTACAAATTGTAGTTATGAAGGAAAAATAGAATATCATTATAAAACAGGAACGATTACAAAAGATTCACAAAATGTAGCTATTGGAGGTATTGTAGGATATGCACATACAAGTACAATAGAAGATTGTTCAGTATCGTCTTTACAATCTTTACAAAATACATTAATATATTATAAAGGAGCAGAAAACAAAGACAAGTATTTAAAACCACGAATGGGACTTATAGCTGGAGAATATAAAGGGACAGCATCTAATTGTAAAACAAATGGAGCTATAATAAACACTGGTAAGTTACAATCATTTAAAACAGGAGGATTTTTAGGTATAGGTGGAACGACACACAATCAAAAAGAATATATATCATCAAGCGATGATAAATTAATAGGAAAGGATGAATAAAATTGTTACGTCTTGAAAAAATAACAAAAACCTACATTTCTAAAAATAAAAATAAAACAGAAGCCTTAAAAAATATACAATTGTTTTTTCCATCAAAAGGAATGCATTTAATTTTTGGAAAAAGTGGTAGTGGAAAAACAACTCTTTTAAATATCCTAGCAGGACTAGATAACGAATATGAAGGAAAATTAAGCCTTTATCATCAAGAAATCAAAACAAAAAAAAAGTTGGAAAACTATCGAAAAAATTATGTAGGATTTATTTTTCAAGACTACAATTTAATACCCGATTTAACAATAGCACAAAATCTCAGTGTAGGAATAGCATTTAAAAACAACGAAGAAAAAATTAAAGAAGTATTGACCCAAGTTGGATTAAGTGGATATGAGAACCGATACCCCTATGAGTGTTCAGGAGGAGAACAACAAAGAATAACGATAGCAAGAGCTTTAATCAAAGAAAGCCGAATCTTAGTTGCAGACGAACCCACAGGAAATTTAGATAAAGCTAATAGTGAAGAAATATATGAATTATTAAAAGAAATTTCAAAAAGAATATTAGTCATTGTTGTAAGCCACGATGAAGAATTAGGGAAAAAATATGCCGATAGAGTGATTAAAATTCAAAAAGGGGTAGTAATTGAAGATACCCAAAAAGAAGAAATGGAAGAAAAAGAAGAGATAATGCTTCCAGACAAAAGCAATGTCCTTTCCAATAAAGTAGCTTCCAAAATGGCATTACATCATTTTACATATAAAAAAGTGAGAACGAGTATTACTATTCTTTTAATGGTCATCAGTTATTGCATAATTTCTTTTACTCTATCCATTTTTCAATATAATTCTATAGAACCACATCTTTATTTAATAGAAAAACAAAACTATGATTATTTTCAGATTGATAATGTAGATTATAATGCTTATGAATATATTAAAAGTGAAGGTGTAAAGTCCTCTTTATATTTTGGTTATTTTGCTTCTCCATCTATTATTTTAGATAGTAAAAAAGAAGCAGAAGAAATGGGATTTACATTTTATGAATCTGAAAAAACAAAGGACGTATTAGATGATAATTCTTATTATGTTACTGATACAGAAATAAGAAGCTGGTTTTATTCAGGAAGTAAAGCAATTATAGATGGAGAAGAAGTAGAATTAAATTTTGATGATTATGAAGTTCAAGATTTAATCGGCAATCGATTAGCAACAAGTAATAACACAATCGCAGGAATTATAAAAAATTCTTATAATGATGTTCAAAATGAAAATGAAATAATTCGTTATGATAAGACCTTATTTCAATACATTATAAATAGTAAAATTTTGGATGGTTCATCTCCTAATTTTGATTGTGAAGTTAGTATGTCAAGTAAATTTCAAACTATAACAGACCGTATTCATTCTTTTTATACAAATACTTTTTTAGATGCTGAAAATATCATTATAGAAGAAAATAATGAATTAAATTATCTTACTGATTATGAAGAAACGGATAATCATTTGGCTGAAAACGAAATTTATATTAATTTAAGTTGTTATAATCAACTCTTTGGAAGTCATTACGCAGCAAATTATTTTGTAAATTGTGAAAAAATAGAGGGTAAAAATGTTTATACTTTAAAAAGACAACCAGAGCATTTAGGAGAAACAATAAATATAAATGTATATAATTCCCGATTTAAAACAAATAATGCTATAAACAATTTAAAAATTAAAGGGATAGTCATAGAAGATATAGATGAAATTGATTCTGAAAATAAAATATATTTTCCAAGAGTCCTAGAACAAAAATATGTGATGTTAACAGAAACTTTTAGTGTTCTTATAAAAACGGATAGTGTAAAAAATTTAAGTTCTTTTTTAAATACGCTTTTCCGAAAATATAATGTTGAAATCATTACTCCGGTTAGTCACAATTCATTAGGATTTCAATTAATAGATTTTGAAAATTCATTATCCCAAATTCAACTCATTATGTTTTTACTATGTATTTTGATTACAATCATTATTATCTTATTAACAGGGGTATTAATATCTGGACACGTTTCTTCTAGGAAAAAAGAAATAGGGATATTAAAAGCAATGGGAACAAGAAATAAAGATATTTATAAAATATATATATTTGAAATCCTAATTATCAGCATTCCCATTTGCATTTTAGCTTTAACTTTATCTCCTATTTTAATCAATTATATAAATAATAATTTAGGACTTGGTTATTTAGAAAAAGAATATGTGCAATATTTCCGATTTATCTACTATAAATGGACAAATATTCCATTTACAATTTTAGCTATATTTATCGTCAATACTTTAGGGGTATTTTTACCTTTAATAAAAATTAATCGTTTAAATGTTATCAAAGCAATTAAAGAAGATTAAATCATTTAGAGGACAAAGCAATTTGTTCTCTTTTTTATTAAATTATTTGATTAAAAAAAACAATAATGATATAATTTTAATAGAAGTTTAGCTGTTTAAATTATAAAAGACCACATAATATTTTAGACATCAATAAGAAAGTATATTATCCACGATTTTTAAACTAAAGTAAGAATAAAAGGAGGGATAAAATATATGAAAGTAATTTTAAGAACAGGAAGATTTCTATGGATTTTAAAATGAAAAAAGAGGTGTGCAATGAAGAAAATAGTATGTTTATTATTTATAAGTATGAGTATATTTCTATTTGGATGTAATTCAGAAAAACTACAAGAAAAGCAAGATATTCAAGAAAATAATGTAAATGTAAACAATGTTGAAGAAACAAAGACTGAAAAAACACCAATTAGAAAAACAGATACTGATCCTGAAAAACAAAAAGTTTTAGATTTTTTATATGAAAAAACAATAGATGAAATTGAAAGGTATTGTAATTGGGATGCAGTGATGGATGAACATTTTGAAAAATTTTCAACTTCAAGAACTGTTATATATCCTGATGATTTAAAGAATTCAATATCAACAGGATTTTTTCAAAAATATTTTTCTGATGATATAGAAATGCAAGAAAAGTTAAGTCAGTTACCAATACATATTAAATACTTTATATATAAAAAACTAGCGAAGTAAGAAAATTAGCATCATGTAGACATAAAAAATAGGGGGGCGTAAAACATGAAGCATTTGAAAAGAATTATTATTGCTTTATTTCTTTTCATCTTTACAAGTAGTTTTCAGACAAATATTGAAAATGTTAATGCATCAAATTCAAACACTATTTTTGGATATCATGTTTGTATTAGCCAAAACATATTATATTATGATTATTCTCGAACCAATACGAAAATTTTAAAGTTAGAAGATGTGAATTTTTATCAAATAGGTAATACAACTTTTAGCAAAGGAAGATATGGTTGGATATTAAAAGATGGAGAAACATTTTTTAAATACCAATCTGATGGGGTTTGTCCATATTTTGATTATTATTTAAATGATTTTATTATTGTTTATACTAGTATGGATGAATGGTTTGTTCATCTTCCATCAGAAATAAATAAAGGGAATTTGTATTATATAGATGATGGCATAGCTACATATGCATTTGATTGTGATTATGATTTTACTGATTTTAACAGAGATTTTAAAGAATATGAATCTGGTTATAAACAAAATCAAGTTACACATTCAAGACAAATATATAATAGTTTTTATTTTGAAAATTTACATAAAAATATAGGAAATAACGTCGATGGGTCTTGTGCATATGTTGCATTAGGCTCATTACTTAGTTATTATGATATCTTCTATAATGATGATATCATCCCTGATACTTACACACAAAATGATGAAACTATAAAATTTATAGAAGATGAATATATTTATTCGACCACATTAAATCAATGTTTAGAATCACCTGCCGTTACTGAAGAATTTCACCAATTTTTGTTAAACGAAGTAGGCAAAAAATTGTTTGGTTATGTAAAATATGGTTTAACAATAAATGAAACAAAAACTTTGTTAGAATATTATTTAGAAAATTATACACCATTAACATCTTCCGATTATACAATAAGTAAATTATATTCAGGGCAAAGTGTAAAAAATGCTATTGAAGCTAATATTCCTGTTTTTATGGGAATTAGTAGTTGGTTTACAGATGAAAAAAGTCAAGTTTCATCAAATAAAATAGTTAATACGATTAATACAAGATTAAACTTAGGTCATGCCGTAGTAGCTTATGGATATGCAGAAACATCAACAAATAAAACATTTTATAAAACCCATTTAGGATATTTAAATGAAGGATTAAATAATTTAAATAATTATTCAAATACAATGCTTTATTCTTATGGCGATATTGAGGGATTATTATTACGTTTTGATAAAAATAATGATAACTGTAGTAACGCTTATGTTTTTAAAGACGAAACAGGCGAAGAATATGAGTATTGTGCAAAATGTCAAAAACTAATAATTGATAATATCCATATGAATTGCAATTCTTCAAATTATGAATATGAATTACATTTGGAAAGAAATGATCAAGTAATTTATGAAATTGACCTTGAATGTGGAGCAACATATGATTTTTCTGTATCTTCACAAAAAAGTGTGGAAGTAGATTTATATGATGAAAATGATAATTTAATTATAAATGGAACAAAAACACAAAAAAGCAATGGTGATTATGAAACTTATATTGTAAGAAATCTAGATAAAGGGAAATATTATCTCAAAACAAAATTGACAAGTATTTATGAAAGTGGAGATATACAAACCACTATCAAACCAAGAAATGCAACAATAGAAAGTTTAACAGGAAAAACGGAAGTGGATGTTTTAAATCATTTACATAATCATCAAAATCGTTTTAGTTTATATGCAAGCGAAAGTAAACTATATCGTTTTGAATTAGTAGGAGAAAAAAATGAAACTTTTACTTATCCAAACCAAGCTATTACTATTACTAATTCGCAAGGACAAATTGTAACGAGATTGCCAAATCAAAATCAATATACATTACAAGCAGAAACGATTAATCATAACAATAGCCTTTTGTTGTATGCTGAAGCAGGTGAAAATTATACTATTCACATTCAATTTGATGTAGAAGGAATGAGTAGTTTAAAACTATTAATTACACCAGAAGAAAATTTTGTAACTCAAACTACAACATCAAATGATTCTTATATTGAAACTCATACAATGAGCAAAGGAGATAATGGAAAAAGTATAGTAATTAATAGAATTGGACAATATAGTTTTAATTTATATTACAATGGCACACAAACAACTGACACGATTGTTTCAATTTTAAAAGAGGATGAAAGTGGGAATTATATTCCTGTTGCAATCAAAGCCTTAAATAATGAGGATAGAAATTTAAATTATTCCTATAATGTAGTAAATAGTTCTACAAAATTTATGATATGTTATTACAATAGTATAGGAAATGAAAATCTAGTTATAGACATACAAAAAGAAGTTACACAACCCTTTACGATTCGGACAGATATTAGTCTACAAGATTGTGGAAGTGAAGTAAAATTAAATAATGGAGCACTAGAAGGAACAACAATAACACAAGGTTATACAAGAAATTTATATCTAGGAGAGGATGCACCTAATAGAACTTCAAGACTAAATTATAATTGGTATTCTACAAACGGAAACGTGGCAAGAGTAAGTGCTTATGGAACGATAACAGCTATAGGAGTAGGCACAACAAAAATACAAGCTGTGTATAAAAATGATCCATCAAAAGTAGCAGAACTTGAAATAACAGTTTTACCTTATCCGACAGATGCAACAACTCAATATTTACAATATGGAATGGATGTTCGAGAAG